>Ga0257108_1000409_pt1 | contig 12598 bp, 10 predicted proteins | sample LP_taG_FD_190181 | JGI IMG/M metagenome (GOLD analysis project Ga0257108, IMG submission 190181) | Marine microbial communities from Northeast Subartic Pacific Ocean, Canada - LP_J_2011_P26_1000m | ecosystem: Environmental > Aquatic > Marine > Oceanic | place: Canada: Northeast Subartic Pacific...
ACACTATTCTCGCCATGGATGTTGAGGAATGACTCGTACTGGCCTGCGAATGAGGCGTCCTCGGAATCTTCCGTGGTAGCAGATGAACGCACCGCGACGTCTGTGCCCTTGCCGTACTGCTCGCAGAGCTGCCGGTATGCAAGACTAATTGAGTTCGATATCACCTCAGGAACCGGAGTCTCAAGGACTAGGGAGCGAGCCAGTTCAGCCCGTCCGTGCATCGCTAGGGAGTCGTTCTGGTCAGCACCTTCGATACATGCCCTCAGAGCCTCAGACAGAGTCCGCTGAACGATTGCGAGGGCCCGAATGTCCTCTAAACCGTCAACTTCGGGGATCTGTTCCCAAGTCCCTCGGGGAACTTCCGTTCCCACGAACTCTCTGTAACTGTCAGAAGTTGTGCAGTATCCGTTCGGGATGTCTACACCACTGCCCCTGAGGTTCCGGTACATCTCCCCCAGAGAGGCTCCTTTCCCTCCGACTGCAAGCGCATCGTCGCGCCCTACCTCGTCGAACCAGAGAACGTGTGATGTTTGACCCATGAATCTCCAGTTCCCCATTGGACCCCTGTGCCCGTCCAGCAATTACACTCGTCGGCAATTAATAGTTGAGTTTTCATTGGCCGGCGATACCTGATGCGTGATTCAACACCTAGTGTCTACGGCGTCGTTCGCCTCAGTGTGGTGGAGCATGAAAATCTAATGGAAAACCCGGAGCAGGGTTGAAGGAGGTCCCGCCATTGGCGAGCCCGTGGACGACGGAGTACACAATGTGATAATCATCGGTTCAGGTCCGGCTGGTTACACGGCTGGTCTGTACGCTGCGCGCGCTATGCTGGACCCGCTGATGTTCGCCGGCTACATGTCCGGAGGGCAGCTGATGTTGACCTCGGATGTCGAGAACTTTCCTGGATACCCCTCTGGAATTGGCGGACCCGATATGATGGTTCACATGCGCGAGCAGGCTGAGCGCTTCGGACTCAAGATACAGGACAAGAATGTCGAGAGAGTTGACTTCTCGGAGCGGCCCTTCGGCATATGGGTAGAGGGTGAGGAGTATCGTACCGAGTCCGTAATCATCTGCACCGGCGCGGAGGCCATTTGGCTCGGCGTGGAAGGAGAGGAGGCGCAGAAGGGCAGGGGCATCTCGACTTGCGCGACTTGCGACGGCGCCTTCTTCCGAGACCAAGAGGTCATTGTAGTGGGAGGAGGTGACTCCGCGATGGAGGAAGCGACTTTCCTGACCAGATTCGCTAGTAAGGTCACCATAATCCACCGGCGCGAAGGATTCAGGGCCTCGAAGGTGATGTACGAGCGGGCTGTGAGTCATCCGAAGATCGACATTATGACTCATAGACATATCAAGAGGTGGCTCTCTGACGAGAACGGCCTCAGCGGGGCAATCCTCGAGGACCCTCGGGATGGAAGTGAGCAAGAAATCGCTTGCACCGGGGCGTTCATCGCCATCGGACACAAGCCAATGACTGGTTTCCTAGATGGCGAAGTTGAGATGGATGAATCGGGCTACATACTGCACTCTGAACACACGATGACGAGTACCCCAGGTGTGTTCGCAGCTGGAGACGTGGTGGACAAGCGCTACCGGCAGGCCATCACCGCCGCAGGCATGGGGTGTCAAGCGGCAATGGATGTCGAGAAGTGGCTAGAAGAGCAGCATTGAGGCGCTGACTTGGGTCCGCCTTTCTGAATGTGTTCCGATGATAGCAGGTGTTTGCAGCCGAAGAGGCCATGTTGGGACGGCCTCCTCGTAGAGCCGTGTCTGATGAGCAGAGTGTGCGCTACGCGAGGCATTTGACCCTCCCGGAGGTCGGCCCAGAAGGGCAGAGGCTCCTGAATGAGGCCTCAATCCTAGTAGTAGGAGCCGGAGGACTGGGCTCTCCGGCTCTGCTGTACCTAGCAGCCGCTGGAATAGGTAGGATAGGAATCATTGACGACGACTCGGTCGACCTCTCAAACCTGCAGCGGCAGGTTCTGCACGGTACATCCGCGGTCGGTGAGGCGAAGGTGGTTTCTGCTGAGCGTCGCCTAAGTGATCTAAATCCTGAAGTCACAATCGAAGCGTATGAGGCGAGGCTTGGAGTCGACAACGCCCTCGATTTGATTGGTGACTTTGATCTCGTCATCGACGGCTCTGACAACTTCTCAACGAGGTACCTCATTAGTGACGCCTGCGAAATACTGGGCAAGCCCTGGGTGTTCGGCAGCATCCACAGATTCGAGGGTCAAGTCACCACCTTCAATCTCGATGGGGGGCCTAACTACCGCGACCTGTTCCCCAAGACTCCCCCAACGGAGCTAGCACCAAACTGCGCTGAGGCGGGCGTACTAGGAGTCCTGCCGGGAATCGTCGGCTCGATACAGGCCACTGAGGCGATCAAGATTATTCTAGGAGTTGGTGAGCCGCTCAGCGGCAGACTGCTGGTCATAGATACCCTCGGTATGAGGATGCGTTCACTCTCGTACTCGCACGACCCGTCCCGAGCGACGGTGACCGACCTCTCCGATTATGCAATAGAGTGCTCAAACCCAGCAGACGCCATCGAAGAGTCGCAGCGCGAGATGCTCGAAATCAATCCGGTCGATTACGTCGAGAGAGTTGGCCAGGGATGGTCGCCGTTCCTACTAGACGTCAGGAGGATGGATGAGGAGAGAATTGTCTCGCTAGAGGGTACCTCGTTGCGCATCCAGCACAACTTAGTCCCGCAACGAGTCGAAGAGGTCCCTCACGACCGTGATGTGGTAATCTACTGCAGAACTGGTAGCAGGTCGGCTGCTGTGGCGCGTTTTCTAATAGCTTCGGGAAACCCTGAGGGATATGTGTACAACCTGACTGGAGGGATCCACAAGTGGTCGGACACGGTTGACTCCAGTATAATAAAATATTAATTGTGGTAAGTACTAGTTGAAACTAACATTTTTTTGTGGTATTAAGTATAAATATACTACTGATATTCGTCGAATTTCATAAAATTAACTCATTTGTGGTTTTCAACCGTTCAGCACAGCGAAGATTTGTTGTATTAGTTCCCTCTCGGAGCATTATGGCAATCATTCGCCAAGGGGTATGGAAATGCCCGTCATGCGAGCGACATCAGGTATGGAGGACGCGAGGGGAGGCAGCGCGCTTGGATAGGAGGTGTCAACACTGCGGCAACAGAGTCAGGGCCACCCTGAATAGATCTTCCAGCGGCCAAGGGAGGCACCGCAATGTGCAAATCTGGGAGAGAGAAGCTTCGCTCGATCCTAGGGAACTAGCGATTGAGGCCGAACGCAGAAACGGTGTAATCAATAAGTTGGAAGAGGGTATTGACTCCGTCAGTTCGTCCCCCTCAGAGGAAGTTTCCCAAAGTGATCTTTCGGTAATCTGGGGAGCAGGATGGGAGCCAGCCCACGCCCTCGAGTTCTCCAAGCCCCTGCAATCCGAGGCAGCCAGAGCGGAACTGCTCAGGTTCTTCGCAGAGAGACACGATGGACATCTGGTCGCAGTCGCCACCTGCTGGGACGGAATGGGCGCCCCGGACTCGTTCGAAGGGGAATCTTTTCACCGGTTCTCTAAGGAGTTTGTTGGGGCTTTTGGAGAATCTCTCCTAGATCGTCTGCTCTCGCCTGAGCTAAGTTCCGTACACTCTACAGAGGTGATTCCGAGGAGAACTGCAGATATCCATCTAAAACGCCGCACTGCTAGACTATTGGCCGACACCGCACTGTGCCTCAGAAGGATTGCTCACTACTCCTCCATCACCCTTGAACAGCGCATGGATTGGCAGAAGATGATGACTCGGACGAGGGCCGTTGACGAGCATCTAAAGGACTTGTTTGCAAATGGTATCGAGACTCCCGATGGAGGAAGTTTTGGAGGCAAGGGCTTCCGCTCGACGTGGCAGGAGGGGATAGTCGCCTGTGCCAGTGCAATGCGCAGGGCCGTCGACATCTCCACTGACGAGCGGCATCGTGCTGACGTGATTGCCCCAATGATTCGCGATGTTGGCCTGGCTATTGCCATGGGACAGACTGCGTTAGAGGTCTTCTCCTCCCAAATGGGCAAGTCTGGATCATACATGAACGGCGGACACGAGGGCGCGGGGGGAAGAGATCTTCACATCGGCAACTGGGACAAGGGGATTCTTCCTCCAGCCGCCCCACTGCCAATCGCCAGTGCCACAACAACAGGAGTGGCTCTGGCCGCATCCAGGCTCTCAATAGACCGTTTTCATCTCGCCCCAGTAGGTGAGGGATGCAGTAGCAGTGGTGAGTTCTGGGAGGCCATGAACCTCGCCGGAGTAAGGGGTCTACCGATATCATTCATGATTCAGAACAACCAGATAGCACTCGACACTTTCGTCACCGGCCAGTCAGGGGTCGAGACATTTGGTGACAAGGGCCATGCCATGGGGATACCTGCATGGACCATTGATGGCTCTGATCCCGGGCTGTTCTACGCATCGACCGCAGTAGCGAGGGAATTCGCTCTGGACGGTTGTGGATCCACCCTGATTCACGTTGAGACGATGCGTGGGTGCGGCCATGCTCACCACCATGACGACCTGTACCTCGGGGCTGCTTCGGGCAACCCGCCCGGATACGTCGACAGAGGGTTGCTGACATACTGGGCTGAGAAGGACCCAGTTCCAAACCACAGAGAGTTGCTGGTCCAAACGGGCTGCGACGAGCAGACACTGGATGCCATGGAGTCCGAGGAGCAGGCCAAGGTGGATGCGGCTCGTGAGGAGATGGAGGAGATGCCCTGGCCCGAAGGTTACACAGTGACAAAGGGGATTACGAGTCTGCATGACGCCGCCAGCCACACTGAGCAGTACGAGAGGTTTGAGCATGAGGTCGAACTCACCGAGTGCCCTCTGGAACTAGGAGAGGGGGCTTTGGAGTTCTCTGACGCGTCCAACGCCAGAACCTACAGCAGAGCCATTCAGGATGCCATGGCCTCAATAGCCGACAAGCACGGTGACCGGGTCGTCTTCATGGGAGAGGACATGGAGGTCGCCGGCGCCTTCGGACTGAATCTACCCCTGAAAGCTAGGGGGCACTCGGACAAACTTCTCGACATGCCCCTGTCTGAGTCGGTGATAGTCCACTCAGCAATTGGTGCCGCTCTCGGAGGGTTGCGACCGGTGGCTGAAATTCAATTCGGTGGCTTCGCGGCGCTGGCGATGAACGCACTGGTCAACAACGCTGCCCAACTGCGTTGGCGCTGGGGCGCGGAAGTTCCGGTCACAGTGCGTATCCCACTAGGAGGGAAGACTCGCAGTGGACCGTTTCATGCTAATATGATCGAATCATGGTTCATCAACGACCCAGGGCTGGTAATTGTATTCCCGAGCACCCCTCAAGACGCCTACGACCTCCTAATCGAATCGCATGAACTGAATGACCCAGTGATTTTCCTTGAGCACATAGGGCTCTACGGGCTCAGAGGAGGCCTGACTGGTTGGGGAGAATCAATCAGCCAATTGGTGGACAAAGATGCTGTTCACGACCGTCTCGCTGCAGGAGAGAGTTCACTTGGGAAGGCGCGTGTAGTAAGAGGAGGCAGGGACCTTACCATTGTCACATGGGGCGCGATGGTGCACGTTGCCATGAGGGCCGCCTCGGAGGCCTCTAGGCGCGGCGTGGAGGTTGAGGTAGTAGATCTGAGAACCATCTCTCCTTTCGATGCACAGACCTGCGTGGAATCAGTCAGGAGAACTGGTCGACTGCTGGTCCTACAAGAAGCCCAATGGACAGGGGGGTTGGGAAACACCGTCAGCAGTCGCATTATGGAAGAGGCGTTCTGGTGCCTTGAGAGCCCCCCGGTGGTAATCGGCGCTCTCGACACTCCGGTGCCGTTCTCACCCCCTCTGGAGGATCACACGGTTCCGACAGCCGAACTTGTCTCTAGGCACATCGACAGGATGTGCTTGTGAGTCCCCTCTGCTGCCCTACCAAATGGTCATGAGCGAAGTAACGCCCGGCGAGTCAAATGACTACTCTGAGTATGGCCGATGGTCCCCTAGTATTGCTGGGTTTCGTGCTACTGATGCTCGGAGGGGAGCTTGTGGTCCAAGGAGCCATTACGGTTGCTGGCAGACTGCGGGTGCCGCCCCTCTTGGTAGGTTTCACCATCGTCGCCATCGGGACCTCGTTACCCGAACTGGCTGTAGTCCTCGAAGCGGTTAACGAGGGGACTCATGAAATCGCCGTTGGGGGTGTGCTGGGCTCAAACGTTGCCAATGTGATGCTGGTTTTAGGCACGGCGTCTCTGCTTGGAGCCGCGTCGGATCCGGGACAGGGGGTACGCCGTGATGCTGTAGCGGTGGCAGCGGCTACGGCAATACTGCTTGCTGCAGTTCTAATTGGTGGAATCGCATGGCAGTTCGGCATCCTAATGCTGCTAGGCCTCGCTGCCTACTACTCCTATTCCTACCGTGCTTCTAAGGCAGAGGGGACTGATATCGAGGACAGTGACACGTGGCTCCCCGACTACATCCTGCTCGCCATTCCAGTGACGGCGGTAGGTGGGTACATGATATGGACAGGGGCAGAGATGCTGGTAGAAGGCGCCACTGGACTAGCGGGCGATTACGGCATCTCCGAGTCCGTCATCGGGCTCTCTGTCGTAGCCCTAGGGACATCTCTCCCGGAGCTCGCTGTTACCATTGTAGCTGGCCTCCGCGGCCAGGGTGGTGTCGCTGTGGGCAACGTACTCGGATCCAACGTCATCAACATCATGGGCATACTAGGTGTCGCCGCAACCTACTCTGGAGGCCTCATAATCGCCCCCGAATTCGCCGCGAGAGACATCTGGGTGGTCGTTCTGACCTCTGGCTTCATCGTGGCCATGTTACTAGACGAACGCCATATTGGAAAGCGAGTCGGGGCGGCTATGGTAGGTGGCTATCTGGCTTACATGGCTATGCTATACCTCTAGACTGTATGGCGTATTGAGGTGCGAACCGCTAAGGCCGGGACCCCGGTCCTAGGGCCATGGTAGACTTCAGCCTGTCAGAGGAGCAGGCTATGCTTCAGGAGATGGCGCACGAGTTTGCTGCAGCAGAGGTACAGCCGAACGCAGCGAAGTGGGATCGTGACAGTAACTTCCCACGCGAAGCCATCCGAAAGGCGCACGAACTCGGTCTGCTCACGGTCAAGATACCTGAGGAGTACGGCGGCTACGGGATGGGTTCGTTCGAAGAAGTTCTCATCTGCGAGGAACTTGGCTGGGGCGACCCGGGTTTTGCCACCGCATCGGGTAGCACGATGTTGGCCTCGTACCCCTTGATCACTGGCGGTACCGAGGACCAGAAGCAGCGCTACCTGTCCAAAGTAGCGGACGGCTGCATCGCATCATATTGTGTCACTGAGCCGGACGCGGGAAGCGATGTCCAGTCAATCTCCACCCAAGCGATTCGCGATGGTGATGACTATGTCATCAACGGCAGTAAGATGTGGATTACAGGTGCTGGGCACGCTGACTGGTTCTTCGTGCTGGCATATACCGACAAGAAAGCAGGATACAAGGGCATGAGTGGCTTCATCGTCGACGCTGACAGCTCTGGAATAGTACTTGGAAAGAAGGAGGAGAACATGGGGCAGCGCTGCTCGGACACTAGGTCGGTTGACTTCAACGATGTCCGGGTGCCTGCGGAGAACCTCATCGGCGGAGAGGAGAACGGAGGATGGATGAACGCAATGAAGGCGTTTGATCTGTCTAGACCTACGATATCCGCGCATGCAGTTGGTAATGCACGCGGTGCCATGGAAGAGGCGCTACAGTACGCCAACGAGCGAAGTACCTTCGGCAAGCCAATCTACCGTCATCAAGCGATTTCGTTCATGATTGCAGACATGGCTACCAAGGTCGAGGCTGCGAGACTACTGACCTGGAGGGCGGCGAAGAAGGCAGACTCAGGAGAGCGTAACACCCTCGAGGCTGCTCACGCCAAGCGCTTCTCCGCCGACATAGCGATGGAAGTCACCACCGATGCTGTGCAGGTCTTCGGTGGGTACGGCTACTCAGAGGAATATCCAGTAGCTCGAAGGATGCGCGGAGCGAAGGTAGTCCAGATTTTCGAGGGTTCCAGTCAGATTCAGCGCCTCATCATCAGCCGAGAGATGCTGAGCGACTCTTGAAGGTGGTCACATGGCCGGCGACATCGGCTGCGTGGTTCTCGCAGCCGGGTCTAGTGAACGCCTCGGTCAGCCTAAGGCTCTAGTCAAAGTCGGAGAGGGCAACCTAGTCGGGTGGCTGGTAAGCAGATTGCGGGCTAAGGGCCTCGAGCCGCTGGTGGTCACGAACGAGGACATAATCGAAGAAGTGACGGATTCAGTAGATTGCAGAGTAATCATCAATCCCGAACCAGGAGCAGGCAGGACAGGGACTCTACAGATTGGAATCAGTCACTTAGAATCTGACATCAGACAGAGAATCCTAGTCGTACCCGTGGACCGCCCGGGATTCTCAGACTCGACCCTAGAAGCTCTGATTTCCTCGGCAGACACCAGTTGCCCTACCAAGGGAGGCAAAGGGGGCCATCCGATACTGCTGTCCGCAGAGGATGTTGCTAGAGTCATTCAATCCCCTCCATCCACCTCGCTGCGCGATCTGATAGACCCGCGCCGCATCGAAGTCGCTGATTCCCACCTGCACCTGAATGTGGATCGACAAGAAGACCTTGGCTGGCTTGCTGATGCCTTCTCAGGGCTGTGAGAAACACCTTATCAACACCCTCAGTCTCGAACGGACTGATGGACATCATAGGGTTCATGGAAGGATACGGGCCGGTTCAACAGGCACTGATAGCGGGACTTTTCACCTGGTTCATGACTGCCGCTGGAGCGGCTCTAGTGATTTTCTTCAAAGAGCTCGACAGAAAAGTCCTCGATGTTATGCTCGGTTTCGCCGCTGGGGTGATGATAGCTGCCAGTTTCTGGTCGCTGCTCTCACCTGCCCTCGAGATGTCAGAAGGGAAAGACCTGCCAGTCTGGTTCCCTGCCCTAGTAGGATTTCTTCTGGGAGGTGCGTGCATGCGGCTGATTGACATGTTCCTACCTCACCTGCACCCCGGTGCCCCTCCTGAAGAAGCCGAAGGAGTGGAAAACACCTGGCGGAGAAGCATGCTGCTGGTCTCGGCCATCACGCTGCACAACATCCCTGAGGGGCTGGCTGTTGGTGTCGCCTTCGGAGCTGCGGCATCGGGATTCGAAGGTGCTACAGTGGGTGCTGCCATCGCATTGGCTATCGGAATAGGGATTCAGAATTTCCCGGAAGGTGCAGCCGTCTCACTACCTCTTCGACGAGAGGGCCTGTCCCGAAGGGACAGTTTCCTCTGGGGCCAACTGTCGGCTACAGTCGAGCCAGTGGCAGCCGTTTTGGGTGCTGCGCTGGTGATTGTAGCTACACCAATCCTACCCTATGCACTGGCCTTCGCCGCCGGTGCAATGATTTTCGTCGTGGTTGAGGAGCTGGTCCCTGAGGCCCATCGTGGAGGAAACGGAGATATCGCGACTATGGGAGTGATGGTCGGTTTCGCCGTGATGATGGTCCTCGATGTCGCCTTCGCCTAGACTAGCGCAATCACAAAGGCGGACGACCCGCTCTCAGGGACATGACCCGCGCCGTGCTAACCTGGGTTCTCGAGAGGCTGGAGCGTGGCGAGAGCGTGGCAATGGCATCGGTAATCGAAGCTAGCGGCAGCGTGCCCGGGAAGCCAGGATCTAGGCTGGCGCTGACGTTGAGCGGGGCCAGATTCGGGACTATCGGTGGGGCCGGCCTGGAGCTGAAGGTCGAGAACGCGCTGAAGAGGATGCTTAACGGAGGTCGTCAGGAGGTTCGCGAGAAAGGTGGCAAGGTCGAGACATTCGTCCTCTACAAGGATGCGAAGGGAGAAGAGGCGACCCCGCTTGACAGCCTGTGCGGGGGCCGCGTCACAGTCGCGATGGAGGTCATGGATCCAATGCCACACATACTCATCGCGGGCGGAGGCCATGTAGGCCGCGCAGTTGCCATCGTCTGCGATACTCTAGGTTGGTCGCACAGTGTCTTTGACGTACGCGCTGAGTATGCTGAAGCGGACCGTTACCCATTCGCGAGCGAGTTGTACAGCGGTTTAGTGTCTGAGTTCCTCGGAAACGAGGACTCAGACTCCATGGTCAGATTCTCGGATGTCCTGCTGCTGGGGCATGACTGGGCGACCGACCAAGAGATGCTGCTCGGTTTACTAAACAAGCTCGAGTCTGGCTCACGACCTAGAATTGGCGCCATAGGCTCAACTGTGAAGTGGAACTCCTTCAGGGATTCTGCCATAGCCGCAGGAGTCCCAAAGGAGTCGGTGGACTCGGTCAGATGTCCGATTGGGCTCGATATCGGAGCGGACTCGCCAGAAGAAATTGCAGTGGCGGTGTGCGCCGAGATAATGGCTCTTGAGAAGCAATCGGAGTCACTCGACTAATTCCGCCTCGTCATCTTCACTAGCAGATGTTATTGGTTCTATTTCGATAATATTGGAATCGTAACTTTCTGTAACCTGTACGACTTCAGGCTGCCTCTCCAGACTTGGGATGAAAGTTGCAATAGAAATCCAAATTAATATTATGACCAGTACTAAGGTAAATGAGTCCTGCACTGTTTTCGACAATTCCTCATTCTCTAATGTGACTGCAAACCAACTCCACAGAAGTGCGACCGCGAATGTAATCACTAGATAAATCGAACCAACTATCGCAAGTCCTACGCGTACAGGCATCTTACGGAAGGCACCGAAAATGAAATTGATAATTTGAGAAATATTCCTCGTCGCGAACCTGAATATTTTCGAGGCGGTTTTTCTGAGGATGAAACCCACTTAGTCACCTTCTAACAATGTCATTGCAAATGCCTACATGAATGTGCCTGCAATTATGCTGCAAACACGCCGAAGGATGAAATCTTCCGGGCGTCGCGGTAGAGCGTGCACAAACTGGCATTGATGCTCTCACTCCTTGTTTTGGCCGCCCCACTGAGCGGTTGCCTATTTTGGAAGGACGAAAAGGGACCAGAGGTGCAACCCGAGGAGGAGCCGGAGTTCGGAGCCTTCAGTGTGGTTGCCCCTATTGACACCGGAATCAACGTCTACCACAACCACTTCCTGATGAATGAGTCCTATCCTCAATGGCTACTCGACGGACTCGGAGTGAACAAAATCTGCGATGTCACGCTCACAGGTACCTGGCAGGAGCGCTATGAGGCAGACAAAGAGGTCTGCTGGGACAATATCACCTCGGAGGACGTAGTCTGGTTCAGAGGTACTCGAATAATCGGCACGACGCCAGATGACGACACAGACATACCAATTCTCGACGACCCTCAGGATGGTCACGGAACGGCCGTTACAGGGGCGGTCCTGAACGCCAATCCTGATGCTGTCATATTCTTTGTAGAGGGCTTCAGCGACGCTGCCGTGCTAGCCGCTGCAAACCAGCCACTCGTTGACATCATCACCACCAGCTTCGGACCGATTCTCTCCGTCCCAGTACCCGGAATAGAAGATGCTACCAAGGTCGCAGTGGTGCAAAACAAGAAATTGCACACCGGTGCTGCTGACAATTCGCCCTCGCCAGCGGTGCAGGACTCCACCGCTGGCCCTCCTTGGAGCATCGGCATATCGGGATACGCCGAAGAGGGTGACGACCAGAAGGAGACGATGAGTGGCTCATATCCCGATGTCGCGGCCGACTGGACACAAGTGCTGCCTAACCACGACGATATCGATGGTTACCACGAGACCTCGGGGACCTCATTCGCCACACCTAGGACTGCTGGATTACTCTCAAAGATTCTGATGAGTTTGCGTTCAGAGTTTGGTGACATGTCATCTGGAGCAGATCCCGACACTCGCGGTGGACTGATGGTGAACGGTACCAACTTCACTGTCACAAACGACAATCTACGCGACGCGTTGAACCTCTCGGGATGGTATCCCTCGTTCAACACCTGGGATCCTCTTTCAGGCACTACTCCGATATCGCCAATCGCCCCCTGCACACAAGTTGGCTGGGGGGTCGTCAACGAGAGTAATGTCCTGCCAATCATAGAGCATCTGAACGGGACATCGATTATGTCAAACCGCCCGAGCGATGTGGAGATGTGCATGGAGGCGAATCAGGAGATTCGCGAGGCCTACTGGAATTAGGTCAATCCGTTGAATTCAATACACAGCGCACCTTCGATGTGTTGTGAGAAAGGTCGTCCTGAGGTGGAAGATTCCCTCATTGAGAGGGGCTAAAGAGCTCTCCAAATTCCTCGAGGTGGCAGAGAGAGTCGAGGTTCTAGGGCATTTGGCCGTCAGTTCCGAGGGAGTTACTCAGTTAGTCGAGATTAAGATGCGAGAGGGGCACTCAGTGGATGAGATCTCAAACTTTGACAGTTTTGAGGTCCTCGAACAGCATGAAGAGGATGCTGACGGAGTCCTCGTCAGCCTGTTGTGCACACACCCTCTGGCGGTCTCCGCTATCGAGATGTCGAACATCCATGTGCAACCGCCCTATGGGATAGATGCAGAGCGCGGGATGGAGCTCAGACTGTCTGGCCACTCCAAATCTATTCGCAGGTT
>Ga0257108_1000420_pt1 | contig 12471 bp, 19 predicted proteins | sample LP_taG_FD_190181 | JGI IMG/M metagenome (GOLD analysis project Ga0257108, IMG submission 190181) | Marine microbial communities from Northeast Subartic Pacific Ocean, Canada - LP_J_2011_P26_1000m | ecosystem: Environmental > Aquatic > Marine > Oceanic | place: Canada: Northeast Subartic Pacific...
TTGGCCACATTTGTAATAGGATGTGATAATTTTTTAAATCATGCAAGTAGGGTTTTCAAAAAAAGAGGATTATTTCTTTGGGGAGCAAATGATCCTAAACAATATGGTTGGGAACAAAATATAAATTTATATAATAAAAAACATTGTTCACCATGTTTAACCAGTCATAAAGATCATACATGTTGTTTTGCCGAAGGTATTGATAATATACCTTTTAACAAAATAAAAAACGCAATAGACGAATTAAAATGATAAAAGATATAGTAATAGTAGGCGGAGGTTTTTCCGGATACATGACAGGATTATTAATTAGGCATGCATTTGGAACCGATCTTTGGCCAGAATTAACAATTACAGTCATCGAATCTTCAAGCATAGGTACAGTAGGTGTAGGCGAGTCTACAGCTCAAAATGTTCCAATATTACTTAATAAAGTAGGAATAGATCCATATAAATTTTTGAAAGAATCAAACGGAACATTTAAGTTGAGTGCAAGATTTGATAACTGGAATTATGAAGGGGAATCGTACCATCATATGCTTCATGCATTATCTCTTATATTGGATTTGAAATTAGAAATACCAAAAACAAATATTTTTGATTTTTTTAATCCTTATACCTCATTGGGAGTTGATATTTTACATTATCTTGCTAATGAGGATTCAGGTGAATATGGTTTTGATAATTTATGTTTAGAAAATAAATTACCTTTTATTAAAATAGAAGACAAATTTCAAATTCAAAAAATGAGAGAAGGTAATTTACGAATGGACGGAATGGTTGGGCAAGATCTTTCTATGGTATTAGGTTTGCATATGGATGCTAATTTATCTGTAGATTTTTTAAAAAAAATCTGTCATTCTCGAGATATTAAAGTTATAGATGGCAAAGTAGTAAGTTGGAAACAAAATGGAAAAACAGGAAACTTAACAGAATTAAAATTAGACACAGGTCGAAAAATAAAAGGAGATTTCTTTTTTGATTGTACCGGATTTAGACGGTTAATATTAGGTGATATTTTTAAAGAAGAATATATAGATTATTCAAAATGGATTCCACAAAACTCAGTATCATTAATAGATGGTGGTATAAAATATAAGGAAGAAACAAATCCAAATGTATATACAATATTAGATGCACAAAAGAATGGTTGGATGTTTAAAATACCATTGCGAGATAGAATGGGAACAGGTTATGTTTATTCAGATCGTTTTATAGATAAAGAAACTATTCAAAAAGAACAATATGAACATTGGAAAAAACAAGGGTATGATCCCTCAATAGGTAAGCAATTATCATGGACACCTGGTAGATTTAAACGATCATGGGTTAAAAATTGTATAGCCATGGGACTTTCTGAAGGATTTATAGATCCACTAGATGGTAGTGCATTAATTTTACAGTTGGGTTTTCTTACCCAAATATTATTTCCAATGTTTAATAAAGACATGGAGTTTGAAGGATTAGATGTAAATCTTTATAATAAACAAGTAAATATAGCATACGAACATACAAGAGATTATATTTGTTATTGTCATCTTCAAAAAAGAAAAGACTCTGAATATTGGAAATATTTTAAAGAAGACAATAATATGCCTGATTCGCTTAAAGAAAAAATTTGGACATATTCACATAGACCTCCACGTGGATATGAACATTTAACAGATCGCTCAAAACCGTTTGGAATAGGTTCGTGGGCAACAATAGGTAAACACTCGGGGTTAGCAGGAGGACATAATGCTCAAAGAGATTTACGTAATTTTAAATTAGACAAAATAGGTAAATTAATTAATAGCATTTGTAAAGAAATTAAAGAAGAAGTTGCAGAAGATGCAGTTACACATAAAGAAATGTTAGATTTCGTTTATAACCGATATTATTAAGGAGAAATTATGGTTAAAGAAGGAGATATACTTCCAATCGTAACTTGGAATATGTATAGAAAAGAAAGAGGAGTTAATGGTCCAATTGGTTACGGCGCAGGGTGGGATCAAGCTCCTCAGCAATTTTGGCAAAAATTTAAATCCAATGAACTGTTTAAAGATAGATGTATAATAATTGGTATACCTGGTGCTTGGACTATAAATTGTACACATCAAATGCAAATGTTTGATGGTCAGTTTGATCCTTTATATACGAAATGTGTAGAAAATGTTTTTTTTCTAGGTGTCAACGATAGTTCTTGTATGCAATCGTGGCTTTGGGCACATTTTGCTATTAAGGTAGATTGGATAGCAGATGGTAATGGTGAGTTTACAGAAAAAATAGGCATGTTAGTTGATAAATCTGATTGTGGTTACGGAAAACGATCATGGCGGTATGCCATGGTTGTTGAAGATAATACAGTTGAAAAATTATTTGTTGAAGACGGTATGGCAGATAATGTCGGAACCGATGTTGATCCTTATAAAAAATCACATTATAATCAAGTTTACAAGTATTTACAGACAACAGGCAGAAAACAAGATCCACCAGATGATTCTCGATGGTATTGGGATGTTCCAACAGCAGAAAGAACGACAAGACCAGAAGATGACATAGGAATGAAAGAAAGGCTTATACAATCTGGTAAAGAAGATGCAGAATATAATCGAGAAAATGCTGAGTTTGTTAATTTTAATCCAAATAAAGATTCGATAGCACACAAAGAACAAGAAGAAGAAAAAGAAGAGCAGAACAAACAAGATAAACAAATGGAAGAAGGTATGTTAGGTGGTTGATGAAGACAATAGACTGTACTATAGGAGATATAGCAAGTAAATTAATTGACAAAGAAATAGGTGCTATTTTTCAAGGTAAACTAGAATTAGGACCTAGAGCATTGGGTAATCGATCTATCATTGCTGATCCAAGAATGAAAGATGGCAAAGATAGAGTTAATGTAATTAAAAATAGAGAATGGTATAGGCCATTTGCATGTAGCATATTAGAAGAACATGCTCATGAATGGTTTAAAATGGGACAACTTAGATCCTCTCCTTGGATGAGTTATGCCATTCCAGTAAAAGAAGATAAATGGAAACAGATACCTGCTGTTGTACACGAAGATGGTACTTGTAGATTACAAACAGTTAATCATAAACAAAATCCCTTTTATTATGATTTAATATCTGAGTTTTATAAACAAACAAATATACCATTAATACTTAATACAAGTTTTAATTTAGCTGGTCAACCAATTGTTTTTAATCCCGCTAGAGCAATAGATATTTTTTTAGATAGTCAATTAAAGTTTGTTTATTTTCCTGAAATAAAAAAGGTAGTAATATGAGAATTTTAGGATTAGGCGTTGCTCATGATTCACACGCAGTAACATTAAATAACGGCGAAATAGAATCATATATTAAAGAAGAATCGTTAACTAATATAAAACGTGATTCTAATCCAATGAAGGCCGCATTACATTGTTTGTCATTAGGTAATGTAGATTATGTTGCATATTCATCACCTACTGCCGATATTGCAGAATTATTCACTACTAATTTTTGGAAAGTATTTGCAGAAAAAATGGCAGAAGCCGAAGCAATAGATTATGCAGGAATGCATCATTTATGTCATGCATCTCTTGCTTTTTATGACTCGGGGTTTGATGAAGCATATTCTGTGGTTCTTGATTCACAAGGATCAATAGATTTCAGAGAGAAACAAGATTGTTTTGTAGGTAGAGAAACAGAAACCATATTTGAAGCATCATATCCTGCTGAGTTCAACCGCATAGCACATAATCCAACTCACTGGTTTGGTATTACTAGATTATATTCACTTATAACAAATTTAATAGGTGAAACGGATTTAGAAAATGGTAAACTTATGGGTCTTAGTGCATACGGAACTATAGATGAAAGTTTACCTCCGTTTTTTAATAAATGGGTTCCAACACGGTATCCTGATAGTTTTGGTTGTTCAATACCATTTATTGAATATAATAGAAGGCCAAGAAAGCAAGAGCAGGCAGGAGAAAATTTTAGATACGAAATTAAGCCCGAAATTGATTTTATATTAAAAGAAATTATAAAAGATGTTGCTTGGTTAGAGAGAGGCGAAATGAGAAACCTTAAAGACACATATCATGATTATGCAAACTTAGCAAAGAAAATGCAAAAAGAAAGTGAAGATGCTGTCTTAAATTTTGTGTTTGATAATTGTGATTTTAAGTCTTGTAAAAATATATGTTTTAGTGGAGGTTATGCATTAAATTGTTTAGCAAATTTTAGATATACACAAGAACTACCACCTGATGTAAATATATTCATAGAACCTAATGCAGACGATGCAGGAATTGCTATGGGAGCGGCAAAACATTTATGGCACACAAAAAGTAAAGATATTACTAAACGACCATTAACTGACATCTATCAAGCAAGTCCATTATGGGATTTATCAAAATTTGAGGAAAACATAAACTTAATAGAGAGAGAAAATGAGTGAAACAATTTTATACACACATGTAAAAGTACCAGATTGTTCTTATTGTGATAAAGCAAAAGAACTACTTGAGGAAAATAACATAAAGTACACTATGCAAACTGTAGGTCAAGATTTAACACCAAGGGACCTTTACAATAAAATAGGATCATATAAAATATTTCCACAGATCATATACGAAGGTAATCATTTAAAAGGTGGTTATCCAGATCTTGTTGGCTTATTAGGTGCGACAAAAGTTAATTAGTTTTTTATGTTCTGATAACGCAGATGATGAACCTTGGCATCAAGAAAAAGCCGCAGAATTATTAGAAAAATATAGAATTTGGTTTGATGGTACAAAATTTAAATATGAAAAAGATTATCGATATGTTCAAATGTATACACCAGAACATGAGATGCTGAAATTTTATATATTTGCAGATATTACTAATCCCAAACTAAAAGTACTATTCAAACTTCGTTGGTCATAATGATACACGAAATATTTCCACATAAGATTTATCACGTTAATATTAACAAAGATAAATCTTTTCATAATCAAACGTTAGACGAAGCCAAAAGAACAATGGATCCTGATGTCCCATTTGAAGATGGGGCAAATGTAGATTACAAAGGATATACATCAGTTCAAAAACGGTTTTGGACTAACTCTCCCACATACGGAAAAGAATTTAAAAATCCTGCATTTAACGAAGTCTTTGACTTTATTAATAGAAGTGCAGACTATTTTATTAAGCACCTACAAATTGATATTACCCACCAACAAATAAAAATGACAAATGCATTTTTAAATTTTGGTAATAGTACAGGTTCAGGATTGCATGATCATGAAGGTGCATTATTTAGTTATACATATTATTTTCATTTAGAAGGTATTCTTCCTAGTTTATGGTTTTTAAGTCCTACATATAATGGACCAAAAGGACTGTTTCCGTGGAATGCTCTTCAATACACTAACGAATGGCGGCATGAATTTGAAGTTCAGCCAATCGTGGGCGATCTTTTTTTATTTCCGGCGTACCTATTACATGGTACAAACGAAATTAAAGAAGATTATAATCGTTGGTTATTTAATGGAGACTATTTTATATTTTCCGATAATATACCCAACTTTCCTCCATTAATTGATTGACCATTATGTATGTAGATGTTATACTATATGTGTAGGCCAATTCTATAACCTATAAATATTAAATAATGTATAGATTAAAATTAATTACAGAAGAAAGACCTCATGGTGGAATTAGGATTAGAACAAGTGAGTTCGAAACTTTGCTTGAGGCATCTAGTCGGCTTAAAAGTCTTTTATTTAAAGAGGCAAAAGCCGAATTAGATTATGAAATCCTCGATTATGAGGTAGAACACGCCGAGAAAATTATTTCTATGGGCGATATTGATAACCTTCTTGAAGAGAGAAAAACCGATGAAGGAATCGAAAAAGGACCTAGTAAAAAGGTTGCGTGAGGCTTTTTATAAAGTCAAACATGCACGAACAGTAGAAGATTATTATTACTGGCAGGATAAAGTAGAATATACTGCCTATGCATTAAAAAAATTAGAATTTGCGAGATCACACTAATGGCAAAAGAACAATATAATAAAGACCAAGCATTAGAACGTTCGCCTCAATATAGACATATGGTTAACCTTGAAAACAAGGAACGCCGTGTAAAAGAGAAAAGACGGGATAAACGTGGGGGCAAAAAAATTGGTAAAAAGCTCCCTGATGGTACTTACACAGAAGTATCAACGTCTGATTGCGATTGGCACGAACGGTGGCAAAACCCAGATATTGAAGCAATTATCGAACACGCTAGAAAATCTGGTAATACTAAAAAACTTGGATTAGCATCCAAACCAGAAGTTAAATTTAAATAAACTACTTGCTGGCGTAGCTCAGTCGGTAGAGCAGGGGTTTTGTAAACCTCAGGTCGTTGGTTCAATTCCAATCGCCAGCTCCATTAAAAAGATGTATCATGAGATTAAATTCTGTAATATATGAAAATTTTTATCCTGATCCTTTTGCTGTTAGGAACAGAATATTAAAGCAAAAGTTTTATCCTTCAGATTATTTACAAGATATTGTTAAAGTAGAAGGAATGGATAGCGATGATATTTATGAAATATCTAAAATAGGAAATTTTTGTGGAGAAAGAACAATACGTGCTACAAATATATTACCAGAAGAAGACAACCATACGAAAAATTTTGTAAAACAAGTTTGTAAATTCGAAGACAACACAAAATTACACGTAGAAACATACTTTACAATGCAACTAAAAGAACATGATTTAGTTAACAAAAATATTCACCAAGATACAGAGCCTATTATGGCTATTGTTGTTTATTTAACACCTAATCCGAAACCAACTAGTGGTACTATTTTTTATGCACATAAAAAAACAAATTGGAATGGGATAAACAAAGATAAAGTGCCAGAAAAAGCATTTATAGATATGTATCCAGAAAAAAGACAAGATCAAAATAAATTTAATTTTGAAATAGAATCTATAGTAGGAAATGTTTTTAATAGAATAGTATTATATGATAGTAACTTGTTACATGCACCTGGTACTTGTTTTGGAAAAAACAAAGAAGATTGTAGATTAACCCAAACATCTTTTATATTTAAATTGGCAGAATGAATTATAGATTAATGGTGTATGATGATTTTTTTATGCACCCAGAAGAAATACGGAAGAAAGCATTAGAACAAAAATTTAATCAATTAGGAAATTATCCTGGACGACGAACAGATCAATGTAAAGTTATTTTACCGAACATGTTTAACGAGCTTGAAATAGCAATTAAACCGTTAATACCAGCGAATAATACAATAAAACTTTGCTCTTTTCAACTAGTTGAAAAACAAGATTTAGTTAGGTACAGTATTCACCAAGATATGTATTTTACTGGTATAATATATTTAAATAACTCTCCTGTTCTAAATAGTGGTACTAGTTTTTATACCCATATAGAAACAGGATGGGATGGTACTACACCTAAGCCAGAAAGTATAGATTTTATAAATGATTTAGACTTCGAACAAACTAGTGTTATAGAAAATAAATTTAATAGAATGATTATATATGATGGCAATATTATACACAAAATATCAGGAGCAAGCGAAGAAAGATTAACAATAGTATTTGGGGTTGCCGAATGAAGAATATTATTACTGTATATGATAATTTTTTTGAAGATCCCAATAATGTTAGAAATAAAGCATTAGAACAAGATTTTTATTCTTGTGATGAATTAAGGAATGTCGCAACCGTAGACGAAGAAGATGATAATAAAATATTAGAAATTCTTAAAATAGGGAATGTGTTTCCCGGACAACTATCTTTATCATGCGAAAAAATTTTACCTGATATATATAAAGAATTTTATAAAAAAATATCATCTTTTATGCCGAACGATAATGTTACAGTAAATGCATTATTTCAAAGGCAAACAAAAGATGATTATAGAAATATACATCAAGATGGGGTACCATTTTTAGGCGGTTTAATTTATTTAGATGATAATCCTGCGGTTAATACAGGTACTTGTTTTTATAAACATAAAGAAACAGGCTGGGACGGAATAAAAGAAAAGATGCATGACAAATTTAAAGCGACACGAGAAACTGAAATAGACCCTAGTAAAGGAAAGATACAGGAACAAGATAATTTTGAAAAGCATAATGCTATCGGAAATAAATTTAACAGAATGATTATGTATGATGCAAATATGTTTCATAGGGCCGAAGGTGCCGAAGCCGAAAGATTAACTTTATTATTTTTTGTTTACACAGGGAAGTAGTTCAGCCTGGAAGAACACGTGCTTTGGGAGCATGAGGTCGCAGGTTCAAATCCTGTCTTCCCTACCAATATTTTCTATATCATCCCTTATTACAACATGATATAGAAAAGATGAAACTGTAAGGTGTGTTTCCCCCCAAGCAAACGAGCAGGGTTTTTTGGCACTTGATGCAGGGAATAGCGTTCTCTGAACTAGAATGGATTAGGCTTACTACTTGCAAGATAGAGGAGGTCGCTCCGAGGCATGAGCTAGTAAGGTCCATTCTATTTTGGTCCCATCGTCTAGTTTGGCCTAGGACATCGCCCTGTCACGGCGACGACACGGGTTCGAATCCCGTTGGGACCGCCACTGTAAAGTAAAAATGAGATGATTAAAATATATAAAAACTTTTTTGATTCTGATTGTTTAAAATATATTGAAGATTCGATTGTAAAAAGTAAGAATACTACCAATCTAAGAACATCATATCCTTCTAATAACTGGCAATCTAATATAATACACGAAAGTGCCCCAATTATAATCTACGACTTGAATGATGCAGATATATTATTGAAACCGTTAAAAGAGATTTTAGATATTAAAAAGGAAGTCCATTTTATGATTTATTATTGGCCTGTGGGCAGTTATATTCCTTGGCATAATGATGCTCATGCATCCGTTACAGCGACCGTATACTGTAATAGGTATTGGGACAGAGATTGGGGTGGATTATTTTTATATGAAAAAGGTGATAACATACTAGCAGAAGTTCCTGAATGGAATAAAATAGTGATACAAACAGACAAAGATTGGCATTCTACTACATCAGTAACTAAACCATATTATTGTCCTATTGCTGTTCAAGGTGGAGGTGGACATGATATGATTCCGGATATACGAACAACGATTCAATTTTTTTCAGAATTATAGGGGTTTAGCTCAGTAGGGAGAGCGCCTGTTTTACACGCAGATTGTCACTGGTTCGATCCCAGTAACCCCTACCATTCCTCGGTAGCTCAGTGGTAGAGCAGATGACTGTTAATCATCCGGTCGCTGGTTCGAGTCCAGCCCGAGGAGCCAATGTTGACAGTAGCTCAATAGGTAGAGCACTGGATTGTGATTCCAGAGGTTGCGAGTTCGAGCCTCGTCTGTCGACCCAACAGGCGTGTAGTTCAGCTGGTTAGAACACCACTCTGATACGGTGGAGATCATTGGTTCAAGTCCAATCACGCCTACCATAAAAAATAAATATATCGTAATGATTAATATACAAGAAAAACAAGCAGACGGTACATTACTATTTGGATGGAAATCTAGCCCTCCACTCACGCCTTTTGCACCATCTTATACACATCTTTTTATGGAAAAGAAGATTTTTTCTGAAGAGGAATGCGAAGAATGGAACGAGTATTTACTTAAACAAGAACAAATTATTCTAGATAATTTTAGAACATCATTGGGAGATGGATCAACCGGATTAGGAGACAACTCCGTTACATCGCGTCACCCCTTTTTTAATGTTCTGGAGTTTGATTTTCATCTTGCGGAACAGTTAAAAACTAAGCTCTTTGATTGTATTTGTTGTCTTCTTAATATTACTGATAACACAACCTGGCAGGAAACCTTGTACACAACATGTTGGTTTAATGTGTTACGACAAGGAGAAAAGATGAAGATACATTCTCATGCATATCATAATAACACGTTCTATGGGTTTCATTTAACCATAAAGGCAACCGAAACATTTACTTCGTATTATCATCCTATTAAACACCAAGAAGAGGCATTTCATGTACCAAACAAACAAGGATACCTAACTTTATTTCCTAATCTTATTCCTCATGGTGTAACGCCCAACAAATATGAAACTCCTAGAATTACAATTGCGGGAGATATGTATGCATCAACCGTTTTCCCATTAGCATCTCCAAAGACCTTAATTAAGATAGGAACTTATAACAATCCAAAATAAATACACTATATGGAATTTGTTTTTAGCAATTTATAAAGAATAAATGAGCAACGATAAACCTTATTTTGAAACGCACAAACACCAAAAACACCTGAATGAAAAACCTTGGATTGATACAAGATTAAACGAAGAAGAGATGAATTTTCTTAGGCATGCTATTTCTGAAGAAAATAAAAAAAATTATTCAAAGGAATTAGCTGGAAATATTTTTAAAAGTGAATTAATAGAGGATAAAAATAATTGGTTCTACGAAACAACCCTTAAAAAACTAACTGAAAATATATTCTATCGATATCAGGATAATATCATTGAGTATTACCCAGAGAATGAAAAATCCCTACCAGAATTTAAATTGAAAGAACTGTGGGTAAATTATCAGAAACAATATGAATTTAATCCTTTACATGGTCATAGGGGTTTTTGTTCTTTTGTTGTGTTCATGAAAATACCTACTCATTGGGAGGAACAACATTCACTTCCTTTTACTACACATTCCAATACGCCCTGTGCATCAGATTTTGCGTTTGTGTGGTCAAAGAATAATACAAGTGATATTTTTAAATGTACGTTTCCGCTTAGTCCAAAGGATGAAGGAAGAATGTTATTTTTTCCTGCATGGTTAGAACATTTAGTTAATCCTTTTTATGGAACAGAAGAAGAAAGAGTAACAATAAGTGGAAATATTAATCTGTGGGAATAATTAAATGGACATTTGGAATAATAATTGGTATTATATTTTTCTATGCGGTGTTTATAATAGTAAATAGTAAGATACAGGAAAGAAAATATAAAAAATCATTATTTCCGTGTCAATATATAAGTGGTATGTGTAAAGTAAAAGTTACTATAAAGAATTGTTCTGGTGGATTACCAGAAGATTATTGTGAAAGAAAATTAAATAGGAGGTAATATGAATGCCGGAACACAAGCATTTGTTAGTTCGAGCAGAAGTTAATAAACCTATTAAAGAAGAAAGAATACTTAAAAAATGGCTTAAGGATTTAGTTAAAAAAATTGATATGAAAATTATCAAAGGGCCGTACACAGCATATGTAACCAAAGAAGGTAATAGAGGTATAACAGGTATTGTAGCAATCGAAACTTCACATGTTGCAATTCATATATGGGACGAAGAAACGCCCGCATTAGTACAGTTTGATGTATATTCTTGTGCTAACTTTTCAACTCACGAAGTTATAATGCATACGAGGTCAATGGAACCAACAAAAGTAGAACATTTATTAATAGATAGAGGCAAAGGATTTGATCTCGGTAATATAAATAAATGGTCGGGATTAAGAGAAGTAGGGTCTACGGAGGAAACATGATGAATATTTGGGTTGAATATTTTATAAATGAAGATAACCGAAGTCATCTCGAAGGTAGTCATGCCCAAATGAAGGAACAAGCAAAATGGGTCAAACCTGATCCAAAAGATGTACATAAACGATTTTGTCAAAATAGAGAAGACGCCAATCGATTTGCAAAAAGCATGAACGATCGGGGATATCACGCAACAATCAAAACAGACGGATATGGAAACATTAATTGAAGGTAAAACAAAACAGATAGAGTCTTTAGACGATCCTAGCATAGTACGGATTAGAACTAAAGATTCCCTTACGGCAAATGATGCCGCAATACAAGCAGACCTACCAGTAGCACAAGACAAAACTACACAAAATTGTAATGTAATGTTTCATTTAAAACAAGCAGGCGTACCTGTTGCATTTAAGATAAGAAATAATGAAACATCATTTATTGCAGAAAAATGTAAGATGATTCCTATTGAATGTGTTATACGTAGGAGACCGTTTGGCAGTTATTTAAAAAGAGAACCATCTAAATCATCATCAGAAATATTTAATCCATTATTAACTGAATTTTTTCATAAAAATGCAATAATTGGTAATGAAATGATGTCAGAAGATAAAGCACGAGATTTATATTTGCGTGACGGTGAGTGGACAGAAACAGTATATACAGATCCATTAATAGAACCAACAGAAAATTCATGGTTACTTTTTCCACCAAAACAACCGCGATATGATATGCAACCATTAAAGTATATTCGACCAGAAGTTGATCCGGTAACATTAGAATATATTAGACGTTCTTTAATGATACCTTGTTTTGAAATATTAGAAAAAGCATGGAAAAAGTTTGATGTAGAATTAATAGATATGAAAATAGAAGTAGGAATTAATCAAAATAAAGAAATAGTTATAGCAGATGTAATAGATAATGATAGTTGGCGTATTTGGCCAAATGGTGACCCTAAAAAG
>Ga0257108_1000429_pt1 | contig 12366 bp, 7 predicted proteins | sample LP_taG_FD_190181 | JGI IMG/M metagenome (GOLD analysis project Ga0257108, IMG submission 190181) | Marine microbial communities from Northeast Subartic Pacific Ocean, Canada - LP_J_2011_P26_1000m | ecosystem: Environmental > Aquatic > Marine > Oceanic | place: Canada: Northeast Subartic Pacific...
ATCAAGTGTTGCCAAGATTGAGTAGAAACAATGTCCGTGTCCCGAGGCGAGACAACTATGTTAAACGCCCCGTGCTGTCGGCCACAATCCACCCAGACATCAAGCACACCCTTGTGGCCATGTCAGATCGTACTGGAATGAGTATTAGTCAAGTTACTGATGAGGTCCTGTACACCGGCCTGATTGAGATGCAGGAGATGGATGAACTTGAGTAAAGAGGGGTAGGGGGGGAGTAATGGCCCCTACGCATCAACACATAAAGTAGTTAGTCTAATTTCTGCCTAGATGCTTCCTCAGATGGCACCACCAGTCAGACACCCTCCCTCCGTAATATCCACACATTCTTGCAGGATTTACAAATTTATGATTTAATGGAGCGCTTTTATTAATAATATTAATATTCTTTTTGATTGATGAAAAGATGAAAAATATTTTCTACATAATTTTCATATCCTTTTTTAGTCTTACTCTCATCTCTTGTTCAAAGAAAGACGATTCCGCAAGCAGTTCAAGCTCCACTTCAAGCTCCACTTCAACATCACAAACCTTTGTTGATGCCAACTTCTGTCGTTTGACCAAAAATACTTCCAGCAGAAATTCTTCCTTAATAGTTAATGAGACAGAATTGAACGCCAGGAGTTCAAAAAGAACAGGAAGAGTTTTATATGTAGACAAATCTGCCCTTCCCCAATACCAGACGGACAACTATCTATTACTCGATTATTTTGACTCAGATTCTAATCATCATTCACGGGCTAATTCTGGCGTTTTTCTTGATTCGGCTGATTTAACAAATAATCCACCGACCCTTGGCAATCAATTTACAATCGAACTACGTTTCAAATATGATGATGGAGGCGTTGCAGGAGGTCAAATAATCGGTTCAGCAAATTTTAAAGCTCCCTTTATTAAATTTCAAGCTCTTGAGCATGGGAAACGGATTCAATATGGATTTGGAGATAAGACAATTACAGTAGACAAGCCTGATTCAGTTAATTTTGAAAATTGGCATCATATAGCGACTACATTTGATGAAACTAATTACAAATTATATTTAGATGGAGTTGAGCTTAATAATTCCACTGATTTGTCAGGATTAACTCCACCTGAACCTGTGACAATGATTGGAAGTTACAAAGGGCATAGAAAACTTCCACCCTGGTTAGGAAAAATAGATGAGGTGCGCATATGGAATGACACCAGGACACAGGACGAGATCCTGGCCAATATGAATAAGACTTTGGTGGGTAATGAATCAGGACTTGTCGCTTATTATCCAATGGATGTCAATAATAATTGGGAGATCATTGATAAAACCAACAATGCAAATCATGCCAAAATTACTAATGCTGAGATTTTACCAAGGTTTTTTGACAATTCATCTTGCACCAATGGACCTGATGGGACCACAAGTTGTCCCTATCCCACCATCCGCAGTGCCCTTGATAATGTGACATCCGGAGACCACGTCTATATCCGGCAAGGAAGATACACCGAGTTGCTCAATAAAAGACTTTTAAATGTTGATCTAGATAGGCATAGAGGTTTTTCCAGAAGCTCTTTTCGTAATGAATCTGATTTATTTCAAGATGCTTTTCTTAAAGAGGAGGACAAAATTATTTTCGAAGGATATCCGGGCGAAGAGGTGATTATCGATGGCACTGTAGCTCTTAATGACAATAATTCTAATTGGGAGCAATATTCTCATCAATTGGACAATGGAACGAGCATTAGTATTTATAAAACAGTAATAGATTTTGACAATATTACTAAAGAAATCATGAAACCCGTGGATAATATCTCTCAGGTATTTGTCAATGGGCGATATATGATACCTGCCATGCCCATGAATTTTAAGAATCCAACTGATCCAACAACAGGGAATCCAAACAATCCCGAACCGGGAACTGTATGGGCCGGAATTGGAAGGTCACCATTCAGTTATTCTGCAGATGATACTTCATCATGGGGGCCCAAATCTCAGTGGGGTCATGATTGGTATATGCCGGGCAAACTTGAACACCTGGACAATCCAGAAGAATGGGCTTTTGACTCAGCCAATAATACACTCTATTTGTATGCCAGTGACAATTACACCCCTTCATCAACCAATGTCCGGGTAAGGATCAGGGATAGAATAATGAATTTTGATGCAGCATACAATTTTGCCATAAAGAATGTCCATTTTTTTGCAGGCTCAGTCCGCACAGGAGGGAGTTCCTATTGGACTATTGAAGACAGTAAATTTTCATTCAGTTCCGACATGTTAGCCCGAAAGGGAAATAGCTCAACTGATGGGTCAAATATAACCATCAGAAACACTATATTTGAATTTATTAATGAGCAATATCCTTGGGCAACCTATGGTACTATGTATCCTACATTTGAGAACGTTTTATTCAGGTATAATGATTGGTTTGCAGATTCTGCTAGGTATTTGCTAGTAGATAGAAATTATAGAGGGACTAGAATGCACCCTAAATTTAAGAGGGGAGATAGCATTTTCAGGTTTGTAACAATTGAAAACAGCTACACAGCAGGGATCTTCCCATCTTATGGCTCTCTAATTGAGTATACCCGCCTTGAGAATCTATATGACGGTTGTGATTGCAGCAGTATTCAAAGAAATGGTGCAGGCAGTTTGTATTCAACGACCCGTTACACATGGATGATCAATGCACCAGGCCTTAACGGTTTGCGTTTTGACAGTGGGTGCGGAGGTGACAATGGTGATATTTATAATGTAGTTTCTATTGGGCAGAATAGGGGCTTTAGATTAAAAGGGGACTATCATGATGTATACCATGTAACTGCTTATGATAATGAAAGGCAGGATATTAGCCTACCCGAATACAAATTTTGCGGTCTTGACCATGAAAGTGATGATCATAGAGGCAATTGGAATTCAAATCTTTATAACAGCATAGCTCATGGCTCAATGGAATGTACTTCTCGTTTATGTAGACCCCTGAAAAATACACAAGTAGAAATAGAGGGTGAAACTCTTACCTGGATGCATTTTTATAATCTTGAACGGGCTGGAATATGGTTTGGAAGATCCATGTCTGTCAACGTATATGGTAATCCAAATTGGCGCCCTCCTTTTGCAACCCCAAAATTTGAGATGCAAGCCCCCTGGATTAGATTTAGGGGTTTTTCAGAATCAAGACTTATAGAAAAATTTGGAGCTAATCCATGGAATGTACCTGCTCAAGATTACGATTTTCGTCCCAAAAAAGGATCTTATTTAATTGACAGCGGTGTGGTAATACCTGGAGTCAATAATGGAGAGGATGTAGACAATTCCATAGTTAAAGCAAAACCTGGATATGGAAATTTAGAAAATAAGGATTTAAACGAAGAAGACTGCACCCTTTTTAATCATCCCAATTTATATTCAGGACAGAACCGGAAGTATGTTGGAGATGCTCCAGATATAGGAGCCTATGAATATGGTGACTCAGTCTACTGGATCCCAGGATACAGGTACCCCCATCCAAGTGTTCCCATTCCCAATGATGGAGCAGTGGACGTCCCAATAGATTACAGCCTGGTATGGAACTATCCCTATAAAAAGGACTATTCCAATACAGAGGCAACTGTGACTGTAAGCGGACCTGGCGTGAGCCGCACTGTAGTATACAAGTATCCCTATAATGTTCATTTTCAAACCTTTGAGCCAGGTGGGACCTATAACTGGTCTGTAACAGTCGACGGTGTCAGTGGCGGCAACTGGAGCTTCAAGACAGATGATAAAATCTATCCCTTGAATGATCGCTCAGTTGATACTACAGACAAAACGAGCCTCATTCCATACCAGATAAAAAATCTGAAGGTTTCCAATAATAAAATGTCTTTCCTGCGTTTTGATATTCCATCCACAATTACAGACAGCCATAAGATTAACTTAAACTTGGTTGTCGATGGGAAAAGCACATTAAACGGCGGGATTTCGATTCAGGAGTATGGCCAAACGGGCTGGGGAGAAAGCCCGAATAATAAAAACATCGGCATTATTGATCATAGTCTTGGAGCAACACTGGCTACACTGACTCCCTTGGATAATGGAACTATTGTGTGGGATAATGGAACTGCAGTGTCCCTGGATAGTGGAACTATACTATCAGTTGATTTAACAGATAAAATAACTTCCTACGGAGAAGAATACTCCATTGCCATACGTGCTTTGGGAACTACAGATAAAGTCACATTTTTCAGTAAGGAGAAACAACTGACTGACGGCGTTGGAGGATTTGCTCCACAGAAGAGTGTATGGCCAAACATTTCCTTCAAATAAGGTCTCATTCCTGAAACTGAGTCCCTATTAAATTAAGGCTTTCGGTAATACTAAAAACAAATCCCATCATCTCCTGTGGGTAACTCCCACTAATTCTTCACAGTCAGACACCCTCGGAGTAAATTCCTCTTTTCTGGTAGAATCTGGCAAATTTTGCTATTCTACACCCAGGTAAAACACAAACAGTAATATTTTACTTTTGTAATTAGTTGAATAATGAATAAAATTATTTTCATTTTTCTATCTACATTTTTAAGTCTTACCCTCATTTCCTGTGCAAAGGAAGATAATTCATCAAGTAGTTCAAGTTCTTCTGGAACCACTACAACCTCCACTACAACCTCCACAAGCAATGCCTGTCAAACCGAAGGGAGCACCAGCAGGAATGACAGCCTTTTTTTAACTCCAACTTTAAGTCGTCACACTGAACAAAGTGGCGGCAGAGTTTTATATGTAGATAAATCCGCACTCTCTCAATACCAGACGGATTACTATCTTTTACTGGATCAATACGATTCAGATTCTGTGTATGTAGGTGGTATGGATGCAGTCGATTTATCAGATGCTCCACCAAACCTTGGAAATCAGTTTACCCTGGAATTACGTTTCAAATACGATGATGGAGGATATGGAGCCGGACAACTTATTGGTTCAGCATCTTATAAAGCACCTTCAATTAGTTTTCGCAATCATGGTAACCATATTAGATACGGATTTGGAGGTAATCGGATAACTGTAAGTAAACCAGATTCTATTAACTTCGATAAATGGCATCATATAGCGACTACATTTGATGGAACTAATTACAAATTATTTTTAGATGGAGATTTGATAAATAATTCGACTGATTTTCAAGGGCTTACTCCGCCCGAACCTGTGACACTGATTGGCAGTAACTTAGTGGATAAGACTTTGAATCCATGGATAGGAAAAGTTGATGAAGTGCGAATATGGAATGACGCCAGGACCCAGGACGAGATTCAGGACTGGATGAATAAGACTTTGGTGGTAGCTAATGAGACAGGGCTTATAGCCTATTATCCAATGGCAGTCAACAACAATTACTCGATGATCATAGACAATAGTTCAAATGCGAATCATGCAAAAATAAATAATGCAGAAATTCGATCAAGGTTTTTTTCTGACAATTCATCTTGTACCAATGGACCTGATGGGACCACAAGCTGTCCCTATCCAACCATCCGCAGTGCCCTTGATAATGTGACGGCAGGAGACCACATTTATATCAGGGAAGGAAGATATAACGAGTTGCTCAACAAGAGACCTTTAAACGTAGATTTAACTAAGAGTGTATCAGTTGATGATGCTTTTCTCAAAGAGGAGGAAACAATTATTATTGAAGGGTACCCGAACGAAGAGGTGATTATCGACGGCACTGTAGCCCTTAATGATAATAATTCTAATTGGGAACAAGATTCTCTTCAGTTGGACAACGGAACGACCATTAATATTTTTAAAACAGTTTTAGATTTTGATAACATTTCTAGAGAAATCATGACACCCGTGGATAATATCACTCAGGTATTTGTCAAGGGGAGATATATGATACCTGCCATGCCAATGAATTTTAAAAACCCTACTGATCCAACGACTGGCAATCCAAACAATCCTGAACCAGGAACCATTTGGGCAGGAATTGGAAAATCTCCATTCCTTTATCCTGAAGATAGCAGCCAATGGCCTAATGAACAGGGGTATAGTTGGTTCATGCCTGGGGAACTAAAATATTTAGATTCTCCAGAGGAATGGGCTTTTGACGCAGATAATAAGACCCTTTACCTTTATGCAAGTGATAATTATACCCCATCATCATCGAATGTAAGAGTGAGAGTAAGAGGAAGAGTTTTAAATTTTCGAGCTGCATATAATTTTATGTTAAAAAATCTCCATTTTTTTGCAGGATCTTTCCAAATAGACGGAAGCAGTTATTGGACTATCGAAGACAGTAAATTTTCATTCAGCGCAGATATGGGTTTACCTGGTAATGGAGGGTCTGTTGGTATGCATATGACCATTAGAAATAGTATTTTTGAATTTATAAATGATGGGCATTCATGGACCCAGTTTAGACCCATGTATCCAACTTTGGAAAATGTTCTATTTAGGAACAATGATTGGTTCCAGGGCTCTTGTTATTCGCCAAGCATAGGAAAGAACCATAGAACCCCAGGATGGAGTGATGGGAAAAATCCTCCTACAACTAAATATTTGACCGGTTATAGCCATTGGAAATATGTCACTGTAGAGAATTCTATGACTTGTGGTATTGGTCCTGGAATGCAAGCTCTGATAGAGCATTCTAGATTTGAGAATCTTTATGATGAATTGGATTCTAGTGGAATACAGCATAGTCAGGCTACAGTAAGATGGTCTACTTCTCGTTATAATTGGATAATTAATGCGCCTAATTTAAATGGTATACGCTATGACGGTTCCTGTGGAGGGAACAATGGGGATATAAATAATTTCGTTTCTGTAGGAAACAGTCGGGGATTTAGATTAAAAGGTGATTATCATGATGTGTATCACGTAACTGCATATGATAATGCAAAACAAGATCTAAGCCTTCCTTCCTATAAGTATTGTGGAATAGCCAGTGCAGGTGATCCTGAGCTAGGAAATATCCACTCAAACCTAAAAAATAGTATTATAGGAAGCCAGCTTGAATGTAATTCACATGATTGTTGGGCTGAGGGTAAAGACCCCATCACTAACCATGATGGAGTCTTCAACCCTGACTCTGATTTCTCACAATTTGATTCTGCTGGATTATGGTATGGGAGACTCCTTCAGGATAATATAAATAAAGAAAAAACTTGGAGTTCACCACATTTTGAGCTTGAAAATCCTTGGGCAAAAACCAAGGGCTATTCTGATTCTCGTCTTATTGAAATATTTGGGGAGGTCCCATGGGAAAATCCTAAACAAAGTTATGACTTTCGTCCTAAAAAAGGATCCTATCTTATCGATAGCGGTGTGATCATTCCTGGCATTAATGATGGTAAAGATGAAAAGGATGAAAAAGTTTTTCTTGAGACAGAAAAACCAGGTTATTTAAATGATCACTGGCGCAGGAGAGCAGATACAGAAGATTGCACAATCCTTCATCACTCACAGTCATTCTCTGGACAAAATCGAAAATACATAGGATCAGCCCCCGACATAGGCGCCTATGAGTATGGTGACAGCGTATATTGGATCCCGGGTTTCAGGTATCCCCACCCCAGTGTTCCCATACCAAATGATAATGCTTCGGACGTCCCTGTGGATTACAGCCTGGTATGGAACTATCCCTATAAAAAAGACTACTCCAATACAGAGGCAACTGTCACTGTAAGTGGACCTGGTGTGGACAACCGTACTGTAGTATATCAATATCCCAATAATGTTCATTTTCAAACCTTTGAGCCAGGTGGGACCTATAACTGGTCTGTAACCGTCGACAACGTCAGTGGAGGCAACTGGAGTTTCAAGACAGATGATAAAATCTATCCCTTGAATGACCGATCTGTTGATGTCACAGAGAATAAGAGTTTAATGCCTATGCAGATAAGAAATCTGGAGGTCTCCAATAATAAAATATCTTTCTTACGTTTTGATATTCCATCCTCAATTACTAGCAGTAATAAGATTAAATTAAACTTAGTAATCGATGGAGAAAGCACATTAAACGGTGGAATTGAGTTTCTCGAGTATGGCCAAACGGGCTGGGGAGAAAGCCCGGATAATCAAAATATCGGCATTATTGATCATAGTCTTGGAGCAACTATAGCTACACTGACTTCCTTGGATAATGGAACTACTGTCTGGGATAATGGAACTGCAGTGTCCCTGGATAATGGAACTGCACTATCAGTTGATTTAACTGATAAAATAACCTCCTACGGAGAAGAATACTCCATTGCCATACGTGTTTTGGAAACTACAGATAAAGTCACATTTTTCAGTAAGGAAAAAAGGTCTATAGATAAAGGTGGAGGATACAGTCACAAGAAGAGCGTATGGCCAAACCTTACCTTTAACCAATAGTAAACGAAACTACATTCTATATCATTCTAAAGCACCTTAATTTTCGGTTAAAAGTATAATTTAGCATGACTTAGAAGGATAGGTGTTTAAGGCTAGAATCGGGAATTACTCCATAGATGAAAAATATGAACAAAATAATCTATATTTTCATTTTATTTTTCGTTATTTTAGCAACTCTTATTTCATGTTCTAAAAAAGAATCAAAGTCTAAAGTAGAATCAAATCCACAATTATTTAATGCGGTTGGTTTTTCTGGAACCACTTTAAATTCAAAGGATGGAATCAATTGGGAAACGTCCACTTGGAATTCTTTAAATTATGGACCATCAAAAAATCTCAGTGGAGTCACCTATGGGAAAAGCACCTATTTGGCGGTGGGATGGCATTCAACAATAATAGCTTCATCAGATGGGAATAATTGGAATGATAGTTCTGAAGGAGATTTGTGGCGTAAATGTGGAGAATTGAATTGTAAAGATAAAGTCCAACTCTCAAAAGCCAAATATGCGAATGATAATTTTGTTGTGGTCGGAATTAATGGAATTATTTTATCCTCACAGGATGGAACAACCTGGACAAAAAGGAATTCCGGAGTTGGTGATTATCTAAGTGATGTAACCTACGGTAAAGATAAATTTGTTGTGGTGGGTAATCGTACTGTTCTCACTTCTTCAGACCTAAATTCATGGACACAAAGGGTTAATGTTTCTGACTGGGAACGTGTTACTCCTCCAAGCAATTTTCTAAGTGCAGTAAATTTCGGCAACAATATTTTTGTTGTAGTTGGTTGGTCTGGAAGAATCCTTACTTCTCATGACGGCATACAATGGACTGAAAGATCTTCTGGGACATCAAATAATCTTAAAGATGTTATTTTTGAAAATGGGTCGTTTTTAGTCGTTGGCAATTCAGGTACAATGTTAAGCTCAAAAGATGGAATTAGTTGGGTTAAAAGAAGTTCAGGAACATCAAAAACTCTTAATGGAGCGGCTTATGGAAATAACATCTATGTGATAGTAGGAGATTTTGGAACCATTCTTACTTCTCCAGATGGTATAACATGGACAGAAAGGGATTCTGGTAAATCAAACTATCTGAGTGGAGTTACATTCTCCCGATAATAAGACCTCTCTCACCCTAAAAATTTCCCAACGATTAGAACCAGAAACAATTATTGGTTCTAAATCTTTGCCAAATTGTTGATGAGCCTCCATTGTTGACATGTCTTCCCACATTTATTGATGAAACAAAAACTAGGATGAGTAGTATTAGTCTCATGGGTTCAATAGTGGCTGTTTTAGGAGAAGCCTATATATAACAACATCTGTATTGTTTTTCAAGATTGTTCAGAATGTTAATGTAAGCTGGATTTTTTTGGGGGGATTGTGTCGCTCTCAGAATAACATACTAGGGGGGTACACCGTAGGGGGTGGTAGGTACTTGTCTTTTTGTCACAAATTTGTCACACTTGACCCCAATATTCGACTATATTAATGAACAAACATGATAACACTCAATGATGTGAAAGCAGCTGCGGTAGAGATTTCGTCGTATGTACGGCGGACGCCCTTATGGAAAAATGAAACCCTGAGTACAAGGTTGGGGACTAATGTCTATCTGAAGATGGAAATGTTCCAGAAAACGGGGTCGTTCAAGTCACGTGGAGCCTTTAACCAGATGTTGGCAAGAGGAAAGGATGCGCTAGATAAAGGGGTGGTGGCCGTCAGTGGTGGAAATTTCGCACAGGGAGTTGCTTATGCCAGTCGCATGTTGGGTGTGGATGCTATTATTTGTATGCCAGAAGGTACGCCACAGAATTATATCGACGCGACCCGTGGTTACTCGGCAACCATTGACTTGTCACCCGATATTCAGACTGCAATTATCCGATACAATGATTTAGCTGATCAAGGCCGCGCCGCTTTACATCCATTTGATAATCCCCATCAGATGGCCGGGGCTGGTACTGTCGCGCTGGAAATTTTCGAAGACCTTCCAGAAATAACTGACCTCGTTATCAGCATCGGCGGTGGTGGACTGATTAGTGGAAACACAGTTGCTATCAAGGGCTTGAACCCGCAAGTTCGTGTATGGGGTGTGGAAACTGAGGGGGCTGCCACAATGAAAACAGCCATGGATGCCGGGGAAGTCGTCAACATCACGCCAACCTCATTAGCGAAGACACTTGGCGCACCATTTGTTGCTCAGGATGCGCTTACTATTGCACAGGAACATCTAGAAGAATTGCTCATTGTCAGTGATAAACAGGCTATTGATGCACAACGTCTTATTCTTGAAAGAGCGAAGGTGCTGCCCGAATTGGCTGCATCCTGTACGTTGGCTGCTGCTCAGACTATCAAAGACAGGTTTGGCCCAGATGACCATCTGGTTTTATTGATGTGTGGCGGAAATGACTCGGTGGCGAATCTGGTGAATTATGCACAGATGGCCTGAATGATAACTTCTGTTTTGATGGGGGGGTCTGTATGCAGAGCCTCATCCCCCCCCTCACTCCTCCAGTTCATCCATCTCCTGCATCTCAACCAAACCGGTGTACAGCACCTCATCAGTAACTTGACTAACGCTCATGCCAGTTCGCTCAGACATAGCGACAAGGGTGCGCTTGATGTCAGGGCAGGGCTGATAGACACCTATATGGACACCAATATAGTTAGTTTTTCCAGATTTATATAGTCTAATTATTACTAAAAACACCGTTCTTATATCTGCCGATGGTACGGCTTGTGTCGGCATAGACTACAGGGGTTTGACGTGAGAATTAGTCGGCAATACTGATGAGTTTTTACGATTAAACATTCCAATTTAATCTGGGATAGTTTACAATGTTTAATTTCCCCGGGGAGTTCAAAATGTTCCAGGAATTCGTGGACGAGCGTATCGAAGGAGACGGTGCTACTTTGTTCGTCCGCCGCGCTGGACCCCAAGGTGCGCCACCGCTTGTACTTCTGCATGGTTATCCGCAGACATCTGCCATGTGGCACGGTGTGGCACCAATTCTGGCACGCTCGTATCAGGTTGTCTGCCCGGATTTGCGCGGATATGGTCGATCAGACAAACCAGCGTCAAATGCGTCGCATCAGTCTTATTCAAAACGCGTTATGGCCAATGACATCATCGCAGTCATGCAGCGTTTGGGACATGAACGGTTTCTGGTTGGTGCCCATGATCGGGGTGCGCGGGTGGCGCATCGGATGGGTCTGGATCATCCTGATCGCGTCGCGGCCATGGTTTTACTCGACATCGCACCTACCCGCGAAATGTATGCTTGTACCAGCGCCGAATTCTCGCATGCTTACTGGCACTGGTTCTTCCTGACCCAGCCAAGGCCACTGCCTGAACAAATGATCGGTAATGATCCCGAAGGGTTTTGGAAGCTGAAATGCTTTAATCAGGCACAAGGCAATAACCCGTTTTCTCCCGAAGCTCTTACTGAATACCTAAGTGCCTTCGCCGATCCGGACGTCATTCATGCAAGCTGCGAAGACTACCGTGCTGCCGCGGGCATCGACATCGAACATGATGACGCAGACCAGGGCAAAAAACTCGACATGCCCATCCTGACGCTCTGGGCGAAACGCGGAGTAATCGAAACTTGCTTTGACGCGCTTAGCCTCTGGCGTCAGCGGGCCGAAAGGGTTGAGGGCGAAGCTCTCGACACCACACATTACATGGCCGAAGAAATCCCCGACGATATCGCCACGCGCATGTCCCATTTCTTCAGTCACAACATAATCCATGCGGAGACCGCCGAATGAACCGAACGCTTTATGATAAATTGGTCGACGCCCACAAGGTTTCCGATCTACCCGATGGCGACATGCTGATCTATGTCGATTTACACATCATGAACGAATATACCAGCCCGCAGGCCTTTTCGGGGCTCGAAGCAAAACGGTTGGGCGTTTGGCGACCCGAGGCGCATCTGGCAGTGGTCGATCATGTAAACGCTACCCGAAGCACAGAGCCGCATGATGCTGCGTCAAAGGTGCTGATAGACA
>Ga0257108_1000430_pt1 | contig 12366 bp, 10 predicted proteins | sample LP_taG_FD_190181 | JGI IMG/M metagenome (GOLD analysis project Ga0257108, IMG submission 190181) | Marine microbial communities from Northeast Subartic Pacific Ocean, Canada - LP_J_2011_P26_1000m | ecosystem: Environmental > Aquatic > Marine > Oceanic | place: Canada: Northeast Subartic Pacific...
TGTCGACGGTGTCGACGGTGTCGACCTCGTCGTTGTCGACGGTGTCGTCGGAGTCGTCGTCGTCCTCGTCGGACACCGCTACCGGAGCCTCATCGGGCTTGGCGGCGGGCTTCTCGTCGCGCTTGTTCTCACGCTGGGGAGCATCACCGACAGGCTTGAGCGAGATCTTGCCGTTGGGGTCGACGTCCTCGACCACGACCTCGATCTCCTGCCCCAACTCGAGCACGTCCTCGACCTTGTCGATGCGCTTGCCGCCACCGAGCTTCGAGATGTGCACCAGGCCGTCACGGCCCGGGAGGATGTTGACGAATGCACCGAACTTGGTGATGTTGACCACCTTGCCCGTGTACAGCGCCCCGACCTCGGCGGTGGGCGGGTCCACGATCAGCATGATCTGGCGCATGGCCTCCTCGACCTTGGCGATGTCGGACGAGGCGACCGAAACGATGCCGACCATGCCGTCATCGTCGACGCTGATGTCGGCTCCGGTCTCGGCCTGGATGGTGTTGATCATCTTGCCCTTCGGACCGATGACCTCGCCGATCTTCTCCACCGGGATCTCGAAGCTCTTGATCTTCGGGGCGTGCTCGCCGACCTCGGGCCGAGGCTCGGCGATGGCGCCGGCCATGACCTCGAGGATCGCCAGGCGGGCCTCCTTGGCCTGGTTCAGGGCGTTCGCCAGCACATCGGCGGGGATGCCGTCGATCTTGGTGTCGAGCTGGAGCGCCGTCACGAACTCGGACGTGCCGGCCACCTTGAAGTCCATGTCGCCGAAGGCGTCCTCGATGCCGAGGATGTCGGTCAGCGTCATGTACTGGCCCTCGTGGTACACGAGGCCCATGGCGATGCCGGCCACCGGCGCCTTGATCGGCACACCGGCGTCCATCATCGACAGCGACGACGAGCAGACCGAGCCCATCGAGGTCGAACCGTTCGACGACAGCACCTCGGAGACGAGGCGCAGCGTGTAGGGGAACTCCTCGAAACTCGGCACCACCGGGAACAGGGCCCGCTCGGCGAGGGCACCATGGCCGATCTCACGGCGCTTCGGGCCCCGCATGAATCCCGTCTCGCCCGTCGAGAACGGCGGGAAGTTGTAGTGGTGCATGAAGCGCTTGCGGGTGATCGGGTCGATGCCGTCGATCATCTGGTCCATGCGGCCGGTACCCAGGGTGGTGAAGTTCAGCACCTGGGTCTCGCCACGCTGGAACAGGCCCGAGCCGTGGGCGGTCGGGATGACCCCGACGTCCGACGACAGAGCCCGGAGGTCGCCCGGACCACGACCGTCGATGCGCATGCCTTCGGAGATGATCCGCTCGCGCACCACGGCCTTGGTGATCGACCGGATGGCGCCCTTGATCTGCTGTTCGGCGCCGTCGACATCGACGAACTGGGGAGCCAACTCCTCGATCAGGGCGGCCTTGACGCCCGCCTCGGCCTCGCCACGCTCAGCCTTGTCGGCAATGGTCTGGCTCTCGGAGATCCGCTCACGACCGGCGGCGTCAACGGCGGCGAGGACCTCGTCGCTGTAGTCGGTCGTCACCGTGTAGGACATCTGTTCCGGGGCGCCGACCAGGGCCACCAGTTCCTGCTGGAGCTCGATGACCTCGCGGATGTACTGCTTGGAGAACTCGAGGCCACCGGCCAGCACGGCCTCGTCGACCTTGGGGGCTCCGGCTTCGTAGACGTCCCACGTGGCAGCGGTACCACCGGCCTCGACCATCATCACGGCGACGTCGCCGTCGTCGTTGATCCGACCGGCCACGACCATCTCGAACGCCGAGTCGGCGCCCTCTTCGTAGGTCGGGTGGGCGATCCACTCACCGGCGGCAGACCAAGCGATCCTGGTTGCACCGACCGGACCGTCGAACGGAATTCCCGACAGCAGCAGTGCGGCCGAGGCGGCGTTGAGCGCCAGCACGTCGTAGGGGTTCTCCATGTCGGCGCCCATGACGGTGCCGACGATGTGGACCTCGTTGCGGTACCCGTCCGGGAACATCGGCCGCAACGGGCGGTCGATGAGGCGGCAGGTCAGGACCGCCGACTCGGGCGCACGGCCCTCACGACGGAAGAACGAACCGGGGATCTTGCCCGCGGCATACATGCGCTCTTCGATGTCGACCGTGAGCGGGAAGAAGTCCGCTCCCGGACGTGGCGACTTGGCGCCGGTGGCCGTCACGAGGACGGTGGTGTCGCCGAGCTGTGCAAGCACGGCACCGCCGGCCAGGCCGGCGAGGCGACCGGTCTCGAAGGAGACGGTCTTGTCGGTCCCGCTGAAGGTATGCGAGACACTCTGGGGGTTATTCATGGATGTTTTTCCTTGTTTTGTTTCGAGCCACGAAGGTCACTCCCCCGTGGCGTTTTCAATTCCGACGAACAACTGACGGCCTCCAGTCTCCCGTCGGATACCTCCCGGAGAACCGTCCACCACGTGGGTGTGCGGCCGAGCGGCATGCAACGGGCACTGACGGCCGCCGGCCATCCGGCGTCGTCGATCTGGTTGTCGGTGGTCCCGTGAGCCCATTGGTTCGGTCGAACCGGGCGATGACGTTCCCGACGCGTCACGGACGGCCCGAGGGTCGTCCGCTGCGGGTGCTTCGCTAGCGCCGGAGCCCCAGCTTGGCGATGATCCCCCGATAGCGCTCCACGTCGTTGTCCTTGACGTAGTCGAGTAGCCGTCGGCGCCGACCCACAATCTGCAAAAGACCCCGCCGGCTGTGATGGTCCTTCTTGTGGACCTTCAGGTGCTCGGTTAGGTGGGTGACGCGATCGCTGAGCAGCGCTATCTGCACTTCGGGAGAACCGGTGTCGGTCTCGTGCAGCTTGTGCTCGGTGATCGTGTCGCCCTTGGGCGGCAGGTTGGTCGGCATGGATTCCTCGGGTGTCGGACCCGGCCTCCTGACACGCTGTGCGTTGTCGGAAGCCATTCGGCGGGCCGGAGGGTTCCTGATCCGACCCGGACGACCCGGTCGGGTCGTCCTCAGGGGGCAAGGCTAGCGGTACTTCGACAAACGCCCACCCGTGAGAGTCGATGTCCGCCCGGCGCCTACGCTCGCGTCATGGCCCCATGCACCGGTCGGCTGACACACCTGGCCCTACCGTGTCGGGACCTCGACACCTCGACGGCCTGGTACGAGGCCCACACGCCGTTCCGCGTCGTGCACCGCCGGGTCGACTCTGAGGGACAGGTGGCCTGGATCGCCGAACCCGACCGGCCGGGAACGCCGTTCGTGCTGGTGCTGATCGACCCCCTCGACGACGACGCTGACCGCGCACCAAAACCCGTCCTCACGCCGCTTGCACACCTCGGCATCGAACTCGACAGCAGGGAGGCCGTGGACGAGGCGGCGGAACAGGGGCGTGCCGCCGGGTGCCTCGCATGGGAACCCGGGGAACTGCCCCCACCCGTGGGCTACATCTGCGCCCTCGCCGACCCCGACGGCAACCTCGTGGAGTTCTCGTTCGGCCAGGACGTGGCCGCCGTGGTCGCGGACCCCCCAGGCTGACCCGGCCCGGGTCAGCCAAGCCGTCGCAGCAACTGCACCAGTTCGACGGCAGCGTCTGCACAGTCGGCGCCCTTGTCGCCCTTGTCGACCGCCGCCCGCTCGACCGCCTGGGCCATGTCGTCGGTGGTGAGCACACCGAAGACGGCCGGCACGTCGGTGTCGAGGCCGACCCGGAGGATCCCTGCTGCTGCCTCGCCGGCCACGTAGTCGAAGTGTGGGGTCTCGCCCCGGATCACGCAACCCAGGCACACCACGGCATCGACGTCACCGGACGTCGCCATCGCCCGGGCGGCCAACGGGATCTCGAACGCACCCGCCACCCAGGCGAGGCTGATGTCCTCGTCGGCCACGCCCAGCGCCAGGAGCCTGGCACGGGTGCCGTCAAGCATCTGGCCGACCACCGCGTCGTTGAAGCGGGCAGCGACGATGCCAATCCGGAGCCCGGAGCCGTCGAGCGTCACCGTGAGGTCCCTCACGGGGTTGCCTCCTGGTGGCCTTCGTTGTCGAGGAGGTGGCCCATCCGCCGGCGCTTGGTCTCGAGGTAGCGGAGGTTCTCGGGGTTGGGCGTGGTCCTCAGCGGCTCCCGTCCGACGATCTCGAGCCCGTACCCCTCGAGGCCCCCATACTTGACCGGGTTGTTGGTCATGAGCCGCATCTGCGTGAGCCCCAGGTCGGAAAGGATCTGGGCACCCACCCCGTATTCGCGGGAGTCGACCGGCAGGCCCTGGCTGAGGTTGGCGTCGACGGTGTCGAGTCCCTCGTCCTGGAGTTCATAGGCGCGCAACTTGTGGCCGATCCCGATCCCCCGCCCCTCGTGGCCACGGAGGTAGACGATCACGCCGACACCCTCCTCGCCCACCTTCCCGAGGGCGGCGTCGAGCTGTGACCCGCAGTCGCAGCGGACCGAACCGAGGAGGTCGCCGGTGAGGCACTCGGAGTGCACGCGCACCAGGGGCGCCTCGACGGAGTTCAGGTCTCCCAGCACGTAGGCGACGTGCTCGTCGCCGTCGAGCGTGGAGCGGTAGGCGTGGGCGGTGAAGTCGCCGTACTTCGTAGGAATGCGCGCCGAGGCGAAGTGCTCGACCAGCTTCTCGTGCCTGCGCCGGTAGCGGATCAGGTCGGCGATCGAGATGAGGAGCAGGCCGTGCTCCTCGGCGAACTCGATCAACTCGGGCAGGCGCGCCATGGAACCGTCGTCGTTCACGATCTCGCAGAGCACGCCCACCAGCTCCCGGTCCGCGAGGGCACACAGGTCGACGCCGGCCTCGGTGTGGCCGGCCCGCTTGAGCACGCCGCCGGAACGGGCACGCAACGGGAAGACGTGGCCGGGTCGGGCGAACTCGCCCCGAACCCGACCGGAGTCGGCGAGGGCGTTGACGGTGAGTGAGCGGTCGTGGGCCGAGATCCCCGTGGTGGTTCCCTCGATCAGGTCCACCGAGACCGTGAACGCCGTGCGCATCGACTCGGTGTTGTCGACCACCATCAGCGGCAGGTCGAGGTCGTCGGCACGCTCCTCGGACATCGGGGCACAGATCACGCCACTCGTCTGGCGGATCATGAACGTCATCTTCTCGGACGTCATGGCGTCGGCGGCGATGATGAGGTCGCCCTCGTTCTCGCGGTCCTCGTCGTCGACCACCACGAGGAACTCCCCGCGGGCGAACGCCTTGGTGGCGGCATCGATCTGGGCGAACGGCATCAGTCGTGCCCTCCCTGGCCACCGGTTCTCTCGTCGGGCAGCCGTCCGGCTGCGGCGAGACCCGCCACGTAGCGGGCGAGGATGTCGGCCTCCACGTTCAGCCGGTCACCGACGACCCGACAGCCGAGCGTCGTGACCTCGAGCGTGTGGGGAACGACGGCGATGTCGAACGTGGTGCCGTCGACCGCAGCGACGGTCAGGCTGATGCCGTCGAGCGCCACCGAGCCCTTCTCCACGATCTGCCCCGACAGGGCATCGGGAAGCCGGAAGGCGAGCCGCCGGGAGCCGTCGAGGTGCTCGTGGACGGCCTCGAGTTCGGTCACCGCGTCGACGTGTCCCTGGACGATGTGACCTCCGAAGCGACCATCGGCGGGCATCGGCCGCTCGAGGTTCACGGAGTCACCCTCCGCCGTTCCGCCCAGGGTCGTGCGGTCGATGGTCTCGGGTACGGCATCGGCGGCGAACCAGGCACCCCGGTCGTCGGCACCGAACTCGGTGACGGTGAGGCAGCAGCCGTCGACGGCGATGGAGGAACCCATGGCCACGTCGTCGAGTACGACGTCGGCGCCGACGACCAGGCGTCGACCGTCGCCGTTGTCGTGCGCCTCGCGCACGATGCCCGTCTCCTCAACGATGCCGGTGAACATCTGTTGCTTCCCCGAATGGTCGTGCCCCGGGGCGACACGACGGGAGTGCAGTGAAGGGACGGTCGGACGCCCCGGCCCGGCGGGCCGTGGCACCGTTGCGTCGCTTCTCGTGTCCTCTCCCATCCGGACTGTGACCGTCGGCCCAGGATTCGCACCTGATCGGCCCCCGACCCGCCCCGAAGGAAGAGACGGGGGTTCGCGGACTGCGCCACGTACCACCCTTCCGAACTCGTGAAAGGGGGCGGAGGCTCACCGCCGGTCGGGACTTTCACCCAAACCCCGAGGACTCTGTTGTGGTGCCGGACGGAGTGTCCGGCCCGATCACCCTACCGGTGGGCCACGGAGGAGTGCCTGTCCGCCCTACCAGAGGCCGAGAAGGCGTCCGGCGAGCCCGAGAACGGCTACGACGAGTACCGGGCGCACGACCCGTTCGCCGCCACCGACTGTGATGTGGGCCCCCACGGCACCACCGACGGCGAAGCCGAGGGCGAGGACGAGGGCGGGGCCCCAGTCGACACGGCCGCCCACGATGAACACGGGCAGCGCCGTGAGGGTGACGACGAGGATCACCAGCACCTTGATGTTGTTGGCGACCACCAGGTCGAGTCCCGACCGGGACAAAGCCAACACCAGCAGCAGGCCGATCCCCGCCTGGAAGGCGCCTCCGTAACAGCCCACGAGGAAGAACACCATGGCCGTGACCGACATGGGCCAGGCCGCAGGGCCTTCTGCTGCACGCGGCACCTTCGGTGGCCGCAGGGCGAGCAGCAGCAACGGGACCATCAGGATCCCGAACGCACGCTCGAACGTCTCGTCCGCCAGGCGGGAGACGAGGATCGACCCGGTCAGGGAGCCGGCGACGACCGGAAGGAGGACCGGCAACATCCGCGACACCCCTGACACGCCCAGACGCCGGAACGACACCGCCGCCATGGTGGTGGACGCAAGGATCCCCACCCGATTCGAACCGTTCGCCACGTTGCCCGGTACACCCGCCATGACGAGCAGTGGCACGGTCAGCAGCGAACCACCCCCGGCCATGGTGTTCACCGTGCCGGCCACCAGTCCGCCGACCAGCAACAGGATGACGTCGGCGGGATCCACGGATCAGGCCAGGGCTGTGCGTGCGGCGTCGACATCCCGGTGGAGCTGCTCCACGAGGTCGTCGAGGCCTGCGAACACCTGCTGGGGTCGCAGCAGTTCCACGACGCGCACCCGCACGGGCTCACCATAGAGGTCACCGTCGAAGTCCAGGAGGTACGCCTCGAGGAGTCGGTCGCCGTCATCGTAGAAGTGCGGCCGCGTGCCGAGCGAGATCGCTGCGGCGTGGACCGAACCGTCCGCACGCTCGAACCACCCGGCAAACACACCGTCCTCAGGGAGCAGGACCGAGCGGTCGACCCGGACGTTGGCCGTGGGAAAGCCGAGTTCCCGACCGCGCCCCTCACCCCGGTCGACCTTCCCCCGGACCTCGTACGGGCGGCCCAGCATGGCGTTCGCCCGCCTCAGGTCTCCCCGGGCCAGGGCCCTGCGGATGAACGTGGACGAGACCTGCTCGTGGTCGCGGGCCGGCATGCCGTCGAGGCCCACGAGGCTCAGGCCCAGAACCTCGAAGCCGTGTACCTCCCCCATCGAGCGCAGAAGCGCGACGTTGCCGAGCCGCTGGTAGCCGAAGTGGAAGTCCTCGCCGACGACGACGACCTTCACCCCCAGGCAGTCGATCAGGACCTCGGTGACGAAGTCCTCGGCGGTCTCGAGTGCCCGTGCATCGTCGAACGGGACCACGACGGTTGTGTCGACACCCGTGGTCGACAGTTGCTCGAGCTTCTGGTCGAGGTCCGTCAGCAGCAGCGGCGCCGACTCGGGGCGCACGACCGACGCCGGATGCCGGTCGAAAGTGACGACCGCCGATCGCAGCCCGCGTTCGCCGGCGATGCGGCACACCTCGGTGATGATCTGGCGATGGCCACGGTGCACGCCGTCATAGGCCCCGATGGTGACCACTGACCCCGGCGAGGTCGGGTCGTCGGGTGTCAGCGTTCGGCGGGTCTCCACCGCGCCCACGCTACCGACCGGGGTGGTGGGGGTCGCCCACCCGGCGGCGCCCGCTCAGCCGACGAGGACCACGGCCGGCTTGGTGCGGTCCTCGTACGGCTCGTAGACGGCCAGCAGGATGCCGTCGGCATCATGCACGGCCCACGGTCCATCGCCCTCTGTGCCCAGGCGTTGGCGGTCGAGCACCTTCCCGTATCCGACGTCGACGGCGAGTTCGGCGTCGACGACGAGGCCTGCCAGGTGGCGGACGCCGGCTGCCGGCGGCAGCAGCTCCGGCGAATCCATCGATCGGGCTCCGTCGATCGTGAACGAGCCGACCGACAGCCGTCGCAGTCCTGTCAGGTGGGCGCCACCGCCGAGAGACGTGCCGAGGTCGGCGGCCAGCGTCCGGACGTAGGTGCCCGACGAGCACTCGACGTCCGCCTTCCAGACCTGGGGGTCCGCGGTCGGCGTCACGTCGAAGCGGTGGACGGTGACCGGGCGCGGGGCCCGCTCGACCTCGCCGCCCTCCCGGGCGATCTCGTGCAACCTGCGGCCTCCCACCTTCACCGCGGAGAACATCGGAGGCACCTGTTCGATGTCTCCGGTCAACTGCCGTGCGGCGCGCCAAACGTCGTCCTGCACGACGCCCGACATGTCGTGCACCGCCGTCACCTCGCCTGCAGCGTCGAGCGTCGTCGTCTCGGTCCCGAGCACGATGGTGGCCGTGTAGCGCTTGGGGAGGAGCGTCAGGTACCGGAGCAACCGGGTTGCCCGTCCGACGCCGAGGACCAGCACGCCGGTCGCATCGGGGTCGAGAGTGCCCGAGTGGCCGACCTTGCGGGTGCCGAGCACCTTGCGCGACCGAGCCACGACGTCGTGGCTGGTCCAGCCCGCAGGCTTGTCGACGACGACGATGCCGTCGGGGCCCCGGGGCCGATCAGCCATCCTCGTCCTGGAGTTCGCGGAGAATGTCCTCGATCCGTTCCGCCGACCGGGCAGCCTCGTCGACCCTGAACACGAGCGGAGGGGTCCTCCGGAGGCGGGCACGATCGGCGATGGCCCGCTGGAGGCGGGACCGATGCTCCCCGAGGGCCTCGATCACCTCGTCGTCGGCTGCTCCACCCGTCACGTAGACCTTCGCCTGGCTGAGGTCACGGTCGGTGTCGACCCCCATGACAGTCACCAGGTCGAGCCGCACGTCGTCGATGCGCTCGAGTTCCTCGGCGAGGAGCCGGGTGAGGAGCTCGTTGAGACGGTCGGTGCGGTCGAACCCACGTGGGGCTCCACTGCTGCGTTGCCGGCTGCGTGCCATGGTCCGCTACGAGCGGGCGATCTCCCGCTCGTCGTACGTCTCGATGACGTCGCCGTCCTTGAGGTCCTGGAAGTCGGAGAGCCCGATGCCGCACTCGAAGCCGGACTGCACCTCGCGGACGTCGTCCTTGAAGCGTCGGAGCGACTTGATCTCGCCCTTCCAGATGATGGTGCCCTCGCGCAGGAAACGGACCTTGCTGCCCCGGGTGATGGTGCCGTTCTGGACGTAACAGCCCGCGATCTTGCCGATCTTCGGGACCGAGAAGATCTCGCGGACCTCGGCATCGCCGGTCACGACCTCCTCGAACTCGGGAGCCAGCATTCCGAGCATGGCGGACTCGATGTCGTCGAGCAGTTGGTAAATGACCTCATAGGTACGGATCTCGACCTGCTCGGCCTCGGCGAACTCGCGGGCCTTGCGGTCGGGCCGCACGTTGAAGCCGATGATCGTGGCGTTCGAGGCTCCGGCCAACTGGATGTCGTTCTCGGTGATCCCACCAACCGCCCGGTGCACGAAGGCCAACTTGACGTCGTCGCGTTCGAGTCGACGGAGGCTGTCGCAGACCGCCTCGAGGGAACCGTTGACATCGGTCTTGACCACCAGGTTCAGCCTGGCGGCCTCCCCCCTCTGGATCTGTTCGAAGACGTCCTCCAGGCGGGCACCACCGGAGAGTGCATGGGCGTCACGTCCGATATTGGCCTGGCGCTTGTAGTGCGAGCGCTTCTCGGCGACGCGGCCGGCAACCTTCTCGCTGGGGGCCACCACGAACCGGTCGCCCGCCTCGGCGACATCGGAGAGTCCCAGCACCTCGACGGGTGTCGACGGACCGGCCTCCTTGACCTGTCGGCCCTGGTCGTCGATGAGTGCCCGGACGCGACCCCAGGCCGCGCCGGCCACCAGCGGGTCACCGACCCGGAGCGTTCCGGACTGCACGAGGATCGTTGCCACCGAGCCGCGACCGACGTCGAGGTGTGACTCGAGCACGACGCCCTGCGCCCGGCCGTCCGGTTCGGCTCGAAGGTCCTCGACCTCGGCGATGGCGCTCAGGTTCTCGATCAGGTCGTCGACACCCAGACCCTGGAGGGCGGACACTTCGACGGTGACCGTGTCGCCGCCCCACGCCTCGGGAACGAGCTCGTGCTCGGCCAGTTGCGTGAGCACTCGCTGCGGCTCGGCATTGTCGCGGTCGATCTTGTTGATGGCCACCACGATCGGAACGTCGGCCGCCCGTGCGTGGTCGATCGCCTCGATGGTCTGTGGCATCACACCGTCATCCGCTGCGACGACCAGCACCACGATGTCGGTGGCGACGGCACCCCGGGCACGCATGGCGGTGAAGGCGGCGTGGCCGGGGGTGTCGATGAACGTGACGAACCTTCCGTCCTTCTCGATCTGGTAGGCGCCGATGTGCTGGGTGATGCCGCCGGCCTCACCGTCAACCACGTTCGCGTCGCGAATCCTGTCGAGCAGGGTCGTCTTGCCGTGGTCGACGTGGCCCATCACGGTCACGATCGGCGGCCGGATCGGTGAGTCCTCGTATTCCTCCTCGGCGACCTCGAGCAGGGCCAGCAGTTCGATTTCCTGCTCCTCACCGGGGTCGACGAGCCGGACCTCGGCACGGATCTCGGCGACGAAGAGTTCGATCATGTCGTCGGAGAGCGACTGGGTCGCCGTGACCATCTCGCCCTGCTGCATGAGGAACCGGACGACGTCCGCAGATGTCCGGTTCAACTTCGGGCCGAGGTCCTGTGCGGTGGAGGAGCGTTCGATCACGACCTCGCCCTCAGGGACTGGGGCGTCCTCGGGCGTGTAGGCCGGCATGTCCATGGGTTGGAGCTCTTCGCGTCGGCGACGGCGCCGTCCACCGCGCCGGGGGGGACGCCGACCGCCGGGACCACCGGGACGACCGCCGGGACCACCGGGACGACCGCCGGGACCACCGGGACGACCGCCGGGACCGCCGGGACCGCCGGGACCACCGGGACCACCGGGACGACCACCGGGGGGAGGAACGGTCCGACGACCCGAGGGACCGTCGCCCGGTGCTCCCGGGGAACGGCGAGAGACGCCGGGGGGCGGCGGGATCGGCTTGCCACCGGGGGGCGGCGGGATCGGCTTGCCCTCCTTGGACAGTGGGGGCGTGACCCCGGGTGGAGGCAGGTGGACGTCGCCGGGGGCTTCGACCCTGGCGGCTGGATCCGGGATGCTCGGCTCGTCGGCGGAGGCCGCCGATGCCGTCTCGGGTGCCGATGCCGTCTCGGGTGCCACCTCGGTGACACGACGCGGCGGCGTTGCCGAACCACTCGACGAGAACACCCGCTTCGGGGGTGCAGGTTCGGGCTCTGGTTCGGGCTCAGGCTCCGGCTCAGGCTCGGACTCCGGTTCGGGCTCCGGTTCGGGCTCCGGTTCGGGCTCCGGTTCGGGCTCCGGTTCGGGCTCCGGTTCGGGGACCACCTCGCGGATGAGCCCGTCCTTTGCAGCCCGACGGCGCACACGGTCGCCCTGGGCCTCGACGATTCCGGACGAGTGGCTCTTGACCCCGATGCCGAGGATCTCGCAGAGGTCCAGGACCTCCTTGTTCTCCATCCCCAGTTCGCGCGCCAGCTCGTACACGCGGATGTTCTTCGGCACGGTGTTGTCGACGTCCTGTTTCTGGTCGTTTGGTCTGAGGCGACCCGGTAATCAGGCCCATCGGGCCGATGGCCGACGCTATCGCTTAAGCGGCCCGTTCACCCGCAGGACGACGGGACAACCCCCGACTTCCCACCGGATTCCGGCGGACGGATCGACCCGCCGAGTCCGTCGGACAGGAGGGCCTCGATCGCTTCGTGGGGAATGTCCGCACGGAGGGACCGCCCGAAAGCACGCCCCTGTTTCGCTGCATCGGCGCAGTCGGCGGTGGGACACAACCAGGCACCGCGACCGGGATGGCCGGCACCGATGAGGATGCATCCGTCAGAGGCGGACCAGGCGATCCGGACCAGGTCGCCGGCTGACAACCGACGCCGACAGCCGATGCACGTCCGCTCGGGCACGGACCGGATCAGGTGCTCGTCTCGGGAACATCCTCAACGGGAACATCCTCAACGGGAACATCCTCAACGGGAACATCCTCAACGGGAACATCCTCAACGGGAACATCCTCAACGGGAACATCCTCAACGG
>Ga0257108_1000432_pt1 | contig 12350 bp, 17 predicted proteins | sample LP_taG_FD_190181 | JGI IMG/M metagenome (GOLD analysis project Ga0257108, IMG submission 190181) | Marine microbial communities from Northeast Subartic Pacific Ocean, Canada - LP_J_2011_P26_1000m | ecosystem: Environmental > Aquatic > Marine > Oceanic | place: Canada: Northeast Subartic Pacific...
TATTATCGTCTATGTTTTTGGTAGAATTCCAAATTTGTTTGACTTTGTCTGTCCAATTAGGCATGTTATGGTTTATGGTATATTTCGTTTTCGGTTACTATTCTGAATTTAATTCCTCGGCGCTTGCACCATTCTTGAGCGGCTGTCCACTTTGCTTTATTTAATATAACTGCGGCTTTGTCTCTTCTACTTTTAGATTCAGTAAGACCTGCTTGCTTGCTAGGTTTAACTTCAACGAGTTCGATATGTTTTTTACCAGTTTTATCTGCGTAAGATAATAAAAAATCTGGTATGTATTTTGACAATTTTCCTGTAAAAGGGTTACGATAAGGTATTGAATGGCTTTCTGATGCCCAACATTCTACATTTGGGTGGCCATCACACAATTTCATAAATGCTAATTCCCATCCTGACCTGTAAATAGGAACATGTTTACCTCTGTATTTATTAGGATTTTTTGGTTGGAAATATCCTTGTTTATATTTTACTTTACGCCCTGCCATTAATCTACCTGTTCTTTTAACATTTCCGAGGTAGGTTTATTTGAAGTAATTCCTAATTTATTATTTGATGGTCTAGTAAAATTTAATCGTTTTAGTATATCATTAGTTAGAGTTAATTTTCCACTTACGACAGCAGGTAGTATCGTATCATATCCTTCATTATACCATTTAGATAATGCTAGTATTTCATATGCAAAAACTTCAGCCGCCAATTTACTTACATTATTTGACAGGAGTTCACCATAAATTAAATCATATTCCTGTGGATTAAATTGGAAATAAGGTGTAATACTATTGCCTAATAATCGTTGATCAAAATATTCTTTTACTACTCCTAACCTACGACGTAATTCTATAGCATCTTGAACACCTAACGAACTATTTTTATCATGTGTAGTTGGTGTCGATGATACAGAAACTGCTGTACTACTAACTGATGCTGATCCATACGCCATTATTGAACTCCTTCAGTTACATTGGGGATAAACTTGCTCCCTTTTTTAGTAGTTGGTTCGCTTTTAGGAATGTCATCTTGTGATCCCCAAGAATCATACCATTCACCTGCGGCATCTGCACCTCGTGAAATCCAATCTGGTCCTCCTGCTGGTGCCGAATCTTGCGATGCATGTTGGACACCTTCATATGCAAATTGTACTGACCATGAAATCGGTTGTGCAGAACTATAATCTAAATTATCATGTTGAATACTTGTTATTGTAGGATTAAAAAGTATTATAGGTGATTTTATTGGATCTTCTCTACCTCCAGACATTCTAGAAATAACAATTTTACTAAAAAAATATTTTTCAAAATTAATACCAGGTTCATCATTACTTTTTAGTGATCCTCCTCTCATTGATGGAGGTACACTATTCCCTTCAGTAGTAACGGCTTGACCATATGGAACTGATGAGGTAAATCTTGTTTCTTTTGCTCTACTTTTCTCTGTAAATGGTGGTTGGAACCCAAATTTATCTATACCGGGATTTGCGTCTACTACATCTGGAACAAATGCACCACTTCCAAATTTTGAATTTAATTCTCGACCATCTTTATAATACCATTTAAAATATTCTTCCATTACTATTTGAAATTTATTATCTCTAGTATCATAAAATCTAATAGTAATAGGATTCCATTCTACCTTGGTTTGAATAATTCGTTTTCTATTATATTGGTTTAATGTTTGTGTATTAAATACAAAACTAGGTAAATCGCATGATTGAACTACTGTAGATAAGCCTTTAAGCATATTGCGCCAGGGTTTATTTCCTGTATTTCGTGTGGTATAAAACTCCACAACAAACGCATGTTTTGCTCTAGGAATTCCACTGAGTTGTCGACCATACTCAGTAATTGTGCCAAAAGAATGATCGGCATAATTACGGAGTATTCTACCAAAGTATGCCATTATACCGACCTTTTATTATGATTATGCCCCAGCCGTAGCACCTGTATAATCTGCTACACTACTATTAATTGACTGTCCTGCTATCTTAGTTGTCCCATCAGTATCCATATGAATAGCATTATCATATCGTATAGTCATATTAATTGTCATTGCATCACTTGTTGCATAATTTGATTCATTATATGCAGTTGAAGTAATCCAACAACCTCCTAATGACCAGCTATCTAATAAGACTGGACCAGCCCCTTCATCATTATTACCATCTAATGTATCGATTACAGTAGAAAATTTGTATTGGGCACCGGCTATAGGCGCAGATTGATTATGGTGATCAATTTGATTTTGCATTTGTTGGTCGACTAATGTTATTACATTATTGCTTATATCATCTCTAACTACAAGGGTTACTGGTTCCCATGTATGTTTTCCTGCCAAATAAATTCGAGAATTGTAAACATCTAATGTTACCTCTTCGTGTGTTAATGTAGGTCTAGTTACACTAACTACTTGGTGGGTTACTGTATCAGCCGTTGCTTGTCCGCCAAGTTGTTTAAATGTCACCCTAAATCTATATTGTAATTTAGGCATTAATAAAGGAGTAGTCGAGCTGGCACCGCCTATAGGTACTCCAAATTTTGTTAAATTCGCCATTTAAATTATCTCCTATGCCGTCTTCAAGTTATTGTATGTATTTATAAGATTTGTCAGAAATTTTGACCAAGGAAAAAGGCAGTAACAAAATGCTACTGCCTTTAATTAAGAACTTATAATGTGCCAGTATTTACTATTCTTACAGGAATGTAAATAAATTCTGCGGCTTTTGTTGGTTCAATTGCAACATCAATCCACATTTCATTTTTATCAATTCTGGCCGCTGTATTATTAGATGAATCGCAGACAACAGCAAAATCATATAAACCACGTTTTGCCATGATGTCTCCTAAGAACCTTTCAACGGAGTCTTGTGCCGCCGCTCTAGTTGCGTCGTCATTTGGTTCAAATGCAAAAGGTCTAGCAAGCGGATCTAATCCATCTCTAATATATGCTACCAATCTTGCAACATTAATTCTATCTAATGCACTTGACGCCGCATACAATGTTTTTTGACCATATACAAACAATCCTTGTCCTGGGAAATTTGTAATAGGATTAACTTTTACTAGATACATTGTATCGCGTTGTCCTTGGTTAAGTGCGGTAGCAACAAATTCGCCTTCGCTATCTATATAACCTACATTAGTTGCATTAGTTATTCCACCTCTTGTTAATCCTGCAGGTGCAAACCAAGGATAAGCAACAGAATCATTATATGCAATAGTTCTTAATGTCATATGTGATGCCGGAACTACAACCGATGTACCATCGGTGTTTGTTGCTAAACCACTTGGATAATAAACTGCCGCTTGTGATGAAGATGTTATTAATCCATCTTCACCATTTTCTGTAGCATTTGCGCCAGATTGCCATGCTGTAACACCATTTGGTGCAAGTCTAAATGGAGTATCTAAAACACAGAATCCAGTTTCTTTTCTATCTACATTTAATGCTAACAATTCATCTGCACATTCTGGATAACCTGGAGCAGAAAGTAATGTAATTACTGTACTATCTCCACGTAAATCATCATTTGTAACAATTGCCGCTTGCATTGCTTTAACAATAGTTGCCCTTTGTGATTTTCTTCCAAAATATCCTGCGCCACTAGCCTTATTACCGGCCGCTGTACGCCACTTATGTGTTGTTGTTTCTGCTGATACATATTTTCTTACTTGATAAGAGGAATGTGCCATATTAACACAGAAAATACCTTCTGGATATAATGCACCATTTGGAGCATTTGCTAATCTTGTAGCACCACTATTATAAGTAGTATCTGCCGCAGTTGCAGTTAAATCTGCAAACACAACCCCATTAGCAGTTGATTGATCTGTACCATCTCTTGCAATCCACGATGAAGTTACACTATTGTAAACTTTAGTTAATGGATAATTTTCTAAATCATTTGTATCAATCCATACATCATTATTAGATGGTGCTGTTGGTGCAACGGTTCCATAAGCAGATATTGCTTGTGGAATCCACACACCTGATGTATTAATATACATATCTAATACTGTTGAAGTATCATACCAATATGTTCCATCTGTTACTGCACCTGAAATTTCTGTAGCACTTGCTTCAATTTCATTTGCCGCGGCATATGTTGATGTTGCTGGTGCTAAATCAGCCGCTACTTGAGATGTTCCGTCGAATCTTTGAATAACAGTTGAAAAAACATCTCCTGTTAAATCATGCGATGCATAAAGTGAACCTATTGGTGGATTAACTCCGCCTGATGTTACTACTGTTGGATTTGAAGTATAACTTCCTCCTACGGCTGTAACAACAACATCTGTTACTGCTCCGCCCGATATTACTGCATCTACTGTGGCCGCTGAACCACCGCCACCTGTTATAGTAAGTGTTGGTGCTGTAGTATAACCTGAACCACCATCTAAAATTACAAGTGATGTAGATGAAGTAGATGCCGCACCTGCAAAAAGTCCTCCACTATCTAATGATGTAACAATAATATCAGCAGGACGACCTGAATCAAAGTTACCTGGCTGTGCCGCTTCGGCATCAGTTGCATAAAAATTAACAGTTTTAGTATCAAATGATGTACTAGAGGAATTATAACTTTTAACAACAAGACTTGTTCCTTGTCCATCTGAAGATGTTTTTAACCAAACATCTTTGTCTACCGGACCTGATGGTTGTGAACTAGAAGGTCCTACAGTTACTGTTGTTGCGGTTAAATTGGAAAGATTTGCTGTACTTACTGCCTGCCATGCTGTTGCATCCCATTCGTAAATTTGTGCCGCCGCAGTACTTGTTCCTAATGCTTTGCTTGTAGCATTTACGACTCCAATTCTAAAATCGCCTGTTGCCGCTCCGTTGGCTGCCGCAGTAGGAGCATCAAGTGTCATTTGTGCCGCAGTAAACGGAGTTACTGCTTGTTTAAGCCATGCTCCTTGGGCAGTCGAATATTGAAATACACCATAAACAGAATTAGCAGTATCCCACCATAATGCGCCATTTGCAGGAGGTCCTGTAGGCTCAGCGGTTGCTGGTAATAATTCTGTTGTGTTTACATCTGCTCTTACAACATATGCTCGATTTGCCGCACCCAAATAACTATAAGCCGCAAGTAAACCATACTCATTTACCTCGTCTCCATTTGATGCTGTGCCCGATACCGTTCTAAAATACGGTGTTCCAAAAGTTTGAACAAGTTCTCTTTGACTTGTAATTAGTTGTGGTTTTCCTGCCATGGACGAAATGGTTCCTGATGCATAACCCGATCCACTCACATGTGCTTTATCTTGTCCTGTAGCACATACAATTAAAGGAACAGTTCCTGCACCAGCAGATCCGTAAAAACTCTCGTCTATAACTGAAACCGCAACACCTGGTGATACTAAAGTTGCCATATTAAATCCTCACTATTAATGACTAAATTCATTATTTAAATTATTTATCGTAAGATTAGTAAAACCTGGTGGTTATGCGGGGACGATCGCTACGTTAAAAGACAAAGAACGACGTTCTCCTGGTCCATAATAAGGATAAACAGTATGAAATAGCCATGCAGGCCATATATATAAATGGCCTTCTTCGGGTCGTATTAAGTAAGTACTTGATGATATTAATTTGTCATGTAGTACCATAGGATTATAAATAAATTCAATACAACCATTTGCATAAGGAGTTTTTCCTTTTCGTTTCCAATTTTTAGGAAATTCTGTATCATGGTTTTCATCATTTGTTGTTTTTAAATATAAAACACCAGACAAAATATTATTTGCTCCGTGATGATGTGCTTGTAGATAGTCTTTATCGGCTAACTCTAAAAACCACATTTTAGAAATCGCTAATCTATGATCGTCATTTAAAATTATAGATGTAGATGACTTTTCAAATGCTTTAATATAATTATATGCTACATTAAATATCTGTTCTTTTAATTCAAGGAAAGGTTTAGTAACATTAGTTGCAAAACCATGATAAATTGTATCTAGTAATTGTGATGTTGCTTCAAGAGCTTCTTTATCTGGTAACAATTCATCACACATCTTATTAGTTTTATCTAATAAAATTTTATCAATTTCATCATGTAATAATGCAGGTGGTTGAAAGGGATATATAAAATCCATTATATCTCCGGAAACAAACATTCATGAATAAATTTGTGAACAGTTTCGTTATCGTCACAAAAATTACCCATTACTTTTGGGGTATGTGGATTTTGTTTTTGATTATGGCAATACCAATTTTGATTTTTAACAGTAAATCCATGACCATATTTAAACTCATGTGCATTACACTTATCCAATTCAGTAAGATAATATTCTAAATTTTCAACTGCCAATTCACAAAAATTTATATAGTCTTGGGGTTCTTTGCTTCTACTTACTGCAATCATGCTAGGGCTGAATATATTTTGGGCCCATTCCGGCAATTCTCGTGTACTAGTCCAATTATAAGGCTTTACTTTTTCGGCAAACCATTGCATCATAGGATGATTGTCATCTCCTGCTTTACTAAAGTCATGAAATGCACCACTAACAATATTTTTGCCAGCAATAACATCAACACCATATATAGGAGCAGGATTATAAATGCGAGGGAAGATACACAAATGAAACATGTATAACTTGTCTGTTTCTACTGCATCTAAGTGGGCTCTACGATAAAATTTAGATTCAAATACATAATTGCGCCAAGGCCATTCGTGGTGATCCGGCACAGGTGTGCCTGTGTCTGATAACTGTTTAAGCAGACTTGTTTCACATTTTTTCAGGGTTTGGAAAATGTCTTGCATGTAATTCTTGAAATAATCTTGTAGCAAAATCAAATACTACTTTTGCCTCATCTGCCATACTATCATCTAATCGGCTGTATATAGATTCAGCAAGTAATTTGGGCTCGTCAAACTCATAATATTTGCCACCGCCTGGAACTTTTCTTGCTATCATTTGCCCTCCACGTAAATCACCTAAATAGCGAACATAAATGTGGGCCAAGTATTGTGTATCTGTATGTATGTGTTCTTTAACATATTGCACATATTCTTTTGTACTAGGTTCTAAATCATAGCACAACACGGGCATAGAGCCCATTAGTTTTAATTCTTCAATATCTGTATCTATTGCTTTTGCTCGGGCCAATCGATTATCTGGTAAATTATAATATGTGTTTTCTAATGCATTGTATATAGAATGTTGGTTAATTAAGTAATGAAAATATACATAATTTTCTATATTACCGCTCATCATTAAATTTGCAAAATCTTGTTCTTCTGCAAATCTATGTTCTTTTAATGTTAATTCTTTTAAACTCATTCGATATTATAATTTAGTGATTGATCATTTATATGAAACCAGCCTGTTATAATGTACTTATCGGTACTATAATTAGGATTTCCTCTGTGAACATGAGTCCATCCTGCAGGCCATATTATTAATTTACCTGCTTCGGGTTTACAACGAACTCCTTGCTGAAAAAATTCAGTTTCTCCTTCACCTTCAGGCAAAGTATTTAGATATACTTGATATACAAGCATTCTTGAATTAGATTCTTTATTCCATTCTGAATGCCATGTATGAAAACCACCGCCTGCCTTTACACGTTGTACTTTCATGTCATTGCAAGTAAGAGGCATTGAACATCCTACTCTAAATTTTGTTTTATATATTTTAACAGCGGTTTTTAACTGGTTAAAAAAGAAGGCTGGTTCATTTGTTGTATGTACTACATGATTTAAATCTAAACTCCTAGCAACATGATTTAACCATAAATGCTTACCTTTAGATCTAAAAAATTGGCCATCTGTTGTTGGTTTATCTCCGCCATATCCTGCCGCAGATATATCTGAAAATCCTTCTTTATCTAATATGTTAAATTTATCTATAATTATCTGACAATAATCTTCACTAAAAAATTCTGGATATTCTAAAATAAATGTTTCATTATTTCCGTCGTTTGAGACAGTGGTTTCCATGTCATAACTATCTTGTATGACTTGTAATTCCGCGTCGTGTTCTTCCATTTTATCCTATGACGAAACTTAGAGGATCTCCACCATCTACGTATGTTTTTAGTTCTTCCTCTAGTGCTTGAAAACTTGTAGTAGCATCTGCTCTTAATGTTTCTGCATTAAGGGCGGTGCCACCTTGTGGGCCGGCAATAGTTACAAATTTGCCTCGTGCTTCAGCCAACATCATTTTAGATTCTGATATTGACCACTCTCGTATCCATGATGCAGAATATACATCTGCAATAAGAGTTATATCGGGTTTATAATTATAGCAATGAACAAATACATCATCATCTGATTTAACTTTTCTATGAATAAACAATGTATTATTCCACGGCTTCCATGTATATAAATATTCAGATCCAAACATTCGTCCTAAATGTTCACGCATTTCATGATACGCTTCAAACGTTGCTAGTCCTCCTGCTCTACCTGAATGCAACATATATGTATTAAGATATGCCGCTTCAAATGGTTCTATATCTGCACCCGTTCCTGAACCAAACGATCCGGTTTGTCTTCTATATATGTCTTTAACTTCCATTACTTCTGTAGGAAGAATATATTCTTGTTGTTCTAATTTAAGTGTAATTGAAATAAAAGATTCTTCGGTAGAACGAGAACTACGTTGTCTATATTTTGCTAATGCTTTGTCTATCGCTAGATCATAATGTTCGGGATCTAGTTCGACATCAATCATCCCTCCACCGAGGGATATTTCTATTTCTTTGGTAAGCTCTTGTCGGGTCTTTGCCATAACTCTAGTCTCCGTATAGTATTTATTCGGAGACCGGTGTGTTACTTAAAGACTTGCAAGATAACAGTATCGTCGGAAAATCGGCCGGTAAGTTTAGTTTCAGTGGTTTTAACGTCTGATTCAAACCATTTACCAAACTTATGTTTTGTTGCCTTTTTAGCAAAATTAAGTTGCTCTTTAGGCTTACGGAGAGTCTTTTTAGTAGAATTTTTTTCGCTATAATTTAAAAGCGTCGTTCCTTTAATTTTAAATCCTCGATCATCATCGGCTACATAAACACCAAGTTTACGATACTTACACTGGTAAATAACTGCCATAGTAGCACCAATAATATTAGTAGGATTGACGCTCGTGATTCCCAATCCAGCATCTGTTTGTTTAAATTTAAGTTTAGCAATTTGTTTATCAACACTTACAGGCTTCTTTTTACGTTGCTTTCGTGTTGCTTTTGATTCTCCAATAATAACATCGCAGGCATCAATGAACCTATTTACAAGTTCAATAAGATCTTCCATTCGTTTATTTTTAAGTAAATGTTTATATCCTTCTTTAAGATCTTCATCACTACCTTTAAGAGCTTCTTTAAATTCTATAAGCTCTTTCTCCCAATCTTTTTTAATACGTCGTGCATGAGCCTGAGTGCAGTTGCAACTTTGCAAATAAGCATAAGGATCAATAATAACAGGATTAAACAAATTTGGGTTACCTACACACAAATCAACCCATTGAACAAATTGACCATCCATTTCGTCGGATTGATCCTTAATCCTATCTTGAATACTCGGACCTTGGGCTCGTTGTTCTTTCTTTTCAGCAACAACTTCTTTTTTAATACTGCCTTGTTCGCAAAGATATTCAATATGCTGTTCAAGCCTATCGTCAATATCCATTTCTATATTAAATATTGCACCTTTAGTTTTCATTCGTGCAAGCCAACCGTATGTAGAAATAACAAAAATTTCCGGACATGCTTTAACTTGCTTTGCTTCGTCTTTGCGCCCTTCGACAACTAGATAATCTGCAAGAAATTTCTTAGCATCTTTGACATTTTTATGGTAACAGTAATAATTAAAACCGTTTTGAATTTGTTCTCTAGTAAGTACGCACCCGACAAATTCCTGTTCAGAGCCAGTATATTTTTCATCTGTTTCTAATTGAGTTACCCTGCGTCTTTTCTTTGGTACTCGTTTAAGCAAATTTGATTTAGTAGCCATATCTCCTCCTGTTATTTACTTATAGGATTAATAATACAAGCCATTTCTTCAAATGACTCAACTTCCCAATTCCACCACTTCTTTAAACCTTGTCCTCTTTGCTTAAATCTTCTAGGTTCTCCCCATGTTGGTTCAGTATATCTATTCGAATATGTTTCAAAGACTATTTCAATGGAATTTGCAATTGCTTCTTGAGGAATAACAAAATAATAAAACTTATCGTTTATATCATCGTATACCATGCATCGTAAATGAGATTCTTTTTCGTGGCCTGTAATAAAAACAGTATGTCGCCAGTGTCCTTTTTTTATATTATTATTTCTAAATTGAGAACAAGCAGATTTGGCATCAGAGCCGTCATCGAAATCTTTTTTCTTTACGCAAATAACTTTAATATTCTTATTAACGACACCTATTGTCAGTTCTAATAAAGATTCAACATGAAGATGCATTAATTCATCTTCCGATAATGCTTTAAATTTGTTCTTCTTAAGAATAGGAAATAAAACTTCCCTAAATCTTTTAGTTACTTTACATTTCTTTCTAAAAGATTTTATGTTTAATCTTTTTTCTTCTACAGACATAATATTATTATAGCAAAAATGTAAGTTAATCCAAACAGAAGAACGGCTTTAGTGCCTTCTATAATATAATCTTTCATTTTAAACTTTAGCAAGTTGCAATGCTTTTCCAAGAACTGCACGGGCATCAAAACCTTCTGGTGCTCCGTCTTCTTCTGGAAAATCAATGCTTGAAGATGTTGCTAATGTATTTTTTCTAAATGGCTTAATGAACCTTGCAAGTCCTGCAACATCATCGAGTTCAAAAGTGTCTGTATCCAGGTAACCATCCTCTCTATCTGTATTTTCAGCATGGATTTCAAATTTACCGTTTACTATTCCTACAAATAAAAAAATTTGTGAGCCAATCATAAGTTCTCCTTCTTATTTGTTATTGATTATTGCTAATTTTTCTTGCAATTTTTCTAGTTCATTGTGCAAGTTTGTACTGTCGTAATCGACTAATCCATACTCATCTACGTTTGTAGCACAATTCCAAACGTCATTTATTGCTTGTGGAACACGGTCTTCTGATTTCTTCTGTTCTATAAAATGTTCCATTAGTTAGTTTTCCAAAAACAGTTGTCGCCTTGTACCATTACCCAGTTATCGTATTCGGTTGCTTCGTTAAGTTCACTATGTTTAAACCGTTTAATATCACCGTTATTGTAATAAACTAAAAGGACCTCTCCTGTTGGTTGCATATAGGCTCCAACTTGCCCGACTAGTTTGCCTTTGTTACCTTTTACTGTTACAAAATCGTTTAAGCCAAATCGTTTCATCGTGTCTCTTAGTTCCAAAGTATTTCGTTTGATTTAAGAAATCCTACAATATATACGCACTTCCGGAAATCAGCGGTTGTGTTATCGTATAACCAAGTCATTGCCTTTTTAGCTTTATTAGTACCGTAATCTTGTGCTAGTTCGTTAAATTCCTGCCTGGTCATTGTGTCTCCTAGTACGTGTTAACTAATTTAACCTATACATACATTATACGTTCTTGAGCCAAAAAGGTCAACCAAAAAGAGTCAATAATGTAATATAAAATAAATACACAGGAGACAAAAAAATGCATTTACCGTAAATTTCTCTCCTACTTATGGAGAGAGAAAAATGGTATTTTCGCATATTGGCGCCGTGGCCTTCATGGTACTAGGTTTGGCCATGGTAAAATTAATGACAAATCTTGTTGGATTATTAGCAAAAAATTATAACAATGATCCTGATGATGATGTTTTCTTTTACTGGCCACATACAGCCTTTTGTTTCATCACTCTTTTTACAATCATGTTATTTTGGTGGACTTGTTATCCACTAACCGATTTAAACTATTTTCCAAATGAAGGATGGAACTTAGGCACGTATTGTCTTTTTTGCCTCGTTCCTTTTTTAATGTACATGATATCTGAAATAGTAACTCCGCGAAATCATGATGGGAAGTCTCTTGATTTAAAAGACTATTACTACCAATATCATAAAGTCATATTAGGACTAGCATGGGTATTACAAATTGCACTCATAGGAAACCTTTTTGTGTTCTTTCAAGGCGAACTTTATTCTACGAAAGTTTTAGGCAGACTTATTATGCTTTGTGTTATGTTCCCTATGGTAATAAGTGCCAATAGGAGAATACATGAAATTGGTATGGGAATCTTTTTTGTAGGATTCATTTATACCATTATCAAGTACCATATTTTTATGGCTTAGTTATACTCCATATGTGGCGTTCTAACCAGCTGAACTACTCGCCTGTGGTAGGCGAGGTTGGATTTGAACCAACGATCTCCACCGTATCAGAGTGGCGTTCTAACCAGCTGAACTACTCGC
>Ga0257108_1000441_pt1 | contig 12171 bp, 16 predicted proteins | sample LP_taG_FD_190181 | JGI IMG/M metagenome (GOLD analysis project Ga0257108, IMG submission 190181) | Marine microbial communities from Northeast Subartic Pacific Ocean, Canada - LP_J_2011_P26_1000m | ecosystem: Environmental > Aquatic > Marine > Oceanic | place: Canada: Northeast Subartic Pacific...
TTGAGGATGAAAAAGCAATCAACCCATTTGATTTTTGGAAAGGTGCAAACCTTAAACTGAAAATTAGAAAAGTTGATGGTTATTGGAACTATGACAAATCTGAATTTGAAGGAGTGAAACCATTAGCGAAAGATGACGAAAACATCAAAGCGATTTGGTCTAAACAATATCCTTTAAAATCTTTTGTGGCCCCTAGTAATTTTAAAACCTATGACGAACTCAAAGAGAAACTGAATAGGGTAATTATGGGAACACGAAACACCAGTACCGTGGAAACTGTAGACCTCCCACAACAGACAAACGGTAAGGTGAAAAAAGTTGATGTAAGTCACTCTAAACCTGCTAGCGAGGAAGACGATACGTTGTCTTATTTTAGTAAATTGGCAGACGAAGAGTAGACCTTTCTCTCTCAAACTACGTTAAACTTTAAGGGCACCTAGTAATAGGTGCCCTTTTTCATTATAAATATACATATGGTAAATATATTCCAACCCATAGTGGACAAACAAAAGGGTGTTATGAAGGCAGCATCCTGGTATAGAAATGCTATAGGTAGTATAACTAATAGGGCAGGAGCACGTACTCTTATGAGAAGTGGTAAGTTAAATGCTAGACCTAGTGCAGGTCGTTTGAATTTCTACTTTTATGACCCTAAAGGCAAAAAGACATTGCCATATTATGATATATTTCCATTAGTGTTGCCTATAGATACATTTAGAGGTGGTTTTGTAGGGTTGAATTTTCATTATTTACCTTATGCATTGAGATTTAAATTATTACAAGAGTTACAAAGATATGCTAGTAATACAGATTTTGACCGTACTACAATAATAAATGCGTCATATAATACACTTAAAAATATAAGTTTGATTAAACCAACAGTTAAGAAATATTTGTGGAAACACGTTAGGTCAAATTTTTTAAGAATAGATGTTGATGAAATGGCAGTTGCAGTATATCTACCTGTACAGAAATTTAGAAAAGCAACAGCACAACGAGTGTGGTCAGACAGTAGGAGAATAGTTTAATGGCAATATTTAGAGCAGGTAAACGTATTGGTAATATGGATATCCGTGTGGGTATCCCTAGAGATAAATCATTGGTTAACGTTGAAGGCGACCCTAGACTAACAAAACAAGAACCTGGTTATAACCAGCTTACATCTATTGGTAAGTTTATTACAGAAATAAACAAAGGTGAAGGTGTTGCTAGAGCAAATAGATTTTTAATTAGATTATATCCACCTAGACCTGAAGACGCAATACAAGTTTATACACAAGGTGGTGGACATCAAGGGTTGGATTCACCAAATGCTTTAGAATCAAATGAAATAAAAAATAATGTTGCTTTGATGTGTACTAGCGTTAAATTACCATCAAGAGATATTGTTAGTACAAACTTTTCAGCATATGGACCTGGAAGAAAAATGCCTTACGCTTATAGGTATTCTTCAGTAATGGAATGTGAGTTTATGGCAGATAAGTTTTTAAGACAAAGAGCATTTTTTGAAAATTGGCAAAATAAAATGTTTAATTCTCATACTCATAATATGGAATATTATCAAAAATATATAGGTACTATGGATATTTATCAGTTGGGTCAATATAGAGAAGCTATAAATGAAAATTACAATGATAATTATAGAATTACCTACGGAATAAGATTGCACGAAGTATATCCTGAAACAATTGGTGAAGTAATGTATCAATCATTAACAGATGATATGATACCTATGCCAATACCTGTAAGGTTTGCATTTAGAACTTGGGAGAATTTAACAATATCACAAGTTGCTAATGCAGAATATGGCCAACCTACACAAGATATGCCAAATATTATACCTAGTAAGAACTATGGAATTTTTGGTGGTATATTAAGTAAATTGCCACCTTGGATGAGAAAAGAGGCTACACGTGCAGGTAAAGGAGTAATAGAAAAAGTAATAAGAGATATACCAATTGGTAAGAAAACTGGAGGCAAAGTAATGCCACCGTTTAGTTGGAGAAATATTTTTGGTTAAAATAATATAATAATAAGGAGAATAGATTATGGCATTGCCTATAATAGAAACAGCGACTTATGAATTGACATTACCATCTAAAGATGTTAAGATTAAGTACAGACCATTTCTTGTAAAAGAAGAAAAGGTTTTATTACAAGCACTAGAAGCTAATGAACCTAAAGAATTGGTTAGTGCTTTGAAACAGATTTGTCACGCTTGCACCTTTGGAGCAATTAATATAGATGAGTTACCTACATTTGATGTAGAATATTTATTTTTACAAATAAGGGCGAAATCAGTTGGAGAAATAGCAAAAGTTAAATTACTATGTCCAGATGATAACACAACTTATGCTGATGTAGAAATAGATTTGACTAAAGTTGAGGTACACGTTGATGAAGACCATACAAATAAGATTGTGATTGATGAAAAGAAAAAGATTGGGATTGTTATGAGTTATCCTACAATTAATTCAGTTGATCCATCAAAAGATGTAAAGGGTATGAAGACAAAACAAATGTTTGATTTATTGGCAAGTTCAATTTATCAAATTTATGAAGGTGATAAAATGTATGCACCTGCAGATTACAGTAAAGAAGATTTAGATAAGTTTATTGAGAGTTTAGATTCCAAGGCATTTCAAAATATTAATAAGTTTTTTGATAGTATGCCTAAATTGAAGCAAGAGGTTGAACTAGAGAACCCGAAGACAAAAGTCAAGAGTAAAAGGACTCTTTCAGGGTTACAGGATTTTTTCGTATTGCCCTCTCTCACGAATCGTTAGAGAATTATTATCAAGTGAATTTTGCATTAATGCAACATCATAAATATTCACTAACTGAACTTGAAAATATGCTACCTTGGGAGAGGGAAATATATGTAACTATGTTAACACAATATATTAAAGAGGAAAATGATAAAATTAGGATGAAGAATCAACAGAATAAATAGGACTATATGGCTGACGATTTAATTAAAGTAAAAAAGACAACCGAAGAGTATGAACTAAAGAAGAGTGACCTTGTTCCAGATGAAGGTGAGGACTCTCCTACTTGGTATAATAAGACAGCAGGTCTATTAGACAAGTTTAGAGTCATACCTAGATTGGTAATGTTGTCATATATCTATGCCTTTTATAAATCAGTAACTTGGTTTATGGGACTAGAAGACCCAACGAATTCACAAGCAATGTTTATATCAACTATTGTTGGTGCTGGTGCTGCCTTCTTTGGATTATATGTTGGTAAACCAGGTGCGAAATTACCTAAAAATAAGAAATAAGGAGATTTATGAAGATATCAGATAGTACAGCAATTTCAATGCCAATGAGGAACCTTTTATCCATATTGGCTGCTGTCGGTATTGGAGTGTGGGCGTATTTTGGGGTGATTGAGCGATTAAATAATTTAGAAACAAAAGCTACTCTTGCAGAAAAAGATTTAAGTAGTGAAGTGCAAAGAATTGATAAAGATATTGAAGGTTTAATAAATGGAGATATTGCACAAAATAATGAATTTAGGATCAAATGGCCAAGGGGGGATTTAGGTTCTCCGCCTGCTGATTCTGAACAATTTATGCTCATAGAATTTCTTTCAGGACAAGTGGAAAGTCTTACGAAGCAACTTGAAGGAATGATGAACAATAAGGTAAACATTGAAAGGTTGCAGACGGATATGGAGAAATCTTTAGAGGATATAGAAAAATTAAAGGACAAAATTAGAGACCAGAAAAATGGGGGAATAGAATAATGGATGCTGCTACACTAGTCACTATTATAACAATGTTCATTGTAACCGATACTTCAAGCGAATTTGTTAAGTATGATGGTTTAATGAGTTGTTTGAAAGATAAAAGAAAGATAGAAAAGTTACACGATGGACGTAGAGTAATCTGTGGACCATCAATGGCTGAAATAGATAAAGACGGTAATATTATTAGTATTAAAAATAAAATGCCTGACCAATCTGGTAGTTTAAAACTAGGTGGTACGGCGAAGTCTTTAACTGAAAAGAAGAAAGATAAAAAAATAAAGGTATTAACACAGGATTAATCATATGAAAAAATTATTAATGTTATTGATTGCAACATTTTTTTTAGTAAGTTGTGCTCCAACAAAGAGTTTTAAAGTAGAAAGAGAATTAGGTCTACTTGATGTTGTAAAAGATAGAGGTTATGTTGTATGTGGAGTTAATGCAGGTTTACCTGGTTTCTCCGCTAAAGACGAAGAAGGAAATTGGAGTGGTTTAGATGTAGATTTTTGTAGGGCAGTTGCCGCTGGAATATTTGGTGATTCAAATAAAGTAGAGTTTATAGGTTTAAACGCTGCTCAAAGATTCCCAACATTAGCGTCTGGTGAAATTGATTTACTTGCAAGAAATACTACTTGGACAATTAGTAGGGATGTTAATTTAATGTTTGAATTTGCAGGCGTTAACTATTATGATGGACAAGGATTTTTAGTACCAACTGATTTAGATATTGAAAATGCAACAGAATTAAATGGTGCGTTTGTCTGTATTACAGCAGAAACAACATCCGAATTAAATTTAAATGACTATTTTGCAGAAAACAATATGGCATATAAACCAGTATATGTTGAAGGTAACAAAGACGCAAAAGCAAAATTGTTTGCTGGTGAGTGTGATGTCTTTACTACAGACGCTTCTGGTTTAGCATCCGCAAGAGCAGGTGCAGAAAATCCAGATGATTGGGTGGTACTACCTGAAATTATATCTAAAGAACCATTAGGTCCACTTGTAAGACAAGGCGACCAAGAATGGGAAGATGTAGTAAGATGGACTATGTTCATTATGATTAATGCTGAAGAGGCAGGTATCACTTCTAAAAATGTTGATTTAATGTTAACATCTAAATCAAAAGAAGTTAAAAGAATTTTAGGAGTAGAAGGTTACATTGGTCCTATGTTAGGATTAGGAATGAAGTTTGGATATAATATTATTCAACAAGTAGGAAACTATGGAGAATCTTTTGAAAGAAATGTGGGAGAAGAAACACCACTTGCTTTAGAAAGAGGATTAAATAATCTATGGAATAACGGTGGCATATTATATGTACCACCAATAAGATAGGGAGAAATATGTTTAAAAAATTATACGATATGATAGGATTTAGAAACGGTGATACTAAATCATTATTAAAGATTTTAGGTGCAGTATTTTTAATTGCTATATTATTTGGTTTGTTCAAAGGCAATCAAGCAAGTGCTGGCGAATGCAATATGGAAGCAGATAAGAAGGATGCTGAAGTAGTTTTTGCAGTTTGTGTTTTTGCAGATGGTACATTAATTGACCATAAAGGCGCAAATAGTATGTCCGATTGCTTAAAGACCAAAAGAGAAGTTGAAAAGGCTTGGAGAAATAGAGCAGACGAAACAGATAGTGTAGAAATAAATGGTATCACTTATAAGATAGATGGTGAGTCATTAGCATTTATGTGTGATTTAGTTGACGCAAATGTACATCATTATGAAGATGGTACTTGGGAAATAGTTAAGATTTTAGGTAAACATAAGAAGGACGAGTAATGATAGAACAACTAAAAAGATGGTGTATTGAAGTTTCAAAAGAACTATGTAATGAAACGGTCAGTACAGCAGGAACAATATGTGATAAAACAAAGAAAGCAAATGCTGACTTTGTTAAAGCTATAATGGATAGTATCTAAAGAAATCATAAGAGAAATAAATGGCAGACGCAACAGTAGTAGCAGATAACGTAACTTTGATTGGAGAAAATATCCAAAGTAAAGTAGGAGCAACTCTATTAGGTACTAAAGCTGTTGCTGAAGATACTGTAAAAGGGTCTAAGCCTATTGAATCTGTATTAGAACAAGTTAGAAATTTACAAGAAGCAACTGTTGATAAAGTAACTGAAGTTTGGGAAATATTAAAGGCACAATTAGATTTTGAAAAGGATGAGGCACGTAAATTAAGAGAACAAGGAAGAGGACCTAAAGGGAGAGGTGCTGCTGGAGCATCGGATGCTGATTTACCTCCTTTAGTTGAAAAACAAGCAAATTCAGTACTTGATTTTATAAAAAATAATCCATTAATTTCTGCTGCTGGTTTGATATTAGCATTTAAAACAATGGGTAAAACACTAGTAAAAGGTGGGTTTGCTTTTATAATTGCTCAGATGTTAGGTGACCAAATTATTAAAGCACTTAATTTAGAAAAAGATAGTATGAGCGCAGAAGCATTTGGCACTTATATACCTGCTGGAGTTTTGGGAGCTTATTTGTTTAAAGGCAAAGGTGGTGTGCTTGGTAAAGGTGGACTTGCAGGTGCTTTAATAGTGATGGCAGGTACAGGAATAGCGTCTGTATCTTCTTGGATGTTAGGTTCTAAAGAGTTTAAAGATATTTCTACATTTGATTGGGGGGCAGCTTCAATGGCAGGTGTAGCAGCAACCTGGGGATTAGGTACAGTGTTGACTACTTTTGGAATGGCAGGAACTCTTTCTGCCGCTCTATTGGCATTGCCTGTGATTATAGCAGTAGGAGTAGGAACAGCGGCAGCTGTTGGTGGTACGTGGTTGTATGGTAAGGTTCAGGAATATGAACAAAAGATGAATACTGAATTAGAAGTTTATGCTAAACAAACACAGGAAGATTGGGAGAAGGCAATAACAACACAGAAAAGTGGTATAGCAGATAAATTTGGATTGGGTGAAGTTGCAGGTGCATTGGGATTTGAACAAACACAATTAGAAAAGCAAAGAGCAGGTACAGAAGGTGCATTGGATTTAGTTATGGCAGCAGAAGACAAAACAAAATCACTTGAACCAGAACAACAAGCAACTTTAATAAAAACTGCTGACAAATTTATTAATATATCTCCTGAAAGTTTAAAAGCAATACTCAAAGATAGAGAGAGCTCACACGACTATATGGAAACATTAAATAATTTGATGTTGATGGCGCAACACGGAGCATTTGGTCCAGATGAATCTAAAAGAATATTATCAAGAATGTTAACACATTTTCAAACTGTACAAACACAATCTTCTGTAGCAGCGAAAGAATTAAAGGCTGCTGATGAAAGTGTACCTGGTCATTTAACAGATATAACAATGGGTAGAGGTACTTGGGGTGGTGATTTACTTGAAAAAAGAGCGAGAGATAAAGAAGCATTAAAACCAATGACAGATAAACAGGATCAATTGAGAAAAGAATTAGTTGAACTAAAAAAAATAGCAGAAGAAGATCCAAGTAGAAAAAATACAACAGCTGTTCAAAGGAAAGAAAATGAACTAGGGAGTATAGCAGGTAGAATTGAAAGAGCTGAAAAGTCCCAAGCAAAACACGGAGTAAAAGGATTGGATTGGGCATTAATTGAAAACGTATTAAGTGAAACAACATTAACAAAATTGAGTGAAGCTAATATGAAAGTAATTGCTAAGATAATTAGAGGTCACGGTGCTGTGTTAGAAAATAATAGAGATAGTGCTCCTGCTTTTTATCAGACTAGTAATATTCAAAATACTTCAAATGTAAAAAAATCCAATTATGTTGGGATACATAGTAACGAACAAAATTTGAATATTAGAAATAATGATTTCCTTTATACACCAATAAGAACATAGATATGATAACAATATTAGAAAACGCAAAAAATAGATTAACAGAATTAAGAAACAAACATAATAAGAAATATGTTAGACTATCTGTAAAGGGTGGTGGTTGTGCTGGTTTTGGATATGATTGGACATTTGAAGACACGTCAAATGATACAGATTTAGTTGTTGATGATACGTTGTTAGTAGATAAAAGTTTTGAATTGTATTTACTAGGTATGCAGTTAGATTATAAGAACGATATATTTGGTGCCAACTTTGTATTCAATAACCCTAAAGCCAAATCCTCTTGTGGTTGTGGCACATCATTTTCAATTTAATACTTATTTAATCCCATATCCTTTTCAGTAATAATTTTGAATTGCATATTGTTATCTGAACAAAATGACTTAGCAGCAGACCATTTTGCTTTATTTTTAATATAGTTAAATGACTCAATCATAAATGACCTTGTTTTTCTTTTAGGTGTTTTAGGTCTTTTACATTGCCTAGATGGTTTAATTTCAATCATATACTTTTTATCTTTAATAGTCTTAATTACAAAGTCTGGAAAGTATCTATGCCATTGTTTATCTAATGGACTATAGTACCTGATAGGTAACTCTTCACTTGCCCAATGTACTATATCAGGATTCAAATCACAGTAACGCATAAATCTCCTTTCTAAAAGAGACCTATATACTATTTGATTTGGATTGCCTACGTACTTTTTGGGATTGGTTGCCTTATATAAACCTTTGTAACTCTTTGCCATAATCTACCTATTAATCATATAAATATATAAGTATTTATAACAAGGATTAAAATATCACAATGATACATAAAAAAGCAAGTGTAGCAATAGGGTCATATATAAAAAATGCCGTAGGTAATGCTAAGATATTTGTAACTAATAGGTTTACAAGTATGATTCCAACCATAGGTGCATCCACTCTTATGAGTACATTTGCTGATTATGGTCTTAATTTGTTTGGGTTTGGCAAGCAAGATGGTCAAGTGATAAGTCAAATATTAAAGAAGTCACCAATGGAAATACCTCATAGTCCTGAAGAAGCCATTAAGGAAAATCCATTAAGTTTTTCAAATATAGTGTACCCAGCAGATTTAACAGGTATGGAATTAGGGCATTATATTATATTTTTTACATTGAATAATAATATGGATGATGACCTATCTGATACTCAACAGGATATAAATTTTTTAGTTTCTATGGATGAAGATACTGGTAGGTCAAAACCTGAAGATTATGAACAAGATAATATAGCACCCCTTTCAAGAAGAAGGCTGAAAGAAGCACATCCTCAATCATTTTGGAGAAAAGAGTTAGGCCTAAAGCAGGTGGAATATAGAAAAGGCACGGTATCTTCTGCTATTCCTAAAAATCAAATGGTAACTGGTGCAATTGCATTGTATATGCCACCAGATGTTAAAGTATCCTATCAGGCAGGTTGGGGAGCTGAAGACGCTTTATTGGCAGGAGATATAGCCAGTGTAACAAAAGAAGTTATGGATGCACAAGGTGGTGCTGAGAAGATAAAGGCTGCTATTAAAGGCGCTAGAGGAGCGGCAGTGAACTATGTTGGACAAGCAGTTAGTGGATTGTTAGAAGCATTTGGTGGTGGTGACGCATTTAAATTAACATCTAAAATTATGGGCATTGCAGTTAACCCACGACAAGAAATGTATTATCAAGGACCTAAATTTAGAAAATTTGATTATGAATTCAAATTTTGGCCTAGAAATTCAGATGAATCCGTACGTGCTCAAAAGGTTATTAAAATGTTTAAATATCATATGCACCCAACATTAGATTCATCTTTTGGTGGTAGGATGTTTAAAGTACCATCAGAATTTGAAATACATTATTTACACAAGGATAAAGCAAATCCAAATTTACATCAAATATCAAGATGTGCTTTAGAAAGTTGTACTGTTAAGTATGGACCTGACGAAGGTAATTTTAAAACGTTTGATGATGGTGCTCCTGTGTCATACACATTGTCATTAGGATTTGTAGAATTAGAATTTTTAACTAAACATCATATACATCCTGGAGCGAATTATAATGAGGCAGGTATGTAATGGCATATTTTTCTCAATTTCCTAAAAGGCTTTATGATATTAAAGGTGATAGAAACTATAAATTAATACCTGATATATTCAGACGAATAAAAGTTAGAAGTAAGTTAAGGGATGAAGTATCCTTATTAGATACTTACACTATTGAAGATGGTGATAAACCTGAAACTGTAGCATATAAAGCATATGGTAGTACAGATTATTTTTGGGTAGTATGCCTAATGAACGATATTAGAAATGTGTACTATGATTGGCCTTTGGACAGTTATTCATTTTACTATTATTTAAAAGACAAATATGATGAACCAGATGGTGTACACCATTATGAAATAACACAATCAAGTGGACGAATACTAGGTACAGGTCCTGAGGATCACTCACAAATGATTGAAGTTAATAGTGATACCCCTGGTGCAACGTCTATTTCTAATTATCAATATGAAACGAGAATACAAGACAAAAAAAGACAAATTAAATTATTAGGTGCTCAGTACCTACATTTATTTGTAACTGAATTTAATGCTTTGTTAGTAAAATGATATGCCAGAAAAACCTAATTCAATATTCCAAGCAGGTGATTACAAATTATCAAACTGTGAAATAATATCCTATAGATTAGCAAAATCAGGTACCGAACCTTTTAGAATGGATATCAAACCCATTCTTGCCTCAATAGAACTAGAAGAAAGTATTTTCCATAATTCTATCATTGGTAAACTTCAAGTCAATGACGCACAGGACATACGTACTATACTACCGATTACAGGACTAGAACGATTACAATTAAAATTTAGTACACCAGGATTGCCTGGTATTAATGCTGTCGCTAACGAAGGACACCCATTTTACATTTATGCAATAGATACGGTGCGACAGAATCAGAATGCAGATAGAGCGCAGCTATATGATATTCTTTTTTGTTCAAAAGAAGCATATTATAATGATATGCGTAAAGTGAGTAAGGCATACACAGGAAAATTAGAGGATGCTGTTGAAGATATATATACAAATAGAAAATACCTTAATAGTTCCAAACCTTTATTCTATGAACCAACAAGAACAAATACCAAAATAGTTATACCTAATCTGAAACCAATAGACGCTATTAGGATGATAGGGGACAGTTGTGTATCAGGACTATATCAAAATGCAGGATATTTATTTTATGAAAACGCTGTAGGATACCATTTTAGAAGTTATGAATCATTATTGGCAGTAGGTGGGGCAACAGCACGACCTGCTAAATGGAAGTATCAACCTCAAATACAGAATATAAGAGCAGGTAGATTAGATCCTGAAGGTGGTCCTGGACCTGGTACTAAAGATGTAATTAAAGATTTACATAGTGTTCATAGTTGGAAGTTTGAGAAATCTGTAGATATATTACAGAATTTTAAAGCAGGTGCATATTCAAATAGGATGATTCAGTACGATCCTTTTTATAAAATAATTGCAACTAACGATTATGATTATGCTGCTGATTTTTATAATCATTTTCATACTGAACATAGTGATGGATATAAAACTGCTGTTAAGACACCATTACCTAACGCAAAATTTGATAATACTAATAGACCAGTTTCTCAAGAATCATTGCAAAAGGTAATGTTGAAATCCAATACAAGTAAGGTACACGATAAGAAGGAATTTATTAGTCACTATGCAACTACACAAAAGAGAGTGTCCCAACACCAACTTATGACAAAGAATATATTATCTATTACAGCACCAGGTAATTCAGTTATACACGCAGGAGATATTATTACCTTTGATATGCCATTGTATAGACCAATTGGTGATAATTTAAGGCCAGAATCTAATCCACATTATGCAGGAAGATATTTAGTGATTGCTATACAACATACGATATCTATGGAACAAGGTAAATATGAAATTTTAATTAAGGCAGTTAAAGATTCAGTTAGACATCCTTTTATGGCAGAAAAGAATAGTTTTCCACTTGTTTCACCTGGTTATAAGGGGATTAATGTTTACGATTCAGATAAAGCAATATTAAGTAGATTAGCATTTAAAGATAAGAAAGGACCAGGTCTAGGAGATAGATAAAATGAAAGGGATTGAAAGAACTTCCGAGATTCGCAAATTTTTGAGACCGCTAACGCTAGACGTGTAAGAGGACAGATTTTGGTCACCTTTAGCTGGCCGTTAGAGAGTAATAGACAGGAAACACACAACGACTATGAGAACAATTAGAGAACAACTACGAGGATTAGAGCTTGACTTTGCGAGTAATATTGTGTATAACGCAGGTAATGGACTGAGCGTATCACTAGATGGCCGCCAGAGTTATGCTCCAGCATCCCATCTTAGCTCCAGCCGTACTTGTTCTGAAACACACAAAGGTAGGTATCCGAGTACCTTACATACGCAAGAGTGCGTAAAGAGAACTCAAACGAGGCTGCGGCCTGTCGCCGGCCTACGCAGGTTGCTCACGAGGTTGCGTAAACAAATTCTAAATAGTATTATAATGCGTAA
>Ga0257108_1000442_pt1 | contig 12170 bp, 17 predicted proteins | sample LP_taG_FD_190181 | JGI IMG/M metagenome (GOLD analysis project Ga0257108, IMG submission 190181) | Marine microbial communities from Northeast Subartic Pacific Ocean, Canada - LP_J_2011_P26_1000m | ecosystem: Environmental > Aquatic > Marine > Oceanic | place: Canada: Northeast Subartic Pacific...
TGTATTAAATCTTTTTTGTGGGCAGGGCTAGTGTGAAGACCAACAATTAAATAATCACAATTTTTTCTCGCTTCTTCTAACATTACAATATGACCCGCATGCAGTAAATCAAAACTGGAAGCTGTAAATCCTTTTTTCATAAGGCCATTGCTATTCTTTCGGCATCTGATTGTTCTTCAAGTTCATCTTCAATATCCATTAATTCAAACATCTCTATCCATTTAGGTGCTCTATAATCCCAACTATAATATTTGTCCGCATGTTTTTTAGCTCGATCTATAACATCCTGAGTTTCATCGTCCCAATATGTATCCATTAATTTATCTATTTCATCTGCGACTCTATAACAATGTTCTATTTCATCTTTAATATAAGGATACATAAAAGCATGATCGGAACAAGTCTCTGGTAATGCTCCTAGACTATTTGTAAGCATTAATGTCCTGGAAGACATTGCTTCCATGGCAGTCCTACAAGAAGTTTCTTCCCATATACATGGATAAGCCCAAATATGCATATCTTTCCATTCTTCTCTTAAAGGCCTTCCTCTAACAATTTTATGTAAGGTCATATTAGGATTTTTTTCAATATGATCGAATAATTCTCCGTATGGTTGATCGTTTTCTTTCCACCCATATATCTGAAAACTTGAATATACATGCAAATGCCAATCATCTCTTTCGAGTTCATGTAAAGCATTACATAATACATGTAAACCTCTTTGAGGGGTAGAAGCATAGATTAAATTTATTTTACCCTCTCTAGGTTTTTCATAATGTTCAAATGGAAATATTGCTGTTTTTTGAACTTCACAACGATCCATTGGTAAATCATATTTTTCTAGAAAAGTATGCATTTGCCAATAACTCGAAAAAATTAATTTTTCAAATTGTTCTGCTCCGTCTTTATTTTTTAAAAAATCATGTCCTCCACTTGGATCTTTTGCTAAATCATGAAACCACCAAATTCTGGGCAAAATAGTTTGAATATTTTCTGGATATAATCTTGATATTACCCATTGATAATCTGTTTTATATTTTTTAGGCAAATGCGACCATAATTCTAAGGTTGTTAATTCTGTTCCCCCAAAAGAATTCTTAGCCATATTATTTTCTTTTCTTTGAGGTATTGTCTTATCTTTATAAATGTCTTTCATACTTCAATCTTGAATGTTCTGGGGCTATTTAAAATATGTTCTTTTAATTCTTTATGAAAATTTATATTTGCTTCTCTACATTCTTCTAAAGAACTTTTATACTGTCTTTGTTCTTTATCTTGTATAGTTTTCCACCAATCGGTTGTGGGACAATATAAAGGTTTATGTTTTAAACCATAAAATTTAGAACACCAAGGAAAAACTACAACAACCTTTCCTAAAAGTGTTGCCCAATAAGCACCATGATAAGAATTTGTAACTACAATATCTCCGCTTGCAATAAATTCTATTGTTTCTTCAAAATTGGCTTCATTGTTTCCTTTATGAGGATAATCCCAAGTTTCCGGAGGCATGCCATGAATAACATTCATTGGAAGAGTTGAATGAGTAAAAAATACAATATCATATTTGACTTCATATTCTTTATCAAATGCTTCATGCATACAGCTTGCGCATGGAACCCATCTTGCGGATGGTATTGCTTGATATATATGTGGATGATGATCTCGTATACCCAATAAATCAAATGATCTTATATAGCCTGGATAAGTTATATTCATTGGCGGTATACATTGTACTTGTTCATCTAAACAAATATACATATGTTCGCCTAATCCCCATCCATATATTCTATAATTAGAACTTTTTTGATGTCTCAGAACATGAGACATTGGCCTCATTTGACCTATGAGTCCTCCACCACCGTAAATGACGTTTTCATGAGGTGGTGTATAATCATATTCTAATTTAAAGATATCTTTTTGATTTCCTGGTAAATCAAAATATTTTGTAGGAGTACTGTACGAATCGCCTATGTTAGTTTCATCTGTCCTAAATATATTAGTAAACTGTAATTTCATAGAAAAGGTATTAACATGGATTTAAATGATTTTGGTTTTAGCACAGTTAGTGAACAAGATTTTACTTCGGCTGCAAAAGAACCTGAAGAGAAAGTAGTTACTGCTGCGGTCGAAAAAGCCAAAGCCGGGCAAATTAAAGAAGTTGAGGGAACTGTAAATAAAATTTGGAGTTTGTTGGACTATCATTATGAAGATATTGATAAGCATAAGGAAAAATTAAATAAAGAATATGAACGACAGATGAAAGAGGTTGAAGATTTAATCGTTCCTTTGTTAAATAATTTAGCAAAATCTTCCACTAATGAATACATATATTGGCCGAATAGACGAGAGATTCTAGAAACACAAATTGAGAAAATTACTGCACATACTCGAGACATTAATATATTCACTGAGTAACTCCATATTTACAAAGGAAGTAAGAATCAATAATATCGGTTGCAGGGTTGCCATTTTCTTGAACTAATTCAAAATTATTCGGCTCTGCCTTCCAAGCTTCTAACATAGCTTCTTTATTAGAATTTCCCTTACCTGTTGCGAATTTCTTAATAACAGTTGGAGGAACTGTTTCATAACGGAAACCATTCAGTTTTAATTTTAATTTTAAAATACCAACATTTTCCGCGATGTTAAAAACTCTACCAGTAGACCCATAAGAATAATCTTCTAATATAACTTTTTCAGCTCTACCATTATGCCAACGTAATGTATCTATGGTCCATTCTGCTAAAAAATTATACTTATCTATAAATGTTAAATCTTTTGGTAATTTATAACAATTTACATTTTGAAGGGCGGACCACCTGGGCCTCCACTTATCCAAAGCAAAAAAATAATAAGTACAATTATTGGGACTGCATATTCCATTTTTATATACACAAATACATGGACTGGTTGTAGAATAATCTATTCCTGCACAAATCAATTAAAATCCTAACTGTTGCAATTCTCTTATACTATCTCTTGCAGATGTATGTAAGATTGCAATGCCGCCTTTTGACTTCCAATCGGCTACGTTTCGTTCAGAATCATCAATTAAAATATTCGGAGATAAATTTTCTTCAACGGCATAATATAGTTTTTCTCTCTGAAAAACACAATGAATCCTTACGGGAAATATTTTATAATGTTTAAAAATCCATTGCATTTTTTGCACGCGACATTCTGGAAAACCAGAGTCGTTAGGAATCGCGGTCAAAACATGCCAATCAAATTGTCCGGAAATATGATTTATTAATTCATCCGCATCGGGCATTTTGGGAAGAGAAAAGAAAAAATCTTCAGGGAGAAGTTCCCATCTGTTTGCCCATTCTTTTTTAGTATCAAATTGTTCAATGATGGGTTTATCAAAATCTGATAAAACACCATCCATATCAATAAAAACTTTCATAATTAATCGTATATAAAATTCATTTCACCTTCAAGGCCCACTTTTTCTTTGTATGTTTTATCAAGAATATCTTCTAACCAGAGTTTACCAGTAAAAGCAGGCGCATTCTCGATATCTTGCCACACCTCTTGGATTGCGTTAACACCTAATGATTCAGTATGTTTTTCAAGAACTTTAACACACTCATCAACATATTTTTCAAATGTTGTTTTCATAATACCCTCTATTATACATCATTAATAAGTAAATTTCAACAAAAAAATTTTAAATCAGATCTACAACTTCACATCCACCATCACTTCCACAAGCCGGTGTCTGAGCACCAGCAGTGTGATCTTCTTTTTCATAATCACTTAATTTATCCCAATTTACATTTTTGGGCATTTTTAATAATAATTCTTTATACTGTTCTTCATCACAATCTTGGTAAGGAGCTTGTTTATACGTATATTCACTAAATGGTAAAAATGAAATACCACTAATGGAATCAAAATTTTCCCAAACCCATGAACCCACAACCATCCATTCGTGTTCTTTAACTGATACTGTAATAGATGGTTTATGTTCACACCAATGATCTTGATATATTTTCCACAATTCTAATTGATCTATAGCTGTCATATCTGTTCTGCATATAGCCCCTTTTGGGCTTTTTTGTGGAAAGGAAAATACTGAAGTATGAGTTGGTTTTGTTACATCTGGCTCATTTGGAAATTTGGCATCTTTCATGAACTTACATAAAGGATCTTTATTATCCGCTCTTACTGTGCGGACATAATAAGGATTATGTCTAGCATGAATACCAGAAGAACTATCAACCAACTGAGATACCGTTCCAGAAGGTTTGATACAAGTAATTGCCGCCGATCTTGGAATTCCGAGTTTAGTAGACCATTCTTTATTTGTTTCAATAGCGACATTTCGTAACTCCTCTAAAAGATTGCCGGTTTTTACTTTTCCTTTTTTTCCATTTGTTAATTCGTTATCCATTATTCCGGTAAGAGATACTCCCAAAAGTCGTTCTTCTTCACAATTTCTGGCCCATTCTTTGGTGATGTATTTGAAGTTAATGAGAGTTGATTGGAATGTTCCAAGTATGGTAGCATTGCGAACTTTATCTTTGAGAGATTGGCGAGTGTCCCGTCCTCTGACAACGACTTCAGATAAGTTGCAAAATTCTCGTGACCGTAAAATGATCTCGCTGCACGGATTTGTACCAAAATCTTCTCTGGGATCTCGTCTTCGAATAAATCCTCCATGTTCATCTTGTTCCCTTTCGTTTAGTTTTTGAACTTGTCTATTAGCTGAATCTCCATTATATATTCCTCGTTCTCCAGATTTTGAATCATAAAGAGATAACCACTCTCTCATAAAAGTACCAACGTCTGGTTTTTCTTTATAATTAACAGAATTATTTGCTAAAGCACGTTGTACATTAAATTTATACCATTCTCCATGTTTTGCGAATCGCATTTCGCGGTCATTAAGATCACTAAGACTGATAAGAGCACTTCTTCGAACACCTCCTACAACAACTACTTCTGCTGTCTTACAAATGATATCATGACATTCAATTGGTTTAAGTTGTCTTCCCGCGGCTTCTTTAAATATCGTTGATACAAAATTAAATAAATCTACTAGCGGTCCCGGGCCCGAAGCTCTACCCCCAAATGTTTTTAAAGGCATTCCTGCAGCCCTTACTTTACTCATATCCCATTTAGGAGAAAGTCCTTGATATAATAATGAAACTAATTCTTTATAAGCCTTACACCAACCCAATTTACTATCTGCAACTACTATGGTAGTATCTGTGGGATAAAATTCTTCTGCAACAACTGGCATTTGTTTTGTGTATTCTTCTTCAACAGAAAAACCAACTCCGGTTCCGTTCATTAAAACATACATAATTTCATCAAATGTTCTTTGATTATCACATTTTAAATACGAACAATTATACCCAGCAACATTTTCTTTTCTGAGAGGATCGCCGGCTGTCATTAAACATCTCATAGATGGCATAACCTCTAAATTTAAAACTGCTTCTTCCAATTCTTTTCTATCTTCATCAGAAAAATCATAATCGCATTTTTCTTTTAAATCTTCTTTAAAAAAATCAAAATATCTTCCAATTGTTTCGGACCATTTTTCTCTTCTCTCTTCATCATACCTCCATCTTGCATATCTTGAAAGATGTATAAATGATTGATATTCTGTAGGTAGGTTCATTCATTTTCCTTGTATTAAATTTTTTCTAGGAATTCTTTTTTTTCTCGTTTTGATAATCGATGTTCTAAAGGTCCATCTTTAACGCTCATCCCTGCTAATGCAGCTTTTGTATCTGTATATTCTAAAAGTTCTCTAATAACTTCCATTTCTTGTTTAGAAAATGTTACAGCATCTTTACTATAATCTTCAAATGCTTCACAACATAAAGGAAATTCGGGTTTGATTAACTGATACATCGCTACAGCATAATCTCGAGTTTCTTTCTGTGTGTGATTATCCATTCTTAATTTACAAAAATGGAAAAAATTATGTAAATCTATTTTCCAAATAACTTCAGTATAATTACCTACTGGTAGCACAGAACGAGCTAATTCTCGAGCCAAATCAAGATCTAATAAATTGTGATAGGAATGAATAGCATTATCATATATGCGATTAAATTCGAATTTGACAAGACCTTTTTGTTCAATTTCTTCACCTCTACCCTGATTGTTTTGAGCTGATTGTTTTTGTATATCATCGTCATGAGGAACATAAAAGTCTTCACTCATCAACGAATATCGTCCAGAATATTCATTTAAATTCGCTGTCCGATGTCGAACTATTTGTCTCATAACAAAAATGGGTAATTTTAAATAAAACTTTACTTCACACATCTCAAAAGGTGAGGTGTGTTTATGTCTCATTAAATATCGAATTAAATTACGAGTCTCACTAACTTTTTTTGTGCCTTTTCCGTAACTTATTCGGGCGGCATCAACTATATCTTCATCACTTCCCATAATATCTAATAATCTAACTAGTCCATCTTCATGGACTTTCACCTCTTCATTCATGTTCTTTTCCACTGGTTAAATTTTATTCTTGCGGGAAGGCCGCGATAAGTATTCATATTTATTATATCAATAATCTCCAAAATATCCATTTCACCTATGACCATATCATTAATATCTTTAAATTTAACTGTGTCTGGCCATAAGCAAACAGCGAATCCTTTTTTAATAGTTTTTTCAATTTTATGTACAATTTCTTTATTTCTTGGTTCATTATCATATATAAAAACAACATTCTTAGCATAAAATAAACTAGCATCATCTAAGTCACTGCCTGCCATAGCTAAACAATTTGGAAGAAACATACTATCAAACGGGCCTTCAACAATATATATTAATTCATCTTCTTTTATTCTATCTAAACCGAATATTTTTATGGCGCTTTTATCTATTTTAATAGTAAAATATCTTAATGTATTATTTTCTAAACTTCTTCCCTGAGCCGCGATGAGTTTTCGATCTTTACTAAAAAAAGGAATAATTATTCTAGGATCATTTGCTTTCAATCGTGCGGCAAGTTCAACATCATAATTACTTACCCAACTTTTAAAACAATCTGTAAAGTGCATATCACTGTAGCGAACTTTGGGCAACATTCTTACATTACAAAATTTTACAGCTGGATGGTCCGGATCTAAATCAATTATTTTTGGCGCATCTATTTTTTTAAAAACCGGTTTTCTAAAAATTGGAATTTTTTCTTGTTGTATTGGTTCACCTTTTTCTTCCTTATAATTTTCAAACGAATATTGTCTTGACAATGAAGGATCTAATTTGTCTAATAAAAATTTTAATGATCCACCAATACCGCAATTATGACATTTAAAAATTAAATGATTTTTTTTATTAAAAAGGTAACCTCTTGCCTTATATAAATTTTTTTGAGAATCTCCGCATATTGGACATCTAAAATTATATAAATCTCTGGATTTTCGGGCGAAACGAGATAAACGGGAAGAAAGCAAATTAGTATACTTGTGGTCGATATATAGACTCATTATGCTCTAAATTTATATTGAGGTTTATTTAATAATATATTATAGTATGATTCAATAGAAATGTCAAGAAAAAAAAAGGGACCAAAAGTCCCTTTTTTCTCGCCGAGGAGTTCGTTAAGGTTTACTAAACATTCTTACAATTTTCATAACTTCAACGCCAGCGTTAATTGCTTCTTCAACTTGTACTTCAAGATCATCTGCGAGGTCCTGTAATCCGAATTCATCCTTAGCAAATTCAACTAATTCTTTAAATTCATCATCATCTAAATCTTGTAGTTCAACTAAAACATCTTCAATATTTTCAATAGCTGGTCCTAACCTTTTCAAGGGATCGATGAATTTCATTGCATCTGACCATCCAATATCACCATCTTCCATTGCGGAAGCAGTTGCTTTACCTAATGAAAAAACAAAAGCTAATACATCTTTTGTTTCTTGTATTCCTGCCATAATTACCTTTCTATAAGTTGTGGTTAGGATGTGAGGGGAAAATTCTTCTTTGTTCCCTGATTCCCATAGGTTCAAGTCTTTTTAAAATTTCCCCTTTCTTCTTCTTTTTTCTTACAGGTGGATCATCTCCTGCTTCTGCACTTCCGGCAATTCCACCAGCAGCCATAGACATGGCGGGCGCGTCTTCCTTAACATCTTTATGTTTAAGAAAATCTTTAACCATTTGAAGATCCATATCATGTAATTTTTTCCAATCCGGATCATCAACCCATTTGATGCCGGCTTTTCGATCAGCTTCCATATCGCCTTCTAGTAATTCAACACTTTCTTCTCCCCATTCATGAAGCATGTCTTCATATAAATTTGAAAACTTTTCTTCCAATATTTTTTCATCCGTCAACATTTTTAGATTTTTTTCTTCACGGAGAAGTAATAAGGCTGCAGCATAAGAAGCAATTGTTGTTTTTCCAAAAGGTAACTTACCTAACAATTTCTTCAAATTGAAGATAAGAGTATCCATCATAGTAAAGGCATTTCTTTGTTCTATAGTAGTAAAATCTCTTTTTTTAATGAGAACTTTACCCTTCTTATCGATAATGCCTAACTTATAAGCATCTGTTTTTTCAAATTTGGTGACTAATCTCTTTAGGAAGGAAAATAAAAAATATAATTCTGAACCTTGTATAAGTGATGATTTTAAACCCATGAAAATCCTATAAACTTCTTAATTGCTTTACTACGTACTGATCCAGAGTTATATCACTTTCTCTGATATTTGTGCCTCTTATGCTGAGGACAACTTTTGGCATTCTTTTTAAATATATTAAAAAAGGTTTTAATACATGCCAGCTATTTTCATCTATTTTATAAAATAATATTCGAGTTGCTGCCACATTCTCGAATAAATTATATATCATTATCAAATGGTTAAGAATTAATCTTTGTTTTAATTCATGAGTTGTTAAATAATGATTCAAAAGTCTTTTTAAATATTTGAATCTTTTCATATCATCTCTATAATCCTCAGTACCTATACATTGAGGATTATCATAAAACTTCATACAATATAATTCTATGTTATTTTCATTTATATCATCAAAATTCACTTTTTAACTTTTTTATCACTTTTTGAATTTTTAATAATTCCATGATCTTTCACTTCAAGGGCTAGTCCTGCTTTAGTCTCAGTTTCTTTATTTTCAATCATATTTAAATAATGATTCGAAACTTGAATTGCTCCGTCAAGAGAAGCAAGCGTCCGCTCTAATTGTTTAATTTCGTCAGACGCTTGATCAAATCTTGTTTGAACTTGAACCCTATCTTTTTGTAAAAAATCTAATTGCTTTTCAATTTCACTTTTGTCTATCATAATATATCCATTAATTATTAATTACGAAACGTCGTCCCAAAGTAAAAGATATTTAGTCAATCCAGATACACATACTTTTATAGCGCCATTTGCGGGACCGGTATTTGTACTAACAGTATTTTCACCAGTAGTTAAAAACGGGCCAACATTAGCGCCAGCAGCAGCACTATAACCACCACCTGGAGTCGCATCCCAAGCAAAAGAAACATTTTGTGATGCTCCTGTTAGTGTACTTGCAACATCAAATTTAATAAATGCTGTAGGACTCGCACTAGGTGAAGCTTGAGTATTGGCATGAGATAAAATCATGACATATGAATTACCAGAATCGGCACTATCCCATGTATTTAAATCGAGCGTAGCTCTTGTGGCAGATGTTTCTGCTGTAAAAGCAACATTAGCATCATGTATAAAAACTTTTGAGGAAGAAGCCGTTAAAGTTCCAACATTAGCTTGTGTTGCTCCTGCACCCTTTACATCAACAATAATTTGCGATGTGGTAATATTATCAAAAACATCAGTAGATGAAGGTGTAATATTAGCAGTGTGTGTGGTTTTGTGGATTATTTCTTCGGTGCCTGCTGCAGTACCGGTGACGGTATGAGAAACATTTGCTAAGAAATCTTTAACTGTGAGTTTCTTGTTCACAGGTGATCCATTTGGATCATCAATAATATGAAATAAATCTTCAGACGCCGCTTCTGACGCGGGCGTTAACGCGGTTATTTTCTTATCAGCCATTTTTCTCCTTGCTGGTTATGTAGGTGGGACTCACCACCAGTTTAATTTATGCTGAGATTTGTTTTTTCAAACAAAGGAAATATCTCAGACATCCCAATATTTATGACACCAATCCTAAGCGTGTCAATTCTGTTATAATATCTGCAGCTGTTGAAGCTCCTGATGCAAAAGTAGCATTAGCTGCAACAGGAGCTGATCCGTAAAACCCAACTATATCAGTAGCGCTTCCTATTTGTACGCCACCTCTAAATCTCATTACTGTAGTATTAGCGGAAATATACATATCTTTTTCGACACCATCTTCAAGTGCCATATCAATACCAGATTCTAATTGCATATTACCGGTTTCAGAAAAACTACTAGTAAAAGAACCATTTTCTGGAATACTATCTTCTATCAGCAGGCTACCTTGAAAATCGATTCTTGATTCTATTAAACCAACAATTTGCCATCGATCAGTTGACTTATGTCCGACAACTGTATCAAATTTAATACTAATACCATTAGCAAGAGCTTGATCAGTTCCGTCAATATCAACGGTTACAGCACCAGTTGAAGTATCTCCGTCTCTCCACCATTTAAAAGTGTCATTAGCGGTTACGGAAGTGCCATCAATTTCAACGTGCCATACCGAATTTTCTTCTAAATCTAAAGTTCCTAAAACAACTGTTAAATCATCTACCTCACCTTTTATTATTTCAGGCTGTAAAACAGTTTTGGAATTTCTTAAATTTATGTCTCTAGCAACATTTGTATCGGCACGCGATTGAATTTTATTAGCAACACTTCTTGTGGTTTTATCCGTAGATAAAGCTGATAATAAATTATCTAACCTTATCTTTTTATTAACCGGATTACCTATTGGATCATCCACTATGATTAATAAATCTTCGGAAGTAGGCGATGCGTGAGTATCTAAAGCCGGTATAGTTTTGTCTGCCATTTATTTCTTCGATTCTGTTTCAAGGTCTTTCAGTTCAGGTATTTCAACGTCCACAGATTCAGCTGTTGTTAAAATATCATCACAGGCGCTGATTGCACCTGAATAAGCCTGTATATTAACTTTTGTTTGCTCGACTTCTTGAAGTTGCCGCGAAAGCTGTTTTTCAAACTCGGTTTTCGCGGCTACATGTTGTTCACGTTTTGCAATAATTGTGCTCACATTTATATTCTCAATATATTCCATATTTATTTTTCATTATTTAATTAATTATTAAGCAACTGTAATTTGTGAATAACCTATTGCTGTTTTAGCTGCTGCGGTTAACCTACCTGAAGCTAATTCTATAGCTGTTCCAGTTACTGCATCGGCTAAATCTGTTCGATTACCCATTGCTACATTAGCTGCAAGATCATAAGTTGTTGCTTGTGAACTTGTTGCTGTAAATCTTAACACATTTCCACTTACACCGTTAGCTATTGCTGTTCCGGAAATATGTGTGACTGTTGCGGTTACGTTTGAACCAGCTCCAGCTGTAAGTAACAGAGTTGCTGCTGATCCGGCTGTATAAGTTAAACGTTCGTCATAGGCAATTTCAAATACGATATTACCTGCACTACCGTGTGCTGCAGAAGTCACAATTCTATAGTTTGACATTGTTGGATGTTTCAATCCAACAGCCGCAGTTGCACCAGCAAGTCCACCAATTGCAACTAAAATTTCTGGAGCGTCACTTCCTGGAAGTTTCGTTTCCCATCCTCGATTAGTTGCGTAGACCCCAGTTTTGTCATATGTATGACCTGCCGAATCGGGTAACCATTTAGGTTTATTATCTGCCGCATCGTGTGTTGTTCCCCATAAAGGCATATTGTTCTCCTTAATTTGTTAGTTATTTAATATTTATAATAATTCTTTAAATTCGTTTATAGATATTGTATCTATATTAGAAATTTCTTTATTAAAACACCGTTCTTCCTGAATATGAATAAAGTCAACTTCGGGAAAGTAATCTGTAAATATTACTTCAAAATTCTGAATCCATCCTTTTGCCTGTACCGGCAAAGCATAACTCGGAGCATAACAATCTGTGTCTTTATATATATTGTTTACTTTTCCATTATTTATGTTAAAATCAAAACCTATCAAATAAACCTTATTTGGTTTTTCATTTTCACAACATAACCAAGTTGCAAGAGGTCCCGAATCT
>Ga0257108_1000447_pt1 | contig 12140 bp, 15 predicted proteins | sample LP_taG_FD_190181 | JGI IMG/M metagenome (GOLD analysis project Ga0257108, IMG submission 190181) | Marine microbial communities from Northeast Subartic Pacific Ocean, Canada - LP_J_2011_P26_1000m | ecosystem: Environmental > Aquatic > Marine > Oceanic | place: Canada: Northeast Subartic Pacific...
TTTACATTACAGAAATTAGTAAATAGGTCAATGGACAAATATTTAAAAGATGAAGAATATAAAAAGTCTATTGTAGAATATGATGGATTGCAGAATAGTGGTAGTAATTTTTAAATAATTATAACAAAGAGGGTTATATGTCTAAAAAGAAGATTATGTTACTTTCTGATGATTTAAGAATGTCATCGGGAGTTGGTACAGTTTCCAAGAATTTTGTGTTAGGTACACTTGATAAATACGATTGGGTACAAGTTGGTGGTGCAATAAAACACCCCGAAGAAGGTAAAGTGGTGGATATGAATGATTCAGTTCGTGAAGAAACTGGTATAGAAGATGCATATCTCAAGATATATCCAATAAGTGGTTATGGAAACCAAGAGTTATGTAGACAATTAATGGGGATAGAAAAACCAGATGCTATTATGCATTATACAGACCCAAGATTTTGGGGATGGTTATATCAAATGGAACATGAACTTAGACAACACGTTCCTATTTTTTATTATAATATATGGGATGATTTACCAACACCAAGATATAATGAGTTCTTTTATGAGTCTTGTGATTTGATTATGAATATATCTAAACAGACGGTAGCAATGGTTAAAGATGCATCCGTTAAGAAACCAAGAACGGATTGGAATAACACATACATTCCACATGGAATTCCTGAAGATAAGTTTTATCCTATTGGTGAGTTAGAAGTAAAAGAATGGCACGAATTACAGGAATATCGAAAATCAGCATTATATAGGAAAGATAAAGATTTTGTAATATTTTGGAATAATAGAAACATTCGTAGGAAACTTCCGAGTGATGTTATAATGGCATATAAAACATTTTGTGATATGTTAACTAAAGAACAATCTGATAAGTGTGTGTTAATTATGCATACACAACCAATAGATAATAATGGAACTGATTTGCCAGAAGTGGTTAGAAATGTTTGTTCTGATTATGATGTTATTTTTTCACATAAAAAGTTAGATGATAAGGAACTTAATTTTTTATATAATATTGCAGATGTTCAAGTTAATATAGCATCTAATGAGGGATTTGGATTAGGAACTGCAGAAGCAGTAATGGCAGGAACACCAATAGTTGTAAATGTAACAGGTGGATTACAAGACCAATGTGGATTTAAGTTAAAGGGGAAACACGTGACTCATGAAGATTATGATGAGATACATTCATTTCATGATGATAGAAAATGGGAAAATAATAAAGATTTAACTTGGGGCGAATGGGCGAAACCAGTTTGGCCTAAGACTCGTTCATTACAGGGTTCAATTCCAACACCATATATTTTTGATGATAGACCGAGATGGGATGATGTAGCGGATAGATTTAAAGAGTGGTATGATACATCGAAGGAAGAACGAAAACGAGTTGGTGAAATTGGTAGAGAATGGATGTTACAAGAAGAAATTGGAATGTCCTGTACCAATATGTGTGAACGATTTGTTCATGATATGGATATAGGATTTGAGAAATGGGCACCAAGAAAAAGATTTACGTTATATAAAGCATAAGGAGAATAAAATGCCAAGAGCAAAGAAGAAAACGACAACGACTAAGAAACGAACAGGAAGAAAAACTACACCAAGACGGAAAACGACAAACCGTAGAAAAAATGAACCTGGAGATATTTTTTGGAATAAAGTTATTGCAGGTTTTAAGAAGTTGTTATCACCAGCATTTTCAAAATAGAGAGGTATAAATGAAACCAGTAGTTTTAGTTACTGCACCTGTAGGCACCCGAAGTGGTTATGGTTCACATAGTAGAGATATATGTAGGTCTTTAATTGCAATAGATAAGTTCGATGTAAAAATTTGGCCAGTTCGTTGGGGTGGAACACCACAAGATGCATTAGATGAAAAGGATCCAAACGATAAAGTTATTATAGAAAGATTGTTGGATAATCCAAATATGGAAAGACAACCAGATATTCATTTTCATATAGTAGTACCAAATGAATTTCAAGCAATTGCAAAATATAATATTGGAATTACTGCTGGATTAGAAACTACGGTTTGTCCTCCGGAATGGATTGAGGGACTAAATAGAATGGATTTAAATATAGTTCCTGCAAAGTTTATTAAGGAGAGTTTGGAAAAAACTGTATTTGATAAACATGACCAACAAACTAAACAAAAAATTGGAACAATACAAAATAAAAAACCAATAGAAGTTTTATTTGAGGGGGCAGATACTAACATATATAAACCAACCAAAGAGTTTTCAAAAGATTTAGTTGATGAACTTAAAGGTATTGAGGAAGATTTTTGTTTCTTGTTTGTGGGACATTGGTTATCAGGTGGACTTGGACAAGACAGGAAAGACCTTGGTATGTTGATAAAAACATTTTTAGAAACATTTAAGAATCAAAAGAAACAACCAGCTCTTATTCTTAAAACATCGGGGGCAACACCTTGTATTTTAGATAGAGAAGATGTACTTTCAAAATTACGTCAGATTAAAGATACAGTTAATGGTAAATTGTTACCAAATATATATGTGTTACATGGAGATTTGAGTGATGATGAAATGAATGGATTATATAATCATCCAAAAGTAAAGGCTCATATTTCATTTACACATGGAGAGGGATTTGGTCGTCCATTACTTGAAGCATCATTAAGTGCGAAACCAGTTATAGCTCCAAAATGGAGTGGTCATGTGGATTTTCTTAGTTCAAATGCCATATTATTACCTGGAAGTCTTAATGATGTAAAAAAGGAATCTTTTCCAAAGAATATGTATGTAAAAGGAGCTCAATGGTTTACGGTAAATTATAACTATGCTTCCAAAATATTAAAAGATGTATTTGATAATTATAGTAAACATTTGGTGAAGGGAAAGAAACTTGCTATAGTGAATCAAACTAAATTTTCATTAGACATGATGACCAAGAAGTTTGAAGAAATTTTAGATAAACATTTACCAAAATTTGAAGAACAGCCCCAACAAGTTAAATTAAATCTTCCAAAACTTAAAAAGGTTGGTTCAGTAAAAGAAAAACCAAAACTCGAATTACCAAAATTAAAGAAGATATAATATGGAAAGTGTAATAGATTGTCCAATATGCTATGATACCGATGCATGTTTTGAGGACACACAAGAAAAATTTAACTCATATATGTGCTTTAATTGTGGATTTATGAGTAATTCACAATATATAGAAGAAAATTTAGATAAAGTAGAGAATACTTCTAAACTTGTTAATGAATTAAAATTTTTTGATGAAGAACGAAAAATCTATTGGTATCCCTCAGTAGTTAATATGGGACCAAAAGGTATTATATTTCCCGAAGGTGATGTAGAACATTGGGTTTGGAAATATGCAGAAGTTGTAGAAGTACCAAAAAAAGAGCAGAAAGATTATCCAATTCCAGATAAGGATGGGGAATTTTATACTGAAAAGTTGGATGTAGAAAATGCAGAAACGTTTGGTCAGTATGATTTTCTTGAAGCATGTAAGAAGATGGGTATAACTATGGAAGTACCTAATGCCTAAAATAGGAACAAATTGGCAAAGTATTGATGTAGGAGATATTATTTCCTTTAGGTATCAATCTGCTATAGATAAGAGTCAACAGGCAAGAACTACTTCTATATTAGTTTTGAATCCTTATTATCCAAAAAAATTAAAAGACGGTTCAACAGGATTTTATGTAAATGGCCTTAAATTGGAGAAATCTAATATAACTGTTTTTACTAATAAAGAAGAAGCATGGCAATTATTAGAAAGAATTGGAACTATACAGATAAGAGATTTGAAAAATGAAATATATAGAGTTCAAGTTAATCCAAAGTTTTTGGGTGGATTCGGTGCCCGTGAGAAACTGTATAAAGAATTAAAAATGTCACCAATCGGTAAAAAGGCACAATTTAGAAGTTATTTATATAGCCAGGCAAGAAAAAGTTCTGTATTTTATGAACCAATAAAGTTACCAAAAGATAGAGTTCAGTTACTTTCAGAAGGATTAGAAGTTGAAAGTAAAACCCGTAGAGGTAGAGGACGGCGTGAGTGAAAATTAGTTACGGCATTACAGTTCATAATGAGGCAGATGAACTTAATAAGTTATTAGAATTTCTCATCCATAAAACACAAGAAGAAGATGAGATAGTTATTTGTGATGATTTTTCAGATGATGATACACAATTTGTTTTACAGTCATGGTCTCAACAATATGGCCATGCTAAATTAATAAAAATATATCAACGAAAACTCGAAGGTGACTTTTCAGCCCAAAAGAATTCAGTAATAGAAAATTGTAGTGGAGATTATATTTTTCACATAGACGCAGATGAGATTCCACACGAGAATCTCATTACTATTTTACCAGAGATGTTAGGAACAAATGATGTTGATCTGGTATGGGTCCCACGAGTAAATACAGTTGAAGGACTTACTGATGAACATTGTGTAAAGTGGGGATGGAGAGTCACAAAGTTAGGTTGGGTAAATTATCCAGATTACCAGGCAAGAATTTTTAGAAACAGTCCTGATATAAGATGGAGAAAACCAGTTCATGAACATATTTGGGGTTGTAAAACATATGCACATTTACCACCACAAGAAGAATTATCATTATATCATCACAAAACAATAGATAAACAAGAACAACAAAATAAATTATATGAGAAAATACTTACCAACAATTAGTGAATTAATAGATAGACTTTCTATTGTTCAGTTAAAGGAAGTCTTTATAACAGAACACAAAGAAGAATATGCTAAAGAAATCAAAGACATAGTTCATGATTTAAATGAGTTAGGTTTAAATAAAGAATATGATTATAGTAATTTAGGGAAACTTATTAGGGCAGTTATAGTATTATCACAGATGAATCTACATATTTGGCATAATGAAACTGAATATCGAAAAGGTGAAGGTGATGGAAATCTTGGATTGACTCATGGATTAAATGGAATCAGAAATACTGCAAAGAACATTATACAGGATCAACTTGACGGTGATGGAAGAAAAGATTATAAAGTAGATTGTATAGCTGCCGAGTTTGATGACTGGGAAGTGAGTTGGTAGGTGAGTTATAAAATATGGCCAATAGGTAAAATACCAAAAGAATTTCAGAGGCCGGAACTTGATCAGGTAAGAGAGTATGGTTATGATTGGAAGGATCCGTGGGATGTAGTTGATATGTTCGAACAAGAGGTTGCTAAATTCGCTGGATGTAAATATGGAATAGCATTAGATAATTCTACTAATGGTTTATTTTTATGTTTAAAATATATAAGGAAAGAATATTATCTTACTGATATAACAATTCCATCAAGAACTTATTGTTCAGTTCCAATGGCTATTATACGTGCTGGATATAAAGTTAAGTTTGAGGATATAGAGTGGAGTGGAGTTTATCAATTAAAACCATTTAGTATTTATGATGGAGCAACAAGGTGGACGGAAGGAATGTATGAATTAGGAGATTCCATTGGTTATCAGACAGTTTCATTTGGATTAAAGAAAAGAATACCTATTGGTAAAGGTGGAATGATACTAACCAATGATAAGGATTCTGTAGAATGGTTTAAGATGATGAGATACGAAGGTAGACATAATGATATTCCATATACTGAAGATAAGTTTGGATTGATTGGATATAATATGTACATGACACCCGAAGATGCAGCAAGAGGATTAATTTTAATGAATCATACTCCAAAAGAAAATGAAGATTCTGGAGGTTCATATAATTGTATTGATTTGACAAAACAAAAAGTTTTTCAATGATATTTTGGAGAATAGTAGACAACCAACTTAATCCAGTCCACGAAACAGAATATCTTGGGTTTGAAAAATCAGAGGGATTGCGAATACCAGATGAGTATTTAGATAACCAAGAATTTATGGTTATGAGAACTTGCCATGGAATTGGAGATTGGGGAATTTTATCAGCAATGCCACGATTACTTAAAGAAAAGTATCCTGATTGTAAGGTGTATGTTCCAAGTAAAAAACTTCTAAAAAAGTTATATGGTCAAGACCACAATAATGTTCATGTGATATTTGATAATAATTCATATGTAGATGAGTTTGTTGATGAGTTCGATGGTGAGGTATTTCATGATCATTATAGAATATACGATAATGATAATACTGATATTCCACTTCTTAAACAGATGCTGGAGTTCTGGCAATTCACAGAAGAAGAAATGAGTGATTCACAACCAGAAATGTATTGGTCAGATGAGGAGAAGAAGTTAGGAGATACCATCATCCACGAGTCCGCCGATAATAGTGATTTTGCTTGTCTTTTAATCTCTGATAGATTTGGACAAGATGATAAAACATTTAATTCGGAAACATTTCAAAAACATCACGAAAAACTTACAGTATTATTACACCAAAATAATTATCCATATTTTTATTATAGTTATAAACCAATAGAAGAACTTGAATTCATATTTGATAAAAGATTAGATATGCGACATATGGATATACGAATTCAACTATACATTAAATCTAAGGCAAAAGTTAATGTTGGGATACAATGTGGGACTACTCAATGTATAGTTAGATATTCAGATTGTATTACAATACAAAGACAATATCCAATAGGTAGTAATATTGTTAAGGGTGAAATTTATTTATGAGTTTATTAGATAATTTTGATAAAGTTTATTGTATAAATTTAGATAGCAGAAAAGATAGATGGAAAGAATGTGTTATCGAATTTAATAAGATAGGTATATTGGATGCGGTAGAAAGATTTTCTGCAGTAAAACATGAAAGGGGAATAGCTGGATGTACTTTATCACATTATGAAATAATCAAAAAGTGTAAAAAAGATGGATGTAAAAATGTATTAATATTTGAAGATGATGTTGAGTTTATTGAAGTTGATAATTTTCATAAACTGTTGGACAGTTCATTGAATCAGTTGAATAAACGTGAAAGTTGGTATGATATGTTTTATTTGGGTGGTAATATTAAAGGTAATACTAATGTGAGATTAGATAAAAATTTAGTTAAACTTGATAATGTAAAAACAACACATGCATATGTAATATCAGATACAATATATGATGTTTTTATTGATACAATTGAGAGTATTGATAACATAGATGATCCAATGAATTGGGCGGGACCTGAACATGGGTTTGGTGTAAACCCAAATAGATATAACATTGATTGGTGGTATACTAAAAATATTCATCCGTTCTATAAAGTATATGGAGTTTTTCCAATGATGTGTTCACAGAGGGCCAGTCATAGTGATATATCAAATACATTTCAACATCATCAATTAAAAAATAAGTGGGATAATATTTCTTATGATAACAAGTAATTTAATGGGTGGGTTAGGAAATTATATGTTTCAAATTTCTGCAGCATGTAGTTTAGCAAAAAAATATAATGATGAAGCAGTATTTAATTTTGAAGGGGCAAAAAGAATACATAGAAATATTAATTTATATAAAGATAATATTTTAAGAAAAGTTAAGATTGGGAATTTTAATGTAGATCACATTTATAAGGAACCTGGGTTTATTTATAATGAGATAGTTTATCAAACTAATATGTTACTTGATGGATATTTTCAATCAGAGAAGTATTTTGATGAAAAGGTAGTAAGAGAGTTATTTTCTATTGATGATATTTCTAATTCTTATATTAATAAGAAGTATGGCTCGTTGTTAAGCAATAAAACAGTTTCAGTTCACGTTAGACGAGGCGATTATTTACCCCGAATTGGGAGACATCCAGTATGTGGAATGTCTTATTATAATAAATCGTTTAAATATTTTGATGATGATAATCTTTTTTTGATATTTAGTGATGATATTGAATGGTGTAGAAATAGTTTCAAAGGAGATAATTTTATATTTATTGAAAATGAAAAAGATTATATTGATTTACATTTAATGTCGATGTGTAAACATAATATAATTTGTAATTCTACGTTTTCGTGGTGGGGTGCATGGTTAAACATTAATGAGGATAAAAAAGTAATATCACCAAAAATATGGTTTGGTGAAAAAAAACCAATGGATACAAAAGATTTGTATTGTAAAGGGTGGAGAATTATTTAAGGAGTTTTTATGAATAATATGTGGGCCAGTGAATCGGGTAAAGGTATATTTAATATGAGATTTGATTTTGAAAAAAGTCACGATAGTTATATCTATGATAAGAATACAGAAAGAGAATATCTTGATTTTTTTGGAATGTTTTCATCTATTCCTATTGGGTATAACCATCCTATATTTTCAGAAAAATCATTTAAAGATGATATAATAAAGGTATCTAAATTTAAAATAGTTAATTGTGAATTTGTTACTGATGAGCGTGATAGATTTTATAAAAAGTTTATGGAATTTTTGTCATGTGATGGTCAGTTTGTTAATGCTCATTTCTGTTCTACTGGAGCATTGGCAGTAGAATGTGCAGTAAAGGCCGCAATGTATCATTCTAAAAAAGTAAATCCAAAAATAGTTTCAGTTAAAAATGATTTTCATGGTATAATGTCTTATAGTAACATTTTAACGACAAGATTTTTTCCAGTAAAATCTAGATTAGAAAAATTTTCCAATAATCCATGGCCAAATTTTGAATCTGGTGATGAGCTAAGAAATTTGTTAAGTTCGGATGATTCTATAGCTGGTGTGATTGTAGAACCAATCCAATCTACTTTTGGGGATAATCATTTAAATCATAATTTTTTAAGAGAAGTTAGAAGTATATGTGATGAATTTAAAGTTCCACTTATATTCGATGAGATACAAACAGGATTTTGTGTTACAGGTAAGACTTGGTTTTTTGAACATTTAGATATAGTTCCTGATATAATTATTTTTGGTAAGAAAGCACAAGTGTGTGGTATTTTAGTAACTGAAGAATTTTCCAGTATATTTAAAACAAAAATAAAAATGTTAGATACCACTTGGGATTCAGATTTAGTTGATATGGTTAGATCCACATATATTATTGATACTATAAAAAAAGATAAGTTGATGGAAAAAATTAGATTATATAGTAAAGAATTTATTCGTAAATTAAATGAATTAGATTTTATTAAAAATATTAGAGGTGTTGGTGGTTTAATAGCATTTGATTTTGATTCAACTGGGGAAAGAGATAAATTTCATAAAGATTTATTTAATAAGGGAATGTTGGTGAATCCAACCGGTTATAGGCACATAAGATTAAGACCACATCTGTCGGCTAGTGAAGAGGATTTTAACAGAGCATATAAATTAATTGGAGAAACATTAAATGAGTAAGTTAATAGCAATGATACCCGTTAGGTTGGGAAGTAAGAGGGTAAAAAATAAAAATTTAAGATTAATAGACGGTAAACCATTAATATCTTATGTTTTAGAAACAACTATTAATGCTAATATATTTGATGAGATTTATATCAACTCGGAGGCTGATATTTTTGAAGATATTGCAAAACAACACGATGTAAAATTTTATAAAAGACCAGCATATTTAGCAGAAGATGATAAAACTAATGATGATTTTGCTTACGATTTTTTACAAAACATAGAGTGCAAAACATTAGTTCAATTATTAACTACTTCACCATTTATGTCAGTTGATGATGTGAAATCTTTTGTTGATGTGTATTTAAATAATAATTATGAAACATTGATATCAGTAAAAAATGTACAGATAGAATCAATATATGATGGTATACCAATTAATTTTAATCAAAAAGAAATAACACCACCATCTCAGGATTTAAAACCAATTCAAGCTTACGCCTGTGGTTTAATGGCTTGGGATAAAACTAAATACATTGAAAATATGAGGAGATATAATTCGGCATATCATGGTGGAGACGGTAGAACTGGATTCTTTACTTTAGATGGTTATGCTACAGTTGATATAGATACAGAAGATGATTTTAGATTGGCTGAAGTTATTCATAGTCATCTTTCTATGAATCTAAAATCAAAACCACAATATTATAATTCCGACAAGCATAAAAACATAACAGTTGAAAGAGATACAACACATAATGATTATCATGATATATTATATAAAGATGGGGTAAAAAATCCTGATTTTTTTGATGCCAATCATCCAGTTGTTAATATTGATAAGATAATTAAAAATAATGAACCATCTTGGGCTAAGAGGTTAGTAAATTCAGAAAGTAATAGTGCGACTTTGATATGTCAATTACCTGGTGAGGGTAATAGGAGGCATTATCATCCAAGTTGGAATGAGTGGTGGTATATCGTTGATGGAGAATGGAAATGGGATATAGAAGATGATTCTATTGTGGTCAAAAAAGGTGATGTTGTTTTTATAGAAAAGGGAAAGTCACATCAGATACATGCCATTGGAAATAAACCGGCAATTAGATTGGCAGTTAGTAGGGAAGATGTTGCTCATGTATATGTTGGAGATGATGTAAAGGATAGAAAATGAATAAAATGATAGAGTTTGAAAATTTATTGGAAATATTCGAATTAAAAATCGATACCGATGAATTCAAACAATTACAAAAAGATTTTAGTGAAGCAGACAATATCTATTTTATAGGAAATGGTGGAAATGCTCCAGTTTGTTCTCACGCCTCATCTGATATTACAAGACTAACAGATAAAAAATGTTATTCATTGGACAATATAAGTTATATTACATCAATAGCAAATGATTACAATTATGATAATATTTACATTAAGTGGTTAGAGGATTATATTTATCCTGATATGAAATCGATGGTTATTGGATTATCAGGTTCTGGTAATTCTAAGAATGTTGTATCGGCTTTAGCTTGGTGTAATGATAGATATAATATTTCAACGGCTTTGATATCAGGTCAAAAATCTAATTGTTTAGATGAAAAAATAAATGAAGTGTGTTTTAATAGAGATTATTTTCATACAGTTGAAATATTATCAGTATTGTCATTCTATCAATTAATACATGGAACAGGTAATGGTTGTCCAACAATTAAATCAGAATTAATAAGAAAATATGGGAGATCAGATGGAACTAAATGATTTTTTAGAGATGGTTGAAGATACTGAGAGAAGTCAGCTCGGATTGGATTTTGATGGTGTTATTCATAAAAATTCTAAAGGATTTAATGATGGTACGATTTACGATGAACCGATTGATGGTGCTATTGATGGTGTAAAATATTTGAATGAAACTTTAGGATATGATTTGATTATTTATTCGTGTAAGTGCACTCCTGACAGACCATTGGTGAATGGAGAGACGGGTATAGAGTTGATATGGGGATGGTTAGAGAAGTATGGTATAAGGGACAATGTAAAAGATGTAACTCATATAAAACCAAATGCGGTGGCCTATATTGATGACAAGGGGATTAGATTTAATAATTGGACTGATTGTATTAAAGAAGTGAGTAAATTGAATGGTTGAGTATTATACAAATGATAGAGGAACTTACATAAAGAATCCAGACCTTATTAATTTTACATTAGGTGAGGATTATCAGAGAGATGAAGAGTTAAATGAGTTGGTCAAAGATAAGACGATAGCATATGTAGGTCCAGCTCCAAATTTACAAGATTTAGGTATGGGTGAGTTTATAGATTCTCATGATTTGGTTTTTAGATTAGGAGATTCTCCTGTCGGGTTTATGGGGAGAACTGGTAAAGAAATAGATTATGGTTCAAGAACAGATGTTTTAGTTCATAGTTTTAATGACCATGATAGACCAGAGTTAGAACAAGATCTAAAGTGGTTACGTTCACTTAAATATTTTTTAGAACCAATGGTTAGATCATATGAAACACCAGCACAGGAAAAATGGTTTAAAAAAATTGGTGTTCCGGTGCATAATGTACCAGACCATCATTTAAAATCAGATAATAAGTGGAATAAAGGTAAACCAGGATATGTATATGATTATTTAGGATCCTTGCCAAATACAGGTTTTATTGGATTATTAACTATGTTAAATTATGATGTAAAACATTTGTATATGACTGGATTTACATTTTATAATATGGGCAACTGGAGTGAATCTGGTAATTGTTATTTTGATGAATGGTATGGAACAGAAAAATATAAAAAACACGGTTTAAATGAGTCACAAGGAATACACAATCCATCCCATGATATTAAACACTTTAGAGATATATTAAAAGTAGAAAAGCATAGAAATAAAATTAAATTGGATG
>Ga0257108_1000454_pt1 | contig 12092 bp, 8 predicted proteins | sample LP_taG_FD_190181 | JGI IMG/M metagenome (GOLD analysis project Ga0257108, IMG submission 190181) | Marine microbial communities from Northeast Subartic Pacific Ocean, Canada - LP_J_2011_P26_1000m | ecosystem: Environmental > Aquatic > Marine > Oceanic | place: Canada: Northeast Subartic Pacific...
CGAATAGGAAAAATTCTTGGTCCGAGGGGGTTGATGCCAAATCCAAAGACTGGTACAGTAACTTTTGAGGTTGAATCTGTCATAAAAAATATCAAAGCCGGTCAAGTGGAATTTCGTGCAGATAAACTGGGTAATCTCCATGCTTCAGTTGGGAAAATTTCGTTTGATGCAGATAAGCTCTGTGAAAATATCAGTGTTTTGGTTGACACCGTCAAGAGGATGAAACCTTCATCTTCAAAAGGAATTTATCTGAGAAATTTTAGTTTGAGTTCAACTATGGGTCCAGGAATTAAAGTGGATCCACAAACAGTATAAAAGATAATTTTTTTAGTATGATTGTCTGAGACAGTAGGGGCCTAACGGCTTAATTTATACCCTGCCGAGACACCTCTCCGCGAGTGACACAGAAATTTTCTGCTGTGTTCCTTCCACTGTCTTATTCAAATTTTTTACATTACAATCTTCAGTTTTCTTAGAAATTGGTTTTAGCTTTTTCTAAGAGAATAATGTTAGTTTTCGCACTTGTATAAAACACCGGAGAAGTGAATTTTTAACTTAATCAATTTGGAAAGGGGCCATGGAACGTAGTCAAAAGGAAGCTCAAGTTAGCGAGCTTCGATCAATATTTAATAATATGTCAGCTGGAGTGCTGGTTGATTACCGAGGAATTGAAGCCAATCAGGTAGTGGAACTGCGCAAGCAGTTGAATGATGCATCTTCCACAATGAAGGTACTCAAAAACTCCCTGGCACGTATTGCAGCCGAAGACACTCCGTTTTCGGAGCTTGCAGATCAGTTCACACAAACTCGTGCGTTAGTATATAGTGACGGTGATCCGGTTGTGCAGGCCAAAGTATTGTCGGAGGCAGCTAAAAATATTGATAATTTAAAAATCCTTGTAGGAATACTTGTTGGAGACAGCAAAACAAGTATCCTCAATACTAGTGAAGTGGAAGCACTTTCCAAACTACCTTCAAGAGAAGAGCTCATCGTGAAGCTGCTGTTCCTTATGCAGGCTCCAGCAACTCAATTTGTTCGTACTCTAAACGCAGTTCCTGCGAAATTTGTTCGCACTTTGGCTGCAATCCGGGATAGCAAATAACTAAACCGGTTTTTTTCACATTCCTCCCTTAACTAAAATGGAGGATGACTTTAACCTTTATCTGAGATATAAAATGGCAGATATAACAAAAGACCAAGTAGTTGATTTCATTGCAAACATGTCCGTACTGGAGATGTCTGAACTGGTGAAAGAGATGGAAGAAAAATTCGGTGTCAGTGCAGCTGCAGCTGCAGTCGCGGCACCTGCCGCCGGTGGTGGAGAGAGTGAAGCCGCTGCTGAAGAAAAAACTGAATTTGATGTAATACTTACCAGCTTTGGTGAGAAGAAAATCAACGTCATTAAGGAAGTCCGTTCAATTACTGGATTAGGATTGAAAGAAGCTAAAGAAGCAGTTGAATCTGCTCCTAAAGCTATTAAAGAAGGTGTTTCCAAGGAAGAAGCAGAAGAAGTCAAAAAGAAACTTGAAGAAGCCGGAGCAAGCGCAGAAATCAAGTAATATTTTTTTCACCGTGTCCTTAAATGGACACGGCTCTATTTAGTTGCACTATACTCTGCAATTACTGCCTGCCCGCTTATAATTCTCAAAAAATACCTCCCAAGAAAAAATTTTATTACTGCTGAAAAAATTGATTCATTCCCTTTCCGCTGGACTGTTTCTGAATAGAATTTTAGGCTAGATTACAGCTTATTTTCTAATTACATCTTAGCAGTTTTACGCTCATGGAATCCTCAATAAAGACCTTCGAAGAGTACTTTTCACAGTCTGTGGAAGTACGCATGCAACATTATGAAAAAGATGGACGTCTCCAGCATGTGATGCTCTCGCATCAATTCTCCATTAAGTTGATGGAAGAATTATTTGACATTGCGGATCACGTTAAAGGAATGACTCGCAAACCAAACGGGATTGAATTTCTGAAATCCTTATTGAGCCACAAAAAAGCAATGCTCTATTTTACCCAACCCTCAACAAGGACTTTTTTGTCTTTTTTGACTGCATGCCAGATGGTTGGAATGGACACCGGAGAAGTCCGCGATCCCTCTTTGTCGTCTGAATACAAAGGCGAGAGTCAGGAAGACGGAGTTAGGGTTTTCAGCAGCTATTTTGATTTGATTATCATGCGTGATCCGAAACCGGGATTTTGCGAATATATGGCTTATTTGCTCGATAATACTGGACGCAGTGTGCCCATTATGAATGGAGGCAGCGGTAAAGATCAACATCCGACTCAGGCTCTTCTTGACCTTTACACTATGCACAGATCATTTCAGCACAAAGGAGGAATCAGTAAAAAACGCTATGCGTTTGTGGGGGACCTGTTGCGTGGCAGGGCAGTACGCTCTTCAGTGATGTTATTGAGTCAATATAAAGATGTCGAGATGGATTTTGTTGCACCATCGTCTTTTCAGATTGCTGAAGATTTAGAGGATATTTTGCGTTCTCAAAACATCAAAATTCGCAAAACTGATGACTTGGGCAGTGTTCTTTCAGATGTGGATTGTGTTTATATGACCCGTCTTCAGGATGAGTATGATCTTTCTGGTGAATCCAACCTGATAGATTATTCTCAATTTAGTTTGACGACCGACAATGTAAATCAAATGAAATCGGATGCTATTATTTTGCACCCTTTACCCAGGAGGCACGAAATTTCAACCGAGGTAGATGCAGATCCACGAGCCATGTACTGGAGGCAATTGCGTAACGGCGTATATATAAGGGCCGCACTTCTGCTTTATGTCTTCGATGTTGCACATCGGTTAAAGGACTATTAAAATAATTGTTGTTGCTGGTAAAATGGTAGAAACAGATTTTGCAGAATAAGTTATTTTATCTAACAAAAAACATGTCCAAACCCGAATTTATTTCTACAAATGTAGCAGCTCTGCTAGTTTATGGGCGTCCACCAATGGTGTTTGCTGGAATGATCTGCGCCATAGGTGTTATGCTTGACCATAACCCCTTCGTTTACTACAGCGGAGTGATTTTTCTGCTTGCCGCAATGATTCTTGATATAATTGACGGCTGGTTTGCAGCCCGATTTCGACCGCAGGCAAAACTGGCCCATTTAGCAGACAGGATCATGGACAAAGTGGTGTATGCTATCGTGTTTCCGATGGTTGCAGTGGGAATGATGTGGCGTTATCAGTATTTGCCGGAGAGTGCCGATTTTCGATTGGAAATGCTGCATGTCGTCTTCGTATTTGTCCTGTGCGTGACAGTCTTAATGCGGGATAATTTTGCACACTTCATGCGTAATTTTTCACTCCGGAAAGGTGAGGAAGAAGAAATGAATGAAGTTACACGACTCCGGACAATGGTTGCCGCACCGGTTGGAGTTGTGCTCTATATTCACGCATTTTATGTCCCTGGTGGTCCTATCTCTTCCCTTTATTCCTGGATGAGCTGGCTGGGAGCAATTCCAATTCAGCAGCTTTTCTTTTTGGAAATTCTTTTCCTTATCATCAATTTTGGTTCTATTGCCGGTTATTGTCGAAAATACGGTACGGCTTGTCTTGACGATCTTTGTTTGAACGATGAGGTTTTACGCCGCCGTATATTAGCCGTTTTTCCAAATGCCCTGACCGTAATGAATGCGCTCATGGGAGTTTTGGCAATTTTATTTGCCTATCGAGGACGGGTCCAGGAAGCCTACCTGATTTTACTTGGTGCGGGATTTTTTGATAAAATAGATGGTGCAGTCGCCAGAAAATTGGGACTCACTACTCCGCTACCATCAGCAAAACCCAAAAAATATAATATTACTTTAGGAGGAGTCCTAGACGACGTTTCTGATACCGTCAGTTTCTGTATCGCACCAGCAGTAATATTTTATATGTTGATGGGGCGGGTTGCAGATGAATCTATCCAGTCACTCCCTTATGGGTGGATTGCCATTCTGTATGTCGTTCTAGGTATTACAAGATTAGTTTTCTTCATTTTGGACCAAAACAGCATTCCGGGATTTTTCAAGGGAATACCTGTTCCAGGTGCAGCCCTGCTAGTTGCAGCACCTTTCATAATGATTGGAAACGCACTTGAATCAAATACTCCAGATCTAGTGTTTTGGTCAAAATTTAGTTTCTTTCTGATGATAATTGCGGCAATCCTGATGATAAGTTTTCCAATTCGCTATATGCACATCGGTCGTTTGATGAGCCGAAGTCGAAAATTTTTAATTTTTACTATAGTGCTTGTCATCGGTTTCGTCTTTACTCCATATTTCGGTCATGCTGCACTTGGATACCTCATTTTGTATGTTTTTTCTCCTTTGTATACCTGGCGTATCAGTCCGGACATCGCTTCACAGGAACACCTGGAAAAACTTTCTACCTCATAATAAACACCCATGCAGGATCAAACTGTGGACACTGAGACTTCCGAGTCTAAGGAAAACTCTGAAGATCGATTGGTTGCACCAGAATCACAACTGGGAGAACAGTTTGATCAATCATTGCGTCCGCAACGTTTACAGGATTATATTGGCCAGAATGAAATTAAGGAGAATCTTCATGTTTTTATTGGTGCTGCAATAAAACGCGGACATGCTCTGGATCACGTCCTTTTGAGTGGTCCACCAGGATTGGGAAAAACTACTCTAGCAAATATCTTTGCGCGTGAAATGGAGGTGCAACTACGCTCTACTTCCGGGCCTGTCATTGAGCGTCAAGGTGATTTAGCTGCTATTTTAACTAACCTGGATCCAGGCAGTATTTTGTTTATTGATGAAATACATCGATTGAACAGGGTAGTTGAAGAAGTGCTTTACGGTGCGATGGAAGATTTTACTCTCGACATCATTATTGGGGAAGGACCTGGAGCTCGCACAGTAAAAATCGATTTGCCGCACTTTACTCTAGTTGGTGCTACAACACGTGCCGGTCTGCTTTCTTCTCCTTTGAGGGAGCGTTTTGGAATTCAGTTCCGGTTGAATTTTTATGATGCGGAAGATCTGAAAACTATCATTTTGCGTGCAGCATCATTACTTGGAATTGAAATTGTTGAAGAAGCTTCTTTGGAACTGGCACGCAGAGCTAGAGGTACTCCCAGAATTGCAAACCGCTTACTGAAGCGTTGCCGGGATTTTGCTGACATGGAGACGTCCGGTGTGATCACTTTGCCTTTGGTTGAAAGAAGTCTGGAAAGAATGAGAATCGATTTGGAGGGCCTTGATCAAATGGATCGTCATATTTTGGAAACTATCATTAAAAAATTCGGAGGTGGTCCCGTAGGTCTTAGCACTCTTTCTGCGGCAGTCTCAGACGAAAAAGACACGATTGAAGACGTTTATGAACCTTTTTTGTTGCTTAAGGGGTTTTTGCAGCGTACTCCGCGAGGCAGAGTGGCGACTGAGCGAGCTTATCAACATTTGGAAATTTCAGCCCCTCCTCAATCTCAGGTAGATCTTTTTTGAAAGTATTTTGCGGAAAATTATGCTGGGAGCTACAGATTGATATTTTGAAAACTGGGTTAGATGTACACTTAAACCATCATTGATGGGTAATGATTATTTAAATCGTGCAGTTTAAAAACACTTTAACAGTTATCAGTTACCTGTTTTAATTTCATGGAAACAAATTTTTCTCCAATTGAGAATTATCCCTTTCTTTCTCCTTTCATCTTCACCGAGAATCCGGAAGAACTTGAAGTTAACAAGGAAGCCTTGCTCAAACAACTGGAAGAAGTTTGGCGGCCTTTGGCTATTGACTCCAGTCAATCTATGGAATATCTTACTGCCCGTGAAAAAGTGTTTGCGGGAGTAATTGAGGAATATTATCGTGAGCAGTACAAAAAAATTGTTGAAAACAGCCTCTGTACAAACAATTCGTTTGATACCCTTTCAAAAAATACTCACCTACTGGACAGTATTATCCAAACTGCTTTTGAATATGGGTTTGCCGATCTTGAAATCCTGAAGGAAAGGATAAAGGAAGATCTCAAAAAAGAACTTCTATTCAAAAAACGATCTCTACCGAAAAAAAAGAAAAAACTCAGTCTTAGCCGGACACAAATCGAGAAGGTCGAATCAAATCCAGAAGATCCTGAGCAAAGGCAGATGCTGAAATATTATGAAAGTATTGAAGCTGAGTTGATACATGAAATTGAAAACCACAGCGAACGACTGAAAGAGTTGGAGGAGTTGTTACCGCAGGTACAGAAATCTGAGATCAAGCTGAATTTATTACTTAATCATTTGGTTGTCTTTGCCAGAGGTGGTTATGGCAGGGCTGAACTGAGTTTTGCTTCCGATCGAGATTTGGGATATTGTCTCGACACAAAACAACTGAGTGCTGGTGAGTCAGAAATTTGCCGACAGTTCATCATTCATATTGAGCATTTACTGCGTGAAGCAGGTATTGAAACGGCACATCAATATTTTGAATTAAATGAAGACTTATCACGTTTCAAAGATCCCAGTGTTATCCATACAATTCCATCCATTCTGGAAAGCAGAGTTTTAATTGGCAGCAAAGATTTAGCAAATGCTTTGAAACGAAGATTTTTTCAGATCTTGCCATATGAAACCTTTGTCCTGAGCCAAATTAGAGATTATAATGACCGTACAATTCCTGATCTGAGTCAGATGAATCTCAAGGAAGATAGAGGTGGTTTGCGCTCCCTGCAAATTCCTCTTTGGCTTTCTGCTGCAACTTTCGGAATTTTTCCAAGTCAAACTGCAGAAATGCTGGCACTTCTGATACAAAAACGTATTATTTCACCTCGTCAGGGTTACAAACTTTGTCAGGCCCTCGAATTCCTTTACGACTTACGCAACTTTTCCGCGAGCGCCAAGGAGTATCACTTTGACGATGAGGCAAGGGAAAGTGGACTATCCGAAAAAGATATCCAAAGTAACATCATCAATGATGCTACCGAACGTCTTTACCTGCTCAAGAAAAAACGCTTCCAGAGTATTGACGATTTTGACCGCTATCGTCTGCAAATGGTGAATCACATTCAAGATCTCTCACAAGCTATTTTACAACGCCTGCTGGACCGTACAATAGTGCGGACTTTCTCAAATTTTCAGGTTGTCGTTCATCTGGGGAAGCGTCTAATTGTTGAGGTAAATGCTCTGGAAGGTTTGCCGCAAGTTCCAATATCATTGATTTTCAACGATCCAACAGCGTTGCTGGAACTTTTTGAATATGTGGGTCAATCAGAATACGATTTATCTTTTGAACTCAAGGATGAGATGGCCGACTTGATTCGCATTATAACGCCGGACGTGATTTCTTCAAACCGGACACAGATTGCAAAAAGTTTCACGAAACTGATGTTGACACCGTTTACAGCAAATGCCTGGCGGATAATGTTAGAAATTTGCGAACCGATCAATGCTGAAAGTCAACCTCGTACTTTAATGGGTTGTTTCATTCCGGAAACAAACAAAATGCGTTTCTTGCTCAGAAATCTTGCTTACCACCAACATCCCGTTTGTATACATACCCTCAATGCACTTGATCGTACGCAAAAAGAACTGGATCGGCTAAAAAAAGATTATCAGGAATTATATCAATATCTGGAACCAAAACATATTTTAGCTCTAAAATGGGGCATTCTATTTCACGATGTGGGAAAAATTGATCCACAAACAGATCATGAAGTTTCCGGGACATCTATTGCTGTCAATGCCCTGGAACGTATTGGCTATGATGACCAGGAATTATTCACTCTTGTATCTCTGCTCATCGTACACCACACCACAGTTGTTCAATTGAGCAGAACTTCTGCATATTTCGATCAGGCTCTGCAAAGTTTTTTTGAAATTGCGGACCGCAACCTGATCAATGTCATTTTGCTCTTCCTATGCAATATTTCTGATTACATATCTGTTAGTGAAAGCAATGCTCACTCCACACGGGGATTGAGAACATTTTTTGAAGAAACATATCGTGTGTTTGCAGAAATGAGATCTTCTAAGATGCAGGAAGATTCGATGGATTTCATACAAACATACCTGGATATTAAAAAGAATGATTTAGAATCAGATACGCGTATTGATCTTTTGATAAACAGAAGTCTCCGGGAAAATATAGAATCTGTATTGCTGACACCTCTCAAAAAAATCAACAAAGAGGAACGTAAATTACTTGGAAAATCCGAAGACGATTTACAAGTTATGTGGCGGGACCTTAAGTTGGGTTCACTTGATAAACAGGGTACTGATCAAACTACAGATAAATTTATTCGCACCATCAGGCAATCCATCAGCAAAAAAAGTCTGGTGACACTTACTGAACTTTACAGTCCCATGATTAACTGGTTTTTTGCGGCATTTCCAAATCGATTTCTGCTAAGTTCTACTCCAGACATGCTGGCAGAAAATTTATCAATTTTCAATAGACTTGAGCGGCCGGCTATCGTAAACGTGATCACCAATGCACGAGGACGTCTTAACGGTCTTTTGATTTATGTACATGATCAGCCCCAAATTCACAGTAGAATTGCTTATACTTTAAATTTGAAGCACCTCAATATTGAATCGGCAAAGATAAATCAAATTCAATTTGCGAGTGGTAAAGTTGCCTTTTGCTATTATCTCAAGGTTTCAAAAAGAGGAGAGCAGAATGTGATTTTACCCCGGGAATTGGAAACTTCCATCAAAAGGAATACCCTCCCTGCACTAATAATAAAGACACAAACTTTTCTTTACAACACAAAGCTTCAACTGGAGTACCTCAAAGATGACAAAAAAGGGTACATGGTCAAAGAAAAGAAAAGTGAGGCTTTGGGGGATTTCCCTGTTTGGAATGGAGAGTTCAGAGAAAAAACAGATTTTTCGAGACGTGACAAAAACTATCTTCGCATAAAAATTACTGCCGATGATGCTCCCTTGGTTTATTACAAAATGGTCAGTGCATTTGATCAGGTTGGAGTACCAATTCAGCAGGCAGTTATTACAACCATTGGACATCAAGTGATTGATACATTTTACATTACTCCTGAGGATCATGAAAAATTAGTAAAGTCAAACTTTGAGGAGTCCCTCAAAGAGTCTCTGATGAGCCCCTCTGAAATTTGAAATCAATATATTCTTATTAAGTGATTTAAAAAGTTTGATTTTACCTTTGATTGTGATAGAATCTACATAATTTTGTATCCAGATGACACTGAGGGATCTGGCCCTTTGAAGTGTCGAGCATCCTGTTTCAGCATCAAGGTGCTAATGCCAGCCCTCCGGAAAGTTTCGGAAGGGAGTCGATACGACTCGATTCGAGTAAAGTGCCGGTCCTCCTCTTTAGGTGACCCACCTGATTGATTCACGTCTATCTGATTAACCTATTGCAAGAATGACTTTGTTGGTTCTTGTTTTCTGCTAGTGAAGAGACTTTGCCTGTCTTTTTCATTTGAGTAGAACTGTTAGTTGAACACACAGTTGTCCTGCCTGGCACCTGCAAATTTAGATTAAGAAGAAAATGACACTCATTGTTCGTCCTGATTATCACGCAGTGCCAATTTTGGAAAGGAATGGCATCCGCTGGATTCCACCATCTCAGGCAAAGCGACAGGATATTCGCCCATTAAGGATTGGGATCCTCAATATAATGCCGCTTGGAGAAAAATATGAATTTAATATTCTCCATCCATTAGGACTTTCTGTATTACAGTTAGAGCCAATTTGGATTCGTTTGGAATCACATAATTACAAATCCTGGGAGCCAAAGCATGTTGATGATATTTACGTAACTTATGAAGAAGCAATGCGTGACCAACCTTTAGATGGGTTAATTTTGACTGGTGCTCCTGTGGAAACGATTGATTATGAAGATGTTCATTATTGGGAAGAAATCAAAACAATTTTAAGTGATGCACGTAAAAATATTCCCAGTACACTTGGTTTGTGCTGGGCGGGATTTGTGATGGCTTATTTGGAGGGTGTGAAAAAACTTAACTATGATCACAAACTTTTTGGAGTATTTGAGCTGAAAAATCTGGCTCCCGACCATCCAATCATGGGTGAGTTGGATGATGTGTTTTTCTGTCCACAAAGCCGTCATGCAGGTATGCCTGATGAAGCAATGGAAGAAGCTTCAGAATCCGGCCGCTTAAAATTGCTGGCCTACGGGCCCGAAGCTGGTTATTCGATTTTTTCCACTACCGATGACCGTTTTATCGCACATACCGGGCATCCTGAATACAATGCAACCCGACTTGCTGAAGAAGCTAAACGAGATCACGGAAACCCAGAGGTACCAGCGCCCGTAAATTTTGATTTTAACAATCCCCTCAACCGCTGGCGATCACATCGCAACATTTTTTTTGCACAGTGGGTCAGCTATTGTTATCTCAAAATAAGTACTCATGATATGGCTGTTGGAAAAAACTTGATAGCCTCCAATACTGTTTGATTGAAACTTAACATCGTTTTAACTTGCGCCTTCACTAAAGTGCAGTAAAGTCTCTAGACATTAATAAGATTCATTTTAGACTAACAACTTAAGTAAAAGAAACAAGCAATGGGAAAAAAAGATAATGAACCGTCAGACGGGATGGAAAAATTATTTTCAACGCAGGGTATCCTGATCGCAATTTTGATTTTAGGATTATATTGGGTTTTTTTTGGTGAAGATAATAATCGAGAATCTAGAGGATTCAATTTTACGACTCAGAATGTTCCGATAGGAGTCAGTGATCAACTAAATCCTGAAGCCCTTGAAAAACTGGGAATTAATCTTACAGAACATCTAGACCCAAAACTAATTCCGGCTATCACTTCAGAGGCAATAAGAGAAACGACGCAAGAGAATGTTAGCAAGGACAGTTTTCTTCCTATTCTGGTTAGTAAAATATCCAATAAAATTCGTAATGTAAGCACGATTGACCTTAATGAAGACGGAATTGCAGATCCTGTTTTGATTGTACCTCAAACAGAAACAGGTGATTCTGATTTCCTTGTATTTTCGATTTTGGTTCCGGATCCAGATAAAGTTAATGTTCTTCCTTCTGGGTCTGATAATGGAGCTTGGAGAGATATTGCAGAAAACAAGTCTATTGAAATTATGACAGCCTCAGTGGTCCGCGGTTCAGGTGATCAAATGACCATGCAATCCGCACCGAACCCGCAGATGTATCAATCAGCCGGGGCACCTTATCCTCCATATTACGGCACCGGCTACAGCATGACAAATTTGTTTATGACTTCAATGATGATGTCGATGCTCTTTCGTCCACCTTTCATGTGGGGAGGAGGTTATGGATACGGCTACGGCGGTGGTCCAATGGCAGTTAGTTCTGTTCAAAACCGTCGTGGTGCTGCCACATCGTCACTAAAAAAAGCTTCACCATCAAAGTCTGCTGCAAAAACTGGCAGTGGAAGAAGTGTTTCGTCTAACAAGTTCCGTTCTACTTCAAAACAATCACTGAATAACATAAAAAGTACTAAGTTTCGCTCTGCTAATCGTAAAGCTTCCGGAGGAGGTTTCGGCAACAGCCGGACACAAAGAAAACCTGTTGCCACACAACGCAGACGTTCCTCAACACGGAGAAGATCGCTATTTGGAGGAGGAAGCCGACGCATGCGAGGGTTTGGTTTTGGAGGTTTCGGAAGAAGAAGACGCTGATTTGGTTCAGTGTTTGTGTAGGAGTTGGGCACCAATTGATTACTTGGAATTTAAGACGGTTCGTTAATTTCCCAATCCAGAGCCCTTATTTCGTAAGTTTCGGCATCCATCTGTGAAACGTCTGCTTTGTTCACAGCACCATATTTTACTAATGCACTCTGCCGCATCATTTTCATCTGACTCATGTATGATTGGTTTTCAAACAATTCCAGTTGTTTTTCATGGTTTGGTGCGTGTAATCTTGCTTCCCGTTCAATTTTAAGATGACAGCTCGCACAAAGGGGGATCAAGTTTTCCAGGTCATTGTTTCCAGGGTTCTCATCAATATGATGGACTTGCAAAACCATTTCTGCATTTTTTGTATTTCTGCAATCTTTTCCGCATCTGGAACAATAATAATTAAACAGTTCCCTTACATAACGTGAAACTGTGCTCCATTCAGGATGATAACGGGTGTCACGGC
>Ga0257108_1000460_pt1 | contig 12022 bp, 9 predicted proteins | sample LP_taG_FD_190181 | JGI IMG/M metagenome (GOLD analysis project Ga0257108, IMG submission 190181) | Marine microbial communities from Northeast Subartic Pacific Ocean, Canada - LP_J_2011_P26_1000m | ecosystem: Environmental > Aquatic > Marine > Oceanic | place: Canada: Northeast Subartic Pacific...
ATCATGACTAGCGATAAATGTTATGAAAATAAAAAAATGAGTAGGCCTCATGTCGAAGACGATCCTATGGGTGGATTTGACCCATATAGTGCAAGTAAAGGTGCTACTGAACTAATTACATCAGCATATAGAAATTCATTTTTCAAAAATAACTCCAACTTATCGAATATTGCAACTGCGCGTGTGGGAAATGTAATTGGTGGTGGTGATTGGGCAGATGACAGAATAATTCCTGATTTGATAAAAGGTATAATCAAAAATAAAAATCCTGTACTTAGAAATCCTAATTCAAAAAGACCGTGGCAGTATGTTTTGGAACCACTCTCTAGTATTTTGTGGTTGGCGGCAAAAATGTATCAAGAACCGACAAAATTTGATGAGGCGTGGAATTTTGGTCCTACTAGTAGTTCATTAACGGTTAAAGAACTAGCTAATGCTATACTCAAAGAATGGGATACAAATCTAATGTGTGAGATACAAAATAACTCGGACGATATGCCTGAATCAGATATTTTATTACTAGATTCATCAAAAGCGGAAAAAAATTTGGGATGGAAAAATATACTATCTATTGAAGAGACAATTTTTGAAACTGTTTCTTGGTATAAAAAGAACAAAAATGATATGGAAGAAATTAAACAATTTTCATTAAATCAAATTGAAAATTATGTTACCAAAGCTAAACAAAGAAATACAATCTGGGCCTAAAATGAAATCGTAATGACTGTAAATACAGACACAGAACGGGTGCCATATGGTTTAGCTGTTCATGATCATGAAGAAGAAAATGCAGTTCTGGAAATAATAAGAAATCACAAAACCATCATGGGAGAAAAAGTAAAACAATTTGAAAATGAGATTGCGGTGTTATTTGGAAAAAAATTTGGTGTTATGGTAAATTCTGGTTCGTCTGCAAATTTGTTGACATATGAAATATTGAAGATGCCTGAAAATTCTGAAGTCATTACTCCAATTCTAACTTTTTCTACTACATTATCTCCAATTATAAAAAATAGATTATTACCCGTATTTGTTGATGTAGAACCAGAAACTTATATCGTAAATATTGATCAGATTGAAGAAGCAATTACTAAAAAAACAAAAGCACTAATGATTCCATCATTGTTAGGTAATGTACCAGATCTGGCAAGATTAAGAAAACTGGCAGACGATAACAATCTAATTTTTATCGAAGATTCGGCAGACACTTTAGGAGCAACTTTCGATGGGAAGCCAACTGGTGTATTTTCAGATTTTTCTACAACAAGTTTTTACGGTTCACATATAATTACTGCCGCGGGAGAAGGTGGAATGGTTTGCTGTAACAATAAAAAATGGGAAGAAAAAGGTAGAATAATACGTGGATGGGGTAGAACATCTGCGCTTAATGAATCAGAAAAACTTGAAGAGAGATTCGGAATAGAGTTAGATAAAATTCCTTACGACTCAAAATTTATTTTTGAAGAAATTGGATATAATTTTTTGCCAACTGAAATTAGTGCAGCGTTTGGATTGGTTCAATTAAAAAAACTAAAAAAATTTTCAGAAATACGGCAAGAGAATTTTGATAATTTGTATTCCTTTTTTTCTAATAATAAATTCCTCAAAGTTCCTAAACAATTATCACAAGTAAAAACATCATGGTTAGCGTTTCCATTAACTATTACCTCTAATGCACCTTTTTCTAGATTGGAATTAGTGAAATATTTAGAAACTAATAATATTCAAACTAGACCAATATTTACAGGAAATGTATTGCGGCAACCGGCATTTAAAAATATTAATTATAAAAATCTTGAAAATGACTTTCATGTTTCGAATAATATAATGAAAAATTCATTTTTAATTGGCTGTAATCATGGATTAACTAGTAAGCATATAGAAAAAATTAAAAATATTTTTACAAAATTTCTGAAAAATTTTTAGTTTTTCAATATGGTGATAATTTTTTCACTATCGATGGATAATTGTTCGCTTTAAATCATATCATGCAACTTGTTAATCAATTTCACTAATGAATAAATTATCTTTGTATTCTTTTCTATCTAAAAACGGATACATATCTTCAAGTGGTCTTGATGACATACTACCATCCTTGTTAACCCTTGAAGCAACTGTAGGAATAACTTCTTGCTCTCTAGGAACAATTACATCACATATAACTGGTCCATCATGATTTAAGACCTCCTCTATAACCTCATCTAAGTTATTGGTTTCATTGACTCGAACAGATTTAATTCCATATGCATTTGCAATTTTTGTTATGTCTGGAAAAGATACACCTGATTTTGAGCTTTCACCAATGTATCTCTTTTCAAAATAATTTGTTTGTGAAGTTCGAATTGAATGATAACCATCATTGTTAAGAACAAATAATTTGATAGGAAGATTATATTCAATCACGGTTTGCAATTCTTGAATATTTTGTTGTAGAGAACCATCTCCAGTAAATGCAATTACTCTTTTACCATTAGTGGCAACCGAAATTCCTATGGCAGCTGGTAAACTATATCCCATTGTTGCCATTGCACTAGATGGGATATACCGTTGGTTTGCATGATTTAATTGAATTGCTTGTGAAACTACATAAAACGTGCCACCCGCGTCAGATACAAAAATATCTCCTTCTGATGAATGTTTACAAACACTGTCTATCAAAAAATATGAATTTATTCCAATGGTAGAATTTTTGTATTCTGGAAGACATACTTTGTATTTCTTCTTCCATAAATTACATTTTTCAAGCCAATTTGAATAATTATTTAATTTTATATTTTTTAAATTTTCAAGTAATTTTTCTAAGAGATCTTTTGCATCAGCTTGTATAAACAAATCTTTCTTAATCGTCTTCTTCTGGTGTGATGTGTCATCTATATCTATGATAATTTTTTTTGCCTCCCTAGCAAATTGTAAATAATTATACCCGATTACTGTAACATGTAAACTAGAACCAATTGAGATTACTAAATCAGAATTTTGCATTGCAAAATTTGCTGGTCTATCACCTTTAACACCAGTTTTACCTATGTAGTGTTTGTCGTTATGTTTCATTACATCTATTCCTAAATATGGTGTAACTACAGGAATTCCATATTTCTCAACAAATTCATTAAAACATTCAATGGCTCCTGCAATCCTAATTCCTTGACCAGCAATGATTACTGGTCTTTGTGAATTTTTGAGAAGTGTTGATAAATGTTCAATATCTTTTTTATTTATAGCCGGTTTCGTATTTTTTTCTGGAATATATTGTTCTAATTCATCATTAATTTTTGCACTTTGTACATCCATTGGAATTTCTATCCAAACTGGACCAGGCCTTCCTGTTTTTGCTATATGAACTGCTTTTTCCAATTCATAACGAATTTTTTCTGGTCTGTTAATGGTTACAGCATACTTAGTAATTGATTTTATAATTGGTATTATATCAAGTTCTTGAACTCCAAACTGCCTCAAATTTTTAATTCCCGAATTTGCTGATGCTTCAGATTTTTTTACCTGACCTGAGATAAATAAACATGGAACTGAATCTTGCCATGCTCCAGCTAAACCTGTAATTGTATTAGTGCATCCAGGTCCAGTTGTAAAAATTCCTACTCCAAAATTTTCGGTTGCCCTAGAATAAGCTTCTAAAGCCATTGAAGCTGTTTGTTCGTGATGAGGACATATTGTCTTTAGTTTTTTATGAGATATGAGACCATCAGTTAAGTGCATGATTCCTGCACCTGTAACTGTGAAGACATGCTGAACATTCAATTCTTCATAAATAAAATTCGCCACAAAATCTGCAACACGCATGTTAATCACAAATTTAGTTTTCTCATTGATAAGTCAATTCTTTTGATCGCTTCATTAATTTTTTCTTTTGTAGTTGCATAACATAATCTAACATATCCCTCTCCATGTTCTCCAAAATTTGTTCCCGGCAGAACAGCAACGTTTGCATCGTCTAGTATGTAATTAGCAAATTCAATACTAGTCATACCCGTATTTTTTATGTTAGGAAAAACATAAAATGCGCCACTTGGTTTTACACAGCTAATACTCGTGATCGAGTTCAAGCCATCTACAATTAATTCTCGCCTTTCATTGTATTCTTTATACATGTTAATCGTACGTGACTGATCACCTGATATGGCCTCAATGCCTGCCTTTTGAATAAATGGTGATACACATGAAGAAGTTGTCTCTAATAATAATTTCATTTTTTCAATAACAACAGATGGACCTATTATTGCACCTAACCTCCATCCCGTCATTGCAAAAGCCTTACTGAAACCATTAGAGATTATTGTTCTATCTTTACATTTATCATAAATTGATGGAGAATTGAATTTTGTATTATCATAAATCATTCTTGCATAGATTTCATCACTGTACAAATACACATCATGTTTTTCTGCAATTTCATAAGTGTGTTTGATTTGATCCTCAGTCATCACAGAGCCAGTTGGGTTTTGTGGTGAATTTATTATAACCAGTCTTGTATTTTCAGTAATATTCTTTTCAATATCATCTGGGTTCATTCTAAATTCATTTTCTTCTTTTAATGGAACTCTAACAGGAGTTACATTGCACATCTTAATTGTAGAATAATAACTTGGAAATCCTGGATCAGGAACAATAACTTCTTTGCCCTGATCAACTAAACATGTAATTGCATAAAAAATTGCAATATTTGCCCCTGGGGTAACTAATATCTGCTCAATATCTGGTTTAAAATGTCTAGATTTCAGCGTTGCGTCACAGATTTTTTCTCTAAACTCAGTTAATCCATACGAACTTGTATAATGCGTAAATCCATTTTCTATTGCATTAATTCCAGCATCAACAATATTTACTGGAGTTCCAAAATCTGGATCACCAATTTCAAAATGAATTATATTTTTACCCTCCTTTTCAAGTTTTTTTACCTTATCAAGAAGTTTAAACATGGGCTGACCATCGATTCTTTTTGATAATTCTGATAATTTTTTCATATTAATTTTTTCCAATTATACCTAAAAATCGTTGTTATTAAAACATCAATTATTTACGAGTGTGTTATACTACAATAAAATTAAATTTTTTCTAATAAATGAAAAAAATAATTTGGTATATTACAATGTTAATTTATTATTAGTATTACATTTATTGTTGTAAAATTTTAATTTGTCATGAACAAAATTGCAATTCTAGGTGCTAATGGACATATAGGTAAAAATCTTATCTCGTATTTTTCAACATCAAATCATAATCTTTTTCTTTTTTCTAGAAAAAAGAAATTATTTTCAAAATTCATTAAAAATTTCCATTTTACTAATTCTCCTAAAATCTGTGATTATAAAAAATTTGAAAAATTTCATTACGATCTAATCATTAACTGTGTTGGTTCAAGTGACCCTGCTAAAATCGCTGAAAATGCCCATATACAAAATATTACTGAATATTACGATAATAAAATTATCAATTATCTAATCGAAAACCAAAAATCGATGTATATTTTCTTTAGTAGCGGAATCGTTTATGATGGTGAATTTAAAAACCCAGTCAAGTCTACGACAAAATTATCAATGAATATTAATAAAACTAAAAAATCTGATTTCTATAAAATTTCCAAAATCAATGCTGAAATAAAACATCGTTTATTATCAGATTTGAATATTGTAGACATTCGAATTTTTTCATTTTTTAGTAAATTTCTTGATCTTAATTCTTCATTTCTTATGGCGGATATTGTGAATTCTGTAAAAAATAAAACAGTCTTTGTTACTAATTCACAAAATATTAAGCGTGATTTTGTCCATCCCAAAGATTTATTCCAGTTAATAGTACTTTGTATGAAACAAAAATCGATGAACAGTGCAATTGATCTATACAGTAAAAAACCAATTTCAAAATTTGAAATCATAAAATACTTCCAAGATAAATATGGGCTAACATATAAAATTAAAAAAATTCTAAAAAATAAAACCAAAACAAATTATTATACTACAAAAAAATTTAATGAGCTTGGATACAAGCCAAAATTCTCATCTATGGATTCAATTATGGACGAATCTAAATTCTTCTTTGATTACGATTAACTTGCAAATCATTTATTCCTAAACAATATTAATAGTAAAAATACCTGAAAACAAATGAAAAAAGTACTGATTACTGGTGTCACTGGACAAGATGGTGCTTATCTTTCAAAATTATTATTATCAAAGGGCTACAAGGTTTTTGGTACCTTTAGGAGAGTTTCCACCCCAAATTTTTGGAGATTGCAAAACCTTGGAATTTTTAATAAAATCAATCTAATCCCGGCAGATCTACTTGATATGGGCTCGCTATTGGAAGCACTGACGGTATCAGAGCCAGATGAAGTATACAATCTTGCAGCTGCTAGCTATGTTGCAACATCATTTGAAGAGGCTGTTGGCAATGCAGAGATTACTGGTCTTGCAGTAACAAAATTTTTGGAAGCGATTAGACACCAAGATTCGAATATAAAATTTTACCAGGCATCATCAAGTGAAATGTATGGGAATAATGATTTTGAATTACAGGATGAAAAAACTCCATTTTTACCATCAAGCCCATATGCAGCTGCAAAATTGTATGCACACTCGATATCAAACATCTATAGACAATCCTATGATATTTTTACGTGCTCTGGAATATTATTTAATCATGAATCGCCTTTACGTGGAATGGAATTTGTTTCTAGAAAAATTACTAATGCTGTAGCTGAAATCTCGCTGGGATTAAAGAAGGAATTAGTTCTTGGAAATTTGGAAGCTAAACGAGACTGGGGTTTTGCTGGAGAGTACATGGAAGCAATTCATCTTATGTTACAACAGGACAAACCAGATGATTATGTTATAGCCACAGGAGTTTCACATTCTGTGACTGACTTTGTAAAAGAAGCATTTGATCTTGTGGGCCTTAATTGGAAGAAATATGTTAAAACAGATAAAAAATTCTATAGACCGTTTGAAGTCAAATATTTGAAAGGAAATCCTAAAAAAGCTACTAAACAGCTTAAATGGAAACCAAAAATAACTTTTAAAAAATTAGTCAAAATGATGTTAGATGAAGATATAAAAAGATGGAAAGATTTTCTTGCTGGCAAAGCATTTCCGTGGGATGCACCATTATACCCTGGTGAATCTACACTCATTACACGATTGAGCAAGGGTAAAATTAGATAACAAAATTAGCAGTTTATGATTGTTGTTTATGACAAAAACATATGGTAATAGATATGTCCGCAATTACTGAATGTAGATCATGTGGAACATCTGATTTAATTTCCATACTTTCTTTAGGAAATCAATATCCATCAAATTTTGTCGATGACGATTTCTCACCCAATGAAAAAGACAAAATTCCATTAGAACTTGTATTCTGCAGGAAAAAAGAATGTGGGCTTCTTCAATTAAAACATACGGCGTCAAGGGAATCGCTATACAAACAATATTGGTTTCGCTCAGGTTTGAATGAGACTATGAGAAAAGCATTACAGGACATTACTGAAGGTATAGAAAAAAGGATAAGTCTTTCTGAAAGCGACATTGTGTTAGATATAGGATGCAATGACGGCACGTTATTGCGTTCTTACAAGTCAAAAGTAAAATTGGTAGGATTTGAACCAGCTTCAAACCTGATTCATGAAGCTGAAGAAGGCACTGATCTGATTATTAACAATTTTTTCAGTTTTTTTGAGTTTGCTCAGCATTTCTTGGGTGAGAGAATTAAAGTCATAACTAGTATAGCCATGTTTTATGATTTAGAGGATCCAAATTCTTTTGTTACAGATATTGTAAATTGTTTGGATCAATCAGGAATATGGGTAATACAGATGGCATATCTCATTCCTATGCTTGAACTGAATGCATTTGACAACATAGTCCACGAACATTTGGAGTATTATTCGTTAAAATCATTAAAAAATCTCTTAGAAAGTCATGGTTTAGAGATATTTGATGTTGAACTAAACGATGTTTATGGTGGAAGCTTTCGTGTGTTTGTTAAGAATAAAAATAACAGTCAAATCCAAATCCAAAACTCAGTGGATGAACTATTAGCAAGAGAAGAACGATTTGGATTGTCAGAAAAACAAACTTATCTAGACTTTGCCAAGAGGGTAAACTCAATTAAAGATGAACTATATGATTTTATAAATCAAGAAAATTCTAATGGTAAAATAATTTATGTTTGTGGTGCATCTACAAAAGGCAATGCACTATTACAATTTTGTAACCTAAATGACAAATTGATCAAAAAAGCAGCAGATGTAGATTCTATAAAATTCGGTAAAAGAACAATTGGAAGTGATATACCAATAATTTCCGAAGAGCAAGCAAAACAAGAAAACCCTGATTATTTTCTTATACTGCCTTGGCATCTAGTCGAATTTTTTAAAGAACAGTTGAAAGAATTCCTTAGTAATGGCGGAAAATTTATTGTTCCAATACCAAAATTTAAGATAATATCTAGCAACTAATTTCTATTTATGGCTAAATCTATTAAAACTAAGTAAAGGATAAATTCTAATAATTTTTTTGTTGAGTGTGACAATAGAGAGAATTGATCCCACATGTAATTTGGACACTGTAAAAGATGGAAGGGGTGCGATTTTCACTTTTATACCAAAAGATCCAATTATGGAATTTAATCTGAATATAGTGAAAGCAGGAAAAGTACGTGGTAACCATCATCATCCGGAGTTTGATGAATATTATCTTTTAACATCTGGTGAAGGTGTTTTAGTTTGGAAAGAAACTTCTGAATCAAAGGAGAAATTTATCTATCTTACTCGTGGTCAATGTACAAGAACACCAAAGGGAACCAAACATGTTTTCTTAGCTATCAGTGATTGTACGTTAGTTGTATTACTTACAAAAAAATGGGATGATTGTAAAACACCAATTGTACATGAAAACTTGGGAATGGGAAGTGGTGATCATGGAGATCCCCAATCACCATTCTACAAAGAAAAATAATTCAGTTATTCAGAATGACACTGAAAATTGGAACTATAGGATGTTCTAGAGTTGCCGAAAAGTATTTTTTTCCTCATATTAATTCATCAGAAAACGCAGATATAGAATTTGTTGGAAGTAGATCAATAAAAAAGGCTGAAGAATGGGCAAAAAAATATGGGAGCAATAAATTTGGTGATTATGCTGATGTAATAAACAGTAATGTAGATGCAGTTTACATTTCACTCCCAATTGCTTTGCATGAAGAATGGGCAATTAAAGCGGCTAACGCTGGTAAACATGTGCTGTGTGAAAAATCCTCTTCAATATCATACCAATCTGCCAAAAAAATGTTACAAGCCTGTAAGAATAATAATGTCAGAATTCTAGAAGCGCTTGCGTTTCGATTTCATCCACAACATAAACAAATTCAAAATTTAATTAATGAGGAATTGGGGAACATACAAAATTTTTATGGAATATTTGGATTTCCACCACCACCTGAAAATGATATTAGATGGAAAAAAGAATTGGGAGGTGGAGTATTAAACGACGTCACATGTTATCCTATTTGTGCAAGTAGAATTATTTTTCAATCAGAACCGATTAGTGTCTTGGCTCACTTGGAATTTGATAAAAAATTTCAGGTAGATAAATCAGCTGATGTTTTCTTAAAATACGAAGACGAGAAAACCGCTTTTGTTTCGTCTGGTTTTAATAATTATTACCAATCTAAATATGATGTTTGGGGTAGCAACGCAAAAATTTCTACCAAAAGAACGTATGCGGTTCCTCAGAATTATAAAACTAGTATTTATCTTCATAAAGATGATAAAATTTTTGAAACGGTTATTCCACCTGCGGATCAATTTGGATTAATGTTTGATACGTTTTGTAGTGTTGTTACAAAGAAGACACAAAATCCATATGGTTTTGAAAAAGATCTTTTAAACCAAGCAAAATTAATGGAATCTATAAGAATCTCCAACAAGGAAAAAAAACTTGTGTTTTTATCAGATCTCAAAGATTAGACTTGGTGAAGGAATTAGTTTGAATATATGGGCAATCTATGAAAATTTTCTATTATAAGCTAAAAGGATTCTCAATAATTTAAAATAATTATTAATAACTAAAAAATTAAATTTACTAGATCCTTCTTTTCTATTTTTACAAATGTATGGAATTTCTTTAATTTTTACACCTTTAGTTTTTACTAAAATTTCTAAAAGAATCTTTTCGCCAATGGCTTCAAAGGACAGATTTTTGATCAAATCCTTTCTTATTGCAAAAAAACCAGAATTGGAATCGTTTACATTTAGCCCTAACAAAAATTTTGGAAGTGTACTAGCAAGTCTACTCATAAATTTCCTATGAATTGGCCAGTCATCAAATTTTCCTCCACTAATGTATCTAGAACCAATTACAATTTCAAATTCATTATTTGCTAATTTTTCATACATAGTTTGAATCATTTGTGGCGGATGTGCAAAATCACTGTCCATAACAAGTACAAATTTTCCTTGTGCTAAGGTAATTCCATCAATTATAGCTGATGCTAATCCACGCTTATTTTTTCTTGTATGTATTCGAAAACAAATGTTTCCCTTTGATTTTTGTATATAGGAATTTACAGTGTTACTTGTACCATCTGGTGAATCATCATCAATCACAATAATTTCTGTGCCAATATTTGTTGGAATAGAAGTTTTAATGGCATCTAATATTTTTTCTATAGTTGAAGATTCATTATATGTAGGAAGTAATATGGTAAGATCTATTGCTTGGTTTTTTGTATTTTCACCGATCATTCCATAAATTCACCTTTTCTTGTGGTCATAAAAGCTTGTTATCAATCCTTAATCGTTTTTTTAAAAACATAAAAGATTCACGATTTTATAATTCTAAACAGTCTAAAAATATGTTAGAATATTCCTATTCAGTCATAAAAAATACTCCCACTAATATTAAATGAATGCTATATTTTTTAAGTAGGTTTATACTATTTTTCAATAATATGCCGGATGAAAATCTGAAAATCATTCAAAGTTATTCGGAGGGTGGTGCAAATGCTACTGATGCAGCTATTGCCAAAGATACACAAACCAATAATGTTGAAAAAATCAAATCTACACCACGTCGAAAAGCAGTAGATAGACCCATGCGAGTCATATTAATTTGTAAAGAAATGATTGCGTATGAACGAATTGCTATGATGCAGCTTAGTTCATGTCTTAAAAAAGATGGTCATGAAGTTCGTGCTGCAGTAATGAACTCAACTACTCCACTTCCTGGTCTTAAAACCGTAATGGGAAAAGTTGGTAAACCAGGCCTAATGGGAGAGGAACAGATTAGAAAGTTGATACGTGATTGGAAACCTGATATTATTGCTTACACTGCTATGACTGGTGAGCATTATTCTTTGCTTGATTTTAATCAAAAAATGAAAAAAGAATTTGATTTCTATGCAGTTATGGGAGGACCTCATGCAATCTTTAACACTCAAGTACTTGATGAAGGTGGACTTGATGCAATATGTACAGGTGAAGGTGATCTTAGTTTTCCAGAGTTTGTTCGTCGTATGCAAAAGGGTGAGGAATATTGGCTTACAGAAACTTTCTTCGTAAAACACAATGGTCAGCTTTACACTAATCCTCTCCATGAACTTGTTCAAGACCTAAATGATTTACCATTCCCAGATCGTCAAATCCTTTATGATGCGGATCCTAATATTGCTGTAGTTGGCTCTAAATCGTTCCATACATCACGAGGCTGTCCATATCGTTGTAGTTATTGTTTTAATAAAAAATATAATGACAATTACAAAGGACTGGGAAATATTATTCGTTGTCGTTCACCAGAAAATGTAGTTAAAGAGATAGAATGGGTTAAAGAAAGATATCCTCTTACAATGATATCATTCGTTGATGACATATTCTTTCTAAAACCGGCTGGATGGTTAGAAGAATTTGCTCGACTTTACAAGGAACGCATTAATTTACCATTTAACGGAAATGTACGTGCAAATATACTTAAAGAAAAAGATATTGCTATGCTAAAGGATGCAGGTCTTTCTT
>Ga0257108_1000463_pt1 | contig 11976 bp, 9 predicted proteins | sample LP_taG_FD_190181 | JGI IMG/M metagenome (GOLD analysis project Ga0257108, IMG submission 190181) | Marine microbial communities from Northeast Subartic Pacific Ocean, Canada - LP_J_2011_P26_1000m | ecosystem: Environmental > Aquatic > Marine > Oceanic | place: Canada: Northeast Subartic Pacific...
TAATTGGTCCTGATCCGATTCAAAACCAATGAACCGACGACCCATTTTCTTTGCGATAACCCCGATACCACCACTCCGTGTAAAGGGATCTACCACCCAATTTAGCTTAAAACTGGACGCAGTTAATATCCGCTGAATCAGTTGCTCCGGTTTATCCCCTTCCATTTTAACTGTGGACCCAACTTGAATATCCATGATATCACTCCATAAATTAGTCACACCCATTTCAATCCCACTCTCAGGATTCATTTGATTGCTACCTTCGGTTACTGCTTCCTGATTGAACATAAATTCATTCGATTTTGTTGCAAACCAAATATCTGAAGTCCGATTAATCCATGTAAGTGGTTTTGGTTGATCTTTTGGTGTTGAGTTTCGCCAGGTGATTCGAGTTTGAATATGAAAATCTGTATTCAAAAGCGAATGATACATGCCGGAAAAACGCCACCCGGATATCAGGTATATCGCCCCGGTTGGTTTTAATATCCGCGCACTTTCTTTTAACCAGTTTTCATTCCATTGAAAATATTCCTGAATCGTCATGGGGTTTCCACGTTGATTAATACTCCGCCATGGAGATTCGGGCGGATCTGCAATAATTAAATCAATCGAATTATCTGGAATCTTTTTGAGTCCATCAAGGCATAACCCTAAAAAAACACCATCCTTAATTTGATCTGCTGTCATTGAAATATCTTCCACTTTCTGGACTGCCGGAAGATATTTATTTAAATCATTAATGGTTAAACCGCGGACGGCTTCCAGGGGATTGGTGAATAACGGTTCGTTCTGCTCAATAGACATGGGGGAAAATTTAGGATATCATAACACTACAAAACAGGAATTCCATTCAATATTTTAAGAACCTAAATTTTCCCATGTTAAATAAGAAAAAAGTTCTTTTTATATGCACTGGAAATGCCTGCCGATCCCAAATCGCCCATGGGTTACTCCTGGATATGGCTCCTGATCAATTTGATGTATTCAGCGCCGGGTCACATCCCAGTCGGGTGCATCCCATGAGTATTGCCATTATGGAAGAAGTGGGGATCGATATATCACATCATACATCAGATTATGTGGATGATTATCTCCATGTGGGCATTGACACTGTTATTACGGTCTGTGACAACGCGAATCAAGTATGTCCCACTTTTCCCGGTGATGTTGAGCGCATCCATTGGAGTATCGACGACCCCTTTCGCGGATGGAATTTTAACGCTAATCAATTAGATAGTTTTCGGGAAACAAGGAGAGACATTCGTCGGCGGCTTGAATCTTTTTTAGATTCGCACTAATTTTTTCTATAGACAGGAATGTCTATACTACGGGTTTTGGGGTTTATTCCGTTTCTGCGATTTTCAATAAATACTGGCCATATTGGTTATTGGCCATTTCATTCCCCAGGGATACCAGTTGAACCTTGTCAATATAGCCCATTCTAAATGCTATTTCTTCAATACAGGATATTTTCATTCCCTGACGTTTTTCCAATGTTTGAACAAATTGAGAGGCCTCTAACAAAGAGTCATGGGTTCCTGTGTCGAGCCAGGCATATCCACGTCCCATTTGTTCTACTTTTAATCGACCCTGGGCAAGATAGGTTTTATTTACATCTGTAATTTCTAATTCACCACGGGGGGACGGCTTTTGTTCTTTGGCAACTGTGACCACATCATTTGGGTAGAAGTACAAACCCGATACCGCATAATTACTTTTAGCTACTTTGGGTTTTTCTTCAATAGAAACAGCATTTCCATTTGAATCAAATTCCACCACACCATATCGTTCCGGGTCATTCACATAATATCCAAAAACCACTGCATTCTGTGTTGACTCTACTGTTTGAACGCTTCCTTGGAGGCGCGCTGGAAGCTGCCCACCGTAAAAAACATTATCTCCAAGAATGAGGGAGACATCATCATCACCGATAAATTCGTCTCCCAAAATAAATGCTTGTGCCAATCCATCCGGTGATGGCTGTACTTTATACGAAATGGACATTCCCAGTTGGGATCCATCGCCCAGTAGATATTCATATTTCGGTGTATCTTCTGGTGTAGAAATAACCAGAATCTCCTTTATGCCCGCCAGCATTAAAGTGGATAGTGGATAATAAACCATGGGTTTATCGTAGATGGGCATGAGCTGTTTGCTGGCCACTTTTGTAACAGGATATAGCCGTGTGCCGCTGCCGCCAGCCAATATAATTCCTTTCATATTGTCCTCAATTCATTATGGATAATTGTATAATTCTGAGTCATTTAAGTTTGAAGTTAAGCAGATGTTCCGTTTTTCTCAGAATTAAAATTTTTCTATTTTTATAGTGGATGCGCACTTCTGGAATGATTTAATCGAAACATTTTGGGTAAGCTCCCTAATTTTTCGATAGTAATAGAAATCACACCAAACGACTCTTCAACCTTTCCCCTGAGGATAAACAGGTTTTCCCACAGCAGTAGATCGCCATATTTTTGGAACGCTTCCGGAAAAAGGACACATTCATAAATATCTGTTTCATCTTCTAATGTCAAAAATTCCATGGCTTCTCTATTTTTTACTGTGGCCGTTTCCTTCCGCGTAATGTACACACCGGCTAAGTGAATGGTCCGACCAATGTATTTGTGTAAATCCTTCGCCTTACGCACGCGACTATTAATTATTGGAAAATAAGGTTCCAAGGGATGTCCCGAAATAGGAAACCCAAATGATTCAATTTCCAAATGGCATTGGTCTTTTTTACTTAGCCTGTCATTCTGGGTTAGTTTGCTCTGGGCGGATTCAAATCGAAACACACTACTGTTCTGCGTGGTATTGTTTTCTCCCAAACAAAACCAAGCTGCGCGATAAGCAATTTCCTGATGAGATAATTCCGGCGCCAATGCAGAAAAACATCCCGCATTTGTCAGGGCCATAACATCCGATAGATTGGGATCAACGCGCATGAAAAAATCATCAAGGGATGAAAAACAACCGGCTTTTCGTTCATCTAATATTTCTTTGATTGTTTTTTTCTGCAGGTTGCGAATGCTCATAAAGCCCATGCGAATTTTATTTTTTTGCCCTCGATATTCTATCCAACTTCGGTTCACATCCGGTGGTAGAATTTGAACCCCAAACCGGCGCGCTTCACTGAGGTAAGCGAAGGGTGAATAGAATCCACCCTGATTGGAAATCACTGCCGCCAGAAACTCTGCCGGGAAATGGGATTTGAGATATGCACAGGTAAAAGAAAGCATGGCAAAAGATGCGGAATGGGGTTTGCAGAATGAGTAACCCACAAAAGAACGAATCATACTCCACACTTCAGTAATGAGCTCCTCTTCATAACCACGTTTTTTTGCACCTAAAAAAAACTTATTTTTCCAATTTTTTATCAAGTGCTGCATCGAATCTCGATTCATGGTTTTTCGCAAAGATTCTGCTTCGGCATACCCCATTCCCGCCATGACTTGCGCCACCATGGATACTTGTTCTTCATATACCATAATGCCATAACTCTCTTTTAAAAAATCTAAATCCGGATGTTTGATTTTCCATGGTTTTCCGTGGATTCGTTCCAGCATCATATCGGTAAAACGGTTTGCCGCCGGTCGAATAATAGATGAATAAATCACCACATGTTCAAAATCCACTACACCGGCTTTGGCTAAGAGCTGTCGCGTGGCAGGGCTTTCGATATAGAATACACCCATGGTCTTTCCACCCTTCATCAGTTCAGCTGTTTTTTCATCTCCAATCGGTTGGATTTTATGATAATCTAAATGTCGGTTTTTTGTTGCCGCTTCACCATAATTCAAATTGATTTGTTTAATCGTATCTCGCACCACCGCCAAGCTGCGATTGCCCAGAATATCAATTTTCAGAAGTCCCGAATCCTCCACCTGATCTTTTTCCCATTCCACAATCTGTACACCTTTAGGCGCTGTGAGTACCGGTACATATTTTCGGATTTCATCAGGAACAATCACCACGCCGCCGGGATGCACAGATGGGTGTCGAAAAGCACCCACTACTTTTTCACTTTCCCGCAGGATCATTTCTAACGTTTCGTCCAGTTCTATATTTTCAAACCGGGCGTCGGTTTTTACCCAGTTCAGTAAATCCCTCCGGGATGCAACCCAGCCAATCCGTTTGGTAATTGTATTGATTTCTTCATTGGACAACCCATACACTTTTGCCACTTCACGAATCGCAGATCGTGGCTTCATAAACACCTGACTACATACCATCCCCGTTCGTTTGTTGCCATATTTTTTAAAAACGTAATCCAAGATATTATCCCGTTCGTCCCAGGGAAAATCCACATCAATATCCGGCATATTACTCCGCTCGGGGTGGATAAAACGTTCAAACTGAAGGTTATATTTAATGGGATCCACCTGAGTGATCATTAAACAATAACTCACAATGGATGCGGCGCCAGAACCACGTCCGATGGTGGCGCGCGTTTGCTTCACAATATCTTCTACCACCAAAAAGTAGGGGGCAAACCCCTTGGCTGTAATCAGGGCCAATTCATAATCAATGCGACTCTGTATTTCAGTTGTAACTTTTTCGTAACGCTTCTGTACGCCTGCTTCCACTTTTTCTTTCAATATTCGGTTGGACCGACGTGTATCTTTTAAGGATAAATACGGAAAAATTGTATTTACAAATGACCAGTCCCGCTTGCAACGTTCCGCCAAATAGGTGCTGTTATTGATGGCTTCCAGACTGTTGGGAAATCGCCGCACCATATCTTTCTCTGAACAAAACCAGTGTTTTTCAGGCTTGCAGGCATCTTTCGGAAGTTGTGACAGGGTTGTGTTTAAATCGATGGCACGTAATATGCGGTGAGCAGACGCATCTTCTTTTTGGATAAAATACACATCCCCCGTGACCACCATTTCCAATTTGAACTTTTGAGATAATTTTTGTGCAAAATGTTCCGTTACACCAGGGCGTAATTCCACAAATAAATGGCTGTTTGGAATGATTTTACTCAGAGAAAATAGAGTCGCCCTATCATGGGATAATATAAACAGACCACCCGAACGGTTGGCTAAAATATCAGTGATAGATTGAGATGGGTTATCGTGAACAGCCGAAGTGGCGCGGCAGATGTTTTCATATCCACATTGATTTTCTGCCAGTAAAATAGCTTCGCCCTGATTGGTAATCAGGTTGACGCCGGCGATGGGTTCTATCTCAGCGGCGCGGGCGTGCTGGACAAAACGAATAAATCCCCACAAGCCATTGGTTTCTGTCAATGCCAGATGGTTCATCCCTTGGTTGCGTGCCGCAGTGAGTAGCGCTGGTTGGGAAGCGGTTCCGGACATTCGGGAATAATGGGAATGGACATTCAAATGCGTAAACATGGTTCATTGAGGACTTTCCATATTGTACTTCTTTCTAAGAATATCCATAGCAGATGAAATGCGATCTTGTTCTGTATTTTTCTCAAACAATTCCATTTGTTTGGCCACCTGCATAAAACCAGATAGGTCTATCAAAATAGTTCGGATACGGTTTCGGCGCGTATTGGCTTTTTGAAACAGTCGCCATGTTTCAGTCAAAATAGTAGCATCATTATTTTTAAAAAATTGTCCATGAACTTCATATTTAAACCCATCTGTATAATGGATTTCCACTCGGACTTTTTTTGCAATCTGGGACCGCTGCCTGAGCTTAAATGCCACCTGCTCTGATAATCGTTTTACTTCAGACCACAATATAGTTGTGTCATTGGTATCCTCTGTCAAAACGGTCTGTTCCACGATATGATCCTTCATAACAGAGGGACGCACCACGGATAAATCCTGTCCGTGTACTTCCCGGGAAAGGGGTAACGCATACCGCCCAAACAATCGCCGGGCATCGGTTGCTGAATTCACAAGTGATTGAATTTGTCTCACTTGATTCAGAATCAAAAACTTGATCAGTTTCCAAACCGTGGGTTCGTGAACAGTGGGAATGACCAGCGTATCCAAAGGGGATAAAAATTGGGTCTCATTCCCTGCCATGATACGATGGATTGTATCGGGAACAACAGATGTGGAAATACGGCTCACCAGTTTATTCTGACTGATACCCAAAACTGGATTAAGCCCAACGTGGTCTTGAACCAATTTTGATATGTTTGATCCCGCTTGTTCATGACTTTTATAGATGCGTTCCATGCCGGTCATATCCAAATAAAACTTCCCATAACCAGATGGTTCTACAATAGGCGTAAATCGTTGAACTGTGGAATAGATATATTGGTTTAGTCGTGCATAAAGCGATTGGTTATAAGGCAAAAGCTGGGCGCCATGGCTCATCCGCCGGGCCAACGAAACTTTCATTCCCCGGCACAAACCTTCATCTTCTGCTTCTTTAGACACAGACACCACCGTACCATTTTGATGATGGGAAGAAATAATGGCAATGGGGCGCGTGCGCAGGGATGCATCCAGCCGGCGCTCGGCCTGCAGTTCAAAATCTCTTAGACGAAGGTGAAATACAGTGGGGTACACACGTCAATATTCCCGGAAGGAATAGAGAAGCACGCCGTTGATTTTGAAATGATCTGTTTTATGGACCATAATCACAGGATAATCCGGATTACGGGGATGAAGTTCCACATGGCCATTGGTTGGTTGATAACGTTTGAGTGTGGCCTCGCCATTAATAAGGGCAACAACAATCTGCCCCGGATTTGCTTCCGCGGTTTTCCGCACAATAATATAATCGCCATCTTGAATATGATCTCCCACCATAGAATCGCCTTTGACCTGAAGTACAAAATTATCCGGATGAATAAAAGGCGTCGGCACAGAAATCGATTCTGCATTTTCCAATGCTTCGATGGGCTCCCCCGCAGCAATTAAACCCAACAATGGCAGGCGGGCCGGTCTGGCGGGCTCCTCATGAGTAAGGGCTAAAGCCCGCTTGCCGTTAGGTCCTTTGGAACGATCGAGATGGCCGTTGTGAGTCAGGGCATTGACATACCAGTGAACCGTCCCCAAGGATGCAAATCCCATTCCATCCATGATTTCTTCATAGGAAGGGGCTTGGCCATATTGAACGGTATAACGTTGAACAAAGCTCAAAAACTTTTGCTGTTTAAATGATAAATCCATTTGATTATTCAGCCGATAAGGACATGATTGAATTTTCTTTTTTCATGAATTTCTTTGCATCTCCCCGCCTGCTTCCTTAATGGAAGTTCGGACAGGTGCATCTTTACGTTAATCTTTAATTCTCGTAAGTTACTCGTAAGTATATTACATAATTTTATTTACTTAATACAAGTCTTTTACATTACTTTCTGATATGGTGGCTATTTTTCTTAGATATAGCACAATTTTTCTATGGATTGCTTGCATCAACGGGCAAGTGATTATAACTGAAGTCATGTATAATCTGGAGGGAAGTGATTCACCTAATGAGTATGTAGAGCTATATAATTCCACAGCGGATACAGTGGATCTCTCCGGGTGGCTTCTCCGAGATAAATTTTCTACAGATACCATCGAAGATTCCAGTAATGGTCGCAAAATTCCACCAGGTGGGTTTGGCCTCATTCTGGAAGGTGACTTTCCCATCGGTGTCGGTATTTATACCATCCCTGCGAATACCATTATAATGAAAGTGGATGATAAATCAATTGGTAATGGACTCTCCGGAAGTGACTCACTCTACCTTGTGGATCCTGCAGGCGTTGTGACCGATAGTCTGGGGTGGAACGATATCGTTACGCCGGGCTATTCTATCGAACGCGTGCGAAATCATTTACCCAATACACACTCTAATTGGAAAATGAGCCGTGATTCTTTAGGTACACCAGGAAAAATCAATAGTGTTTCCCCTTATAATATAGATGGTCATCTGCTGGCCAACTCCTTGCGTCTCTCCAAAAGCAACCTTTCAAAATCAGATTTTACGGTACTTTCCGCTAGTATTATGAATGATGGCATCCATACCATCACGGGAGAAATTGTGGTTTCGGAATTGGGGAATACATTAACGAATGCCGATGTTGGAAGTATATCTGAGCTAGATACGGCCATATTCAATTTAGATCTGGGGCCATTTTCCCAATCGGGATACCATACATTATCGGTTGAACTGTTAATAGCGGGCGATCAGGATACCAACAATAATCGCGGGCAGATTGAAATGGCGGTTCAATACGATTGGAATGCTGTACACATCAATGAATTCATGGCACGGCCCAACAACGATCAGTCTGAGTTTATTGAATTGGTCACAGACACTTCTCTATCTTTTATTGGCTGGTCGATTAGTGATAATAGTAAAGGGATGCGGCCACTCCCGGAGTTCACGGCTTCAGAAAAGGATTATATCGTTATTGCTACCGATTCCACCATTGCTTCTTTGGTAAATCCTGAAATGCATTTTATTGTGCCAATATCTTTCCCGGCGTTGAACAATAGCGGCGATGGTATTTTCATCTATGATATGACCGGCCATATTATTGACAGTCTTGTTTATAACAGTGATACCTGGCCTGTTTCGTCCGAAGTCTCCACAGAAAAACAACGCCCGGAGTTTCTTTCCAACACGGCCAACCATTGGACGCAAACGCCCGATTCTGCGGTAATGACACCGGGCTACCCTAACGCCACCATGTGGCACAATATTGATGGGGCTGTTTTACAGAATTCCATTTTTCATTCACCACTTTATCCTGCCTCTGACACGCCTTTTCAAATGGTAATTGAAATTGCAAATTCCGGGGTACTTCCATTTATCGGTAAAATTTCCATTTTAGAAAATAGCGTTGAACTAACATCCGGAAACTTCTCAACCATCCAATCGCGAGATACATCTTTGGTACAAATAGACATCCCGGGGATACCATCGGGGATTCACCCCTTGGAGATTCAACTGGATATCGATGGAGATGAAAACAGCCGTAATGATTGGGCCCATGATACAGTTAAGGTGAGCTATCCTTTCGGCACCGTATTGTTGAATGAGTTTTTATCCGAACCAAACATAGATCAAACTGAATTTATGGAAATTTATTTCCCCCAATCATTGGATCTGGGCAACTGGACAATTTCGGATCGATCAAAAGTGCAAAAGTCTATTCCTAATATTTTGGTCCATCAAGATCAATATCTGGTGTTGGCTCAGGATTCTACCGTATATCAGCATGCAAAAATGAACGATTTGGTAATTTCCATGAATGAAAACTGGCCGACCTTGAATAATTCATCCGATGGCATATTCATATACGATATGACCGGGGAGGTGATTGATTCCCTTATATACTCTGAAAACTGGCCTATTCTGGCGGGGAGATCTACTGAAAAATTTCGCACGGATTATATTTCAAATGATTCCTCTCACTGGGCCCTCACCGTAGATGCGAATGCCATGACACCGGGAAAACAGAACAGTATTTTTTATGAATCGCTGGCTGAATCCGGATGGGTTGATCTTGCCCCCAACCCATTTTCTCCTGATGGAGATGGCGTGGACGATATACTCAATATTCGCTACCAACTTCCTTTTGAACAAGCCGCCATTACAATTAATATTTTTGATGCAACTGGGCGGAAAATTACCACCCCGCATTGGAACAGAGCGTCTTCTCAAGAAGGTCTTTTATACTGGGATGGTACCCGTTCCAATGGGGACCCGGCCAGAATTGGGATTTATATTCTAAAATTTGAAGCCCGGGATGGTTCCTCGGGACGAATCTGGGAAGATATTCAAACGGTGGTTTTAGCTAAACCATTATAAACAAAAAAGGCTTCGCAACAGCGAAGCCTTTTAAACAATAATTATCCCTTAATTATTATATTATTCTAAAAGGAGTAAGTCAAACTCAAATTCATATACTTGTACTTGCAATCCATGATACCACCCAAATCCATTTCACTGTCCTCAAATGTAAGATTATGTACGGTATAATTCGCTTCAGCCCCCAAAGGAAACAAGGGCGGTTTGATGCGAATACCAATACCGTAGGCTAATCCAGCTTCCATTCCATCTTCCATAGGTAGGGAATATCCTGCCCTGATGACGGCGCGGGCCATAGGAATACCAAAAGGAATTTTGGCCACACCATATCCAATTGTATAACCAATCCTTTCAGGCTTTTTCAGAAAGCGCATCCATCGATACCTATCTTTACAAGCGATAACAAGCCTTCTGCTGCTGTGGGTACTTACTTAGCAGCTTGTGTGTGTTTTAAAATGATTACAGGGGAATCCCCGTTAGGGCTTTCAGGGCGATTTGAAAGAAAAGATGAGTTTGGTAAAAAAGTGTTTTTAGGGATGATCGAAAAAGATGCCGCTCTTAAATGCCAAACTATTGTTAATCAAATGGATATAAAATAAAAAGGCCCTGTTATTAGCAGGGCCTTTTATCCATAATATTTTTAGAAAATATTAAAACGAATAAGTTGCTACTAGTGTAAAACTACTAAAATTCCCTTCATACATGAATGTCGAGTCCTCATCATCTTCTGAAGACTCACCTTCTTTTGAAGTCAGTTTCATTGATTGATAAAGTAATTCAGCACCTATAGGTATAAGAGGTAGTTTAGCTCTTACGCCAATTCCCCAGGCTAATCCTGGCTCAAATTGTTCAGACCATTTAATTCCTTCGCCATCAATTGTAGTAGTACCCATCGGGATAAACATGCCAGCACGGACAATTGCTCGAGCAAATGGTACACCTAAAGGGACTCTTGCTAATCCATATCCCATTAATACATTTGGGAATACTTTATCACTAGTTGTTTCAGACTCAGATATTTTCTCGCCAAATAAATTGCCACTAACGGTCATTTCAGCATCACCAAGTTGAGTCATTACGTATTCAGCACCTACACCAGCAATTCCAAATAATGTTTTTTCATAGCCAACTCTTAGGCCAAGTTTGCTTTTATAGTCAACTCCTATTCCCATGATGCTATAATCAATACCACCATTAAGGTCGAGGCCTACTCTCAATTGAGCAGAGGCAAATGTTGTAAGTGTAATAATTAGTAAACTGATTTTTTTCATTTCATTTAATCTCCTTTGGTATTATTTGCAAAGTTTACGACTAATATTTCTTAAAAGGTTAATAAAAATTACATCCTAAAAAATTTGTGAATCCTATTTTAAGTACGTAAATAGCCCCGTCCCGAACGATCGGGACGGGGCTATTTTTATTTTGCCCTGTTTTATACATTCAAAATATGGGATAAATTGAAAGCTTAATCCGTAATTTATCTCATGAGACTTGTACCTACTCTAACGCTTATCTTATCTGTCGTTTTGGCTCAGGACTATACTTGGCCAACAAATACGGGTAAACATTTGTCCTCCAATTTTGGTGAATTTAGAACCACAGGATATCACTTGGGGTTAGATATCAAAACGAAGGGAACAATCGGCCATCCTGTATATGCTGTGGGTGATGGGTTTATTTCTCGAATCGTAACGAACTTCTCCGGTTTTGGTCGAGCCATTTACCTTACCCTTGATGATGGACAAACAGCCGTTTATGCTCATTTAAGTAAATTTCCCCCGCGATTGGAAGACCGCCTAAAAGCTGAACAAAAAGCACAGCAATCCTATTTTACCAATTTCTATTTATCTTCTGGGGAATTTCGTTTTGCTAAAGGTGATGTGATAGCCTATTCTGGTAATACGGGATTTTCATTCGGTCCACACCTCCATTTTGAAATCAGGAATGAACATGGACAGCCAATCAATCCATTGGTCTACGGATTAAATCAGGCAGACCGTTTGGCGCCTGTTGTCGAAGAACTGGCATTTACACCTTTGACTAAAGAAAGTTGGGTGAATGGAAATCAATTGCCGCAGAATTTGCCATTGTTTAGAGATAAAAAAGGAGAATATCACTTCCCCGATACAGTCAATATTTCCGGAAAACTCGGCTTGTCTATTAAGGCTTTTGACAAACGGCAAGGGGCCAACAATATTTATCAGCCTCATCGAATTGAAATCTATATTGATGAAAAAT
>Ga0257108_1000470_pt1 | contig 11919 bp, 10 predicted proteins | sample LP_taG_FD_190181 | JGI IMG/M metagenome (GOLD analysis project Ga0257108, IMG submission 190181) | Marine microbial communities from Northeast Subartic Pacific Ocean, Canada - LP_J_2011_P26_1000m | ecosystem: Environmental > Aquatic > Marine > Oceanic | place: Canada: Northeast Subartic Pacific...
CGTCCTGATCAACGATTCGAACGCGGTATTGAAAAGTAACGTCATCATCTATGGTGTCTGTATATGACGTTTGTAAAGAATCCTGAATATGGGCAAGCTCTACCCATACAATACTATCGCTGTAAGTTGCAGAGCGTTCAACTAAAAATTCTTTGAATTTTTTTATGGTAATGTTGGACCATTCCAAAGTGACCGGCGAAGGATGGTATATCTTTTCATTTTTATAATTGTGACTCACTGCAAATATATCATCATCTGTGGGTTCTGTGGAAAAAGGTGATTCACATCCAAGGTAAACAAAAAGTAATAATAAAATACGTTTCATGTCTTATAAGCTGATCTTGAATGTGACAATTTCCCTGTAGCGCTCAAAATAATTAAATCCTTGTCTGATGCTTTCTTCCAACGTTAAATCTAATTCTTCTTTGGACATCATATTTCTGATTGTATAAGATAAACTGCAGTTCAACTTCCAGAATTTCTTTTGCACAGTAATGTTGAGATTAGCATTCTCCCGTGCTTTGCGCACTCCATCGCCATAACCAACAATATAATAATACTGTTCACCTTCGTTCAAATGATCATAGCTCAACGTAAGCCAGCCCAAATTCAATTCAGCAGTGGAAACATAGCGATATTCAGGTTTGTTGGGGAAAACCAAAATATTGCTGATGCCTAACCAGGTTCCAGCACTGCTAACAGAAAATTTGCCATCAAACATAAACATTTTCAGCGCTGCTTCAAACCCGCGGATATCGGCTGTCAAATCATTAAATGGAACCGAAGGTCCTGCCTCAACTGGTCGATACGCAATCTTGTTTGTGTAGTCATTGATAAAGACACCAAAAATCAAATTTATTTCAGAAATGGGTAATTCTGTCTGGATATCCATAAAGGTCATGTTCAAATTGACTTCTGTAGTAGATAAATGCTCACGGGTAAGCACTGTATCCATTGAACTATCGAACACGGCATGGGCAAAACGGAAGCGGTCACTCAATGTTGGTAATCGGGAATTGTTGCCCTGATTCACAAACAATGAATAACGCAGTTTATTGGTTTGACCATCAACATGAACCCCGAGTCTTTTGCTGGTAACAACTGTGTTTAATTCACTGTAATCTTCATCCAGTTCTCCTGTTGGTAGTCCTTCAGCATAATAATTATAGGTTTCATCAAGGACTGTTTTAATTTTGTTATATCTAAGACCGACTTCCCAATTTATATGATCCAAAATAGGGCTGTCGCTCACTATCGTCCAGCGGGAAACCAGAGCCAGAGCTCGGGTGATTCTGGACATATCCGCCACATGATCCTCCGTCTGGAAACCATCTACATCAAAATAAGAGCGGTCACCATTAAAAAATTGTTCCTCGGATTCAATTTGAATTGTGTTTTTTATATCTCGGATCGAAAATCCTTTGGAGGCTTGCAGTATGTTAGAGCCATCCTTTAGTTTTTCATTGACACTGGTAAAATAGTTTTGGTTTAAATACCAGGAGCGCTGTCCCGCCATAAATGACCAATCTTGTGTTTTTAAAATCGGGCCTTCATATTTTGTACTGATCACTTCCAAGCCATCATCAGCTGTTACGCTTCCTGATTCAAATTCAAGTGTTTTGGCCAAATTGTACCAGCTAATATCAACTCGTCCAAAAAGAACATCCACGCTGCCAAACATATTGTTAAAAATAGATGTGGTAATGGTACGACCGCCGAAAGCGCGCTTCTTTCCTGTGTAGCGGCCACCTACACCAACAGGGCCATATACACCCGAAGCCCCAAATGACAAATCCAGATCATCACTGTACGTTTGTCCAAGGCCTTCAGCAACATAAGCCGTGTTGGCCGTGGCTTTACGGCTTTCTACATTCACTATTCCGCCAATGGCATCACTGCCAAATAGAGATGAACCACCGCCTTTGATGACTTGAATTTGTTCAATGGCATTCAAATCAATGAAAGACAGATCCGCCACACCAGTATTGGCATCATTGATACGCACTCCATCTAAAAATACAGCCACATCGGTGGCATTACTGCCGCGGATGCTGACAGTCTGTTTACCACTGTTGGCATAGTTCAACTGCAAACTGGAAACGCGTCGCAGGGCACTACCAATATCGCGAGCTCCCTGTAGCTCTATGTCTTCAATATCAATCCGATCCACCGCTGAAGCCACATCCAACTCTACCTTTCTACGCACTCCCATAACATCGACCTCCTGACTTTCAAGAACAGTAGGTGTCAGTTGAATTTGGACTAATGTATCTTTTTCTACTACAACTATGATCCAATCATAGGCGATATGAGTAGCTTCCAGTGTAATCGGGTAATCTTGTGTAGTGGAAAAAGTGAATTTCCCTTCCAAATCAGAGGCAGTGCCTTCTGTGGTTCCTTTAATTATAATATTTACACCAGGAATGGGATTACCATCACTGGCATCAATCGTGCGGCCGTTTATATCTTTAGTCTGAGCGCCTAACAGGCACAGAATGGATAATAGTATAATTAGAAATTTTTGCATAAGGGGGTGTAAAAACAGGCGAGAAGTTAATGGATTTATGAAAAGAGTGTACTCATTTCTCTTTTCATCTTTCCCCTCAGCCCATAATCGCCTGAATAGCCTATGTTTCCAGAGCTATTTTCTGAGTGCCGCCTTTAAAAAAATATGTTCCGGAATTTCAACATCAAACTGGATGTCCTCGATTACCCATTCCGTGCCCTTGCTGTTGCGCTTTAGTGCATCCTTGAAAATAAAACGCGAAGGAAACCAGCGACCTTGGACTTTTTTGATTCCATCCATGGTTGATGTCTTTAACAATTTTCCGCTCTTGGCATAAAGCTCTTCTTTCATGGGCAACAAGTATTCCTTATCGATCCAGGCCCTGCGCTTGGGATAGGACAACCCTTTCACTTTTGCTTCAAGAAGCATGATCCAATGATCTCGTCCATCGATCTCTATTGATCCCTCCAATGTGGCTTCGTATAGTTCAACGAGCGGGCGATCTTCCATCATATCATTATAGGACATATCTGAACCCATAACGGATTGGCGCAGCATGTGACCGGAGATCTGGATCACCCGGTCTGTCTGGGGAGAATAGGTCCAGAGCTTATCATCCAGTTTCAACATTTTTGTACCCGCTTCCCGGGGCGGAGAAAGATATTCAGTGAAGGCCTGATTAATGCCCACAACCCAGTTCCGGGATTCAATGGTGCGGCTGGAACGCCGCCCGTGGACGACCATTTTGCTGGTGATCACACGGCTCTTTGCGTTGAGGTTATTATCCATGGCTTTGATAATATCCTGAACTGTCATTTCATCTGATTGCCCTAGCAAAAAAGAAAATGATAAAAGAAAAATAACTATCTTAATCATGTCTCTAGTTCCTTAAATAACTGGGCCATTTCTCGTTTGTATATGGCACGCCCGGCCATCATAGTCCCTAATACAGTGGCGAGGACACCGGGAATAAAACCAATAAAGTAAAGATCCGGGGTCACCTGGGCATAGAAAACATTGGACATAATAATATCGGTTGAGCTCAGACTTTCCATTGCCGCCGAATAATCCAAGCCCACTTCCTGCATATAATAGGTAATACCGAGTCCCATGGCCGTGCCAATGACAGTGCCAATGAAGCCAATGATGACCGACTCCACGATCATAGAACGATAGACCTGACCTTTCGATTCCCCTATGGCCAGGCGCATACCGATCTCTCCGTAGCGGCGCAGACCATTCATTAGACCCATGTTCCACAGTACTATCATGACAATAACCAAGAATATTACCAGTATAATGGCCATGGCCGCATTACTGAAATCCACCATGGTGCCCATCTGGTTGGCATCCCGGAGGGCCATCATGATCGGGCTAAAAATATCGGTGCTATCGTTATGGTTGATATTGTATTCCGTACGCAGGGCAACAGCGGCTTGATCTTCATAATAAAGTGAATTGGTGTAGCCCAAAATCTCTGAAGCAGCATTTTCCATGTCCAGTGCCTGCCGAGCACCTGATATATCCACAAGCATCATATGCCTGTCCACCGGGCCTAAATTCAATTTAAAAGTGCCAACCACGGTGAAGTTGTAGGTGGTAAAGGCATTGTACATGGTGGAACCGATTAGGGTTACAGTTTCACCGGAGGAAAGCCCCAGCCGGCCGGCCAGTTTGGTGCCGAGCAATACTTCATTCGCATTCTCAGGCAGCCTTCCAGTTACCAAGCGCCGTTCAAGTTTCCAGATTTCAATTTGTCGGGAATCAGGTGAAAGAAAATCAATACCCAGGGCGTAGACCGGTCCCTGCGCCTGGGTTTCGCCATTTTCATCTGGTACATCCAAGAGTCCGCCAAACGTGATCCGCGGTGTCCAGAAATAATCTGGATGTTCCTGGTTCAGCTCCCGGACCAATTTCTCCGCGTCTAGCAGGGCTAAGTCATTGGGTAGAAGCTGGTTTTCTTCATGATAGGCCTTGGTCATGATTTTCACGTGGCCCGTGGATACCACGGCAGAATCAAGAAACATGCTGTTCATAATCCCGGTAATAAACCCCTGAAATAAAACAATCATGGCCACAGTCAGTGTGACCACAATAACTGGAAAAAGACTTCTGGATCGATCCCGAAGTATTCCTTTTGTTAAAAATTTGATCATACGGCCACCTTGCCCCGCAAGGCATCGGTGGGTTTCATTCTGGCGATGCGGCGGGAAGGCATATAGCTCACAATAAGCACAATGATGGATACGATAATAGTTGTGGTGATGAGCAGTCCAATGGAATAAACAGGAATTAGGCGTTTCGCAATAATTAAGCCCATTTGCCCTTCAGAATAATCAATACCAAGGTTGATCCCATAAGCTCCAAAATACCAGAGCACCGGTCCGAAAAGAATCACGGTCATGATGACGGCCAAGAAAGCATTGAGTCCGCCTTCAAGGGTAAACAGCCCCACCACACGGGAGCGGGTCATCCCCAGAGCCATGAGGGTGCCGATCTCTTTGCCGCGACGAAAAATAGACAACACCTGGGCGTTAAAAATTCCCATGGCTGCCAGAGCAAGAAGTATGATATACATTATCGCTGCATTGGGCTCATCTGCTTTAATGAGGGCCTCCATGTCCCGGATCAGGTATTTTACATCACGGGGAACCCAGTCACCTTTATTTTCTACAATTGACAATCCTTCAGCATAGGTTACATAGGTAGCTTCCCCTTCCATGGCTAGCATGGCCTGGGCCTTTTCCAGCGGTACCCAGATATGACCCATGTCCAGCTTGAAATTCTCCGTATCCATAATATGCACCACAATACCTTCATCAGCATCGTAGGTGCGGTCAGCATCCAGCCAGCGGATGGTAAAAGAATCGCCCACTTCCAGCTTGGAATCATTGGCCATGCCCTGTCCGATCAGCACTGGAATAGTGACTTCATCATTATTGGCCAGCGTTTGCGTAGGCATGTTGACAATATTCTGTTCTGGGGTAATCCCCTTCATGATCACCGGCATGATGCGCCCATTGGGATAGATGGAAGCTTGACTCACCAGTACCGATATAGCTTTTTTCTGATCCACAAGTGCTCTGACAGCATCCGGTGGAACAGAGTGAGCATCTTCAAAGGTCATAGGATCCAGGGGAACATAGTCGGGGTGCCAGTAGGCACCGCCGGCAATCTCCGTATCTATAGAGACCTGCATGGCGTGTTCCCGCATGCCATCGTACATGGCGGAGATGAAGATGATCATGAAAAAAGATATTGCGGTAACAAAAACATTAAGCCAGGTGCGCAGCTTGGCACCGAGGATATTTTTCATGGCAATTTTAAACAGCATTTCTATTTACCAGCCTTTGGGTTATCAATCTGTTCATCTTCCGTAATTTGACCATCATCCAGATGGATAATCCGCCGCAGGTAGGCCATGATTTTTTCATCATGGGTGGCAAAGATGAAGGAAGTAGAGAGTTCTCTGTTCAGCCGCACCATAATTTTCATAATGTGATGAGAATTTTCCGCATCCAGGTTAGCTGTGGGCTCATCTGCAAGTATCAGTGCCGGTTGGTGAACAATAGCCCTGGCAATGGCCGTGCGCTGGCACTCGCCGCCGCTGAGCATTGCCGGCCGGGAATCTGTTTTATCGCTGAGTCCGACCCATTCTATGGCCTGAGAGACCCTTTTTTCCCGTTCGGTAGTATTCACCTTGTTCAAAATTAGGGGAAGTTCTACATTTTCAAATACGGAGTAAACCGGCAGCAGGTTGTAGCTCTGGAAAATAAAGCCCATGCTCTTACGTCTCAACATAGCGCGCTCACCGTGGGATGTGTTATTCAGGGCCATGCCCAGCACACTCACCTGTCCTTCGCTGGGGGAGTCCAGTCCGCCAATAATGTTGAGCAGGGTGGTTTTGCCGGAGCCGGAGGGCCCGACCAGGCCGGTGAATTCACCCTCGTCCAGGCGCAGGTTCACATTCTTAAGAGCTGTGAAAAAATCACCCCCCACAGGAAACTGTTTAACCAAATTTTGAATTTCAACTACAGAGTCATTTGCCATAATTTTTCCTAATGATTGTAAATAAACATGAATTGTAACCCGGTACCAAATCCGGCTAAAGTTTTTGGTAAATATTCTTCCGTAAAATTGTATTCAGATCGTTTTGGGCTCAGCGACAAAATCAAATTTAAGCTATAATGATCATAGGTTGCGCTCCACCGCAGATAATTGTAAGCCCTGTTTTCGTCCCAGTCTAATTGAGAGATCAACATAATCTGATGTATCATTCCCAAGGGTATACTTGCCATAAATGCTGTATATGTTTGAGAAGTATTGGAACCATTTTGCTTTTGGTCAATGGTTAAAGACTCGGTCATAATTAGGATTCCGCTGGCAATGGGCAGTGTGTAATCGGCACCCATGGTGACCATTTTTATTTCAGAATTATCGGAAAAAATAAAGGCCCCTTCCATCCATGATCCAATAAATCCATCATAGCGAAGATCCAGAGCAATACGCTGATGAGGTCCCGAAATAATGAACGGAAACTGCCCTTCTGTCTGGGGTGTCACTTTTGGATCCTGGTGATAGGTTACCCCCCACTCGCCGAAACCTGTCGATAGTTCTGCTCGTCCCCCAAATGAAATCGTATCCTGATTGGAGTTAATCAACCACGACCAGATAGATAAAGAATTGGATGGAAAAACACGCAGCCGAAATGCTTCTACACCGTCCGTTTGACCCGTGGGATCTTTGAGATCGATGGTATCAAACCAGGAGAGAGTCCGTAAAATTTGAGATGGACCAAAAACAATTTTCTGCAAGCCAAGGCGCGCTTCTATTTTTTCACTGGAATACCGAATCCACAAGCGATGGTGATTTTCATGATTATTGAAAAGCGAATCTGCGAAATAACTGCGGTCGAAACGATATGCCCATTCCACATCAATAAATTGGGAAGCGGATAAATTGCGTGATAACGAAAAAGTGGGAATGTATCCAATTGATGATTCAAATGAAGATTGATTTTGAGGCGGATCGTTTCCTGTAAGTCCACTGACCCAAAATTGACCTTTTGTTAAAACGGACTGTGCCGTAGTTATTTCTTGCGGCATTAGTAACATTAAGGCTAATAGTATAAGAAAGTTGTTTATATTATTTGTATGATACAAAGAATTATTCAACTAGTATTTTTCTGTTAATAATAGCAGTTATGCTATCAATAAAATCATGACTATAGCGAAACTATCCTGCTGTGCAATTGCAGTTAGAAGGAAAAAGACGGGAATGTGCATGGTGTAATTTAGTCTCTAGCCCATTGTAGGTCCAGCAGGGGCAAAATATGAAGTTGGGCCATATGCTCATTAGGATAGCCATCAGGATACAAACCATAAATTAGTTTATACCCAAAGGAAATATGAAAACGGGGCGATTTTTCCCAGGTCACCACGCTTTTATGCTCCAAGGCCATGAAACCTTTCATGCCGGGGATCAAGAATAAATCTCCATCTACAAGATAGGTCAAATTCTTTTTCATGCGGCTATTCAAATCAGCACCAAAACGCAATAACCAGCCGTTGTAGAACACTGCCAAACGATGATAAACCAGCGGCAAATCAATGGTAGATTCTTCAGCCAAGTCAGCAGCGCCCAAGGCAATAGCAAATCCTGCTTTTCCAGTAAATATCCTATCCCGATCAAGCGGTTTGCTGGCAACTATTGTGTTCCATAATGAAAACATATGTGGTATCTCAAACTCGGGTGATATCAAGGCGAACATATTAGGTCCACCTATGTCCATGCCCAAGGGGCTTTGCAGTTTTTTAAGTAAAGGTGTGGGGTAGTAAAACGAATGGACAGTTGATATTGCCCACTCGCCCTTCTGCAGCCAGCGCTGTTTCATTGTTATGTTCGGCATCAGCAATGAAGATAATTTGAAAAAAGAAATTTCCCTTTTTTCACTTTGTCCCCAGCGGACAGGCTGAAACAATCCATATTCCCAACGACCCTCCGGCAGGGTGTAGGCTGTGCCCGGCTGCCATAATCCTTGCTGGCCCAACATAACAGTCATCAAAAGTGCGGGTATTAATTTTCTCATGGTAATGTTACAGTCGCTGTAATCGGTGCGTGATCAGAAAGCATAAGCGTATTCTGATGTGTTTGCCCAGAATTTTCAACTACAGCAAGATTAGTAAACAAGTAATCCAGCTTGCGATCCCAAGGATTTTCACTTGCGGTGCTATGTGTTAAATGTCCATCTGTTGCGATAGCTTCAATGAGTGTAATAGCCGGATTATAGGAATTGTATAACGGCTCCAGAAGGCTGCGTTCATTATCAAAATTGTTGAAATAACTACCTTCCCTGTGGGGTCCTCCATCGGAGTCAGTATGGTATTCATTTCCGGGGCAAACATCCTTTAAACAGAAATCATATACTTCTGCTCCTGGCGGAATAGAGTTCAGATCACCGCCAGAAATAAAACTATAGCCCGCGACGTCAATATCATCCAGGGTTTCTACAAATTTATCAATATGTTTTTGTTTAGTATCATCAGTGGCAAAAGCTGTGGAGTGTGTATTCACCACATAAAAATCATCCTGGCCAGGAATGGTAATTTTTGTTTTCAATACATTTCGGCGCAAGTAGAACAATAGGGTCAGGGCATCCTGGTCTCCCCTTAAGGGAAGCTGAATACGTTCAGCTGATTCTATGTCCCATTTACTAAACACAGCGTTGCCAGCATCAATGCGGCCGATGCCATCGCTGGGAATAACCTGCGCCTGCCACATTGATGCATATGCACCATAATTCAAGTCTGTATTATCTAATAACCATTGCACCTGATCAATATAGGCAGTGCGTTTGGACTCCCGATCCACTTCTTGCATAACAATAATATCCGGATCCAGCTCGTTGATCTTATTGGCAATAGATTCTAAAGCATCCATGACTTCGCTTTCTGTGAAGATAGAGCGTTCCCCACAGGAATCACCAAAGAACGGCAAGCGGCCAATGCCAAAGCGGATATTCCAAGTCATTATCTTTATAGTGGCGCCGGGAACAGGAGCCGTGGTTGAATTTTTTGCTTCGTATAAAACAGCATCCTCAACATCATCAAAAGTGGTCACCAGTGGGTCACAGCTGAATAGGAACAACGCCATTATATATAAAAATGGTTTACCCTGTCTCATTGGTAAGAACTTATTAAAGATTCATAACGCGTTGCAGTATTTCGTTATCGTCCGGGAAAAATCCCGAAGGTATCAATCGTGGAATTAATTCTTTCAGTTTTGGACTGCGAGAAAACACATCCTCAAATATCGGCAATGCCATATCCAGATTTCCTGCCGTCACTAGCGTGACGGCTGTCCAAAATGGCAGTTCGGGATTTTCCGGATAGTATTTTGCTGACAGTTTATATTCTGCTAGTGCTTTGTCCATTTGTCCTAATTCCAGATAATGATCACCTTGATTGGCATGTTCATAGGCCCTGTGAACTCTTATGAGTCGTTTCAATTCCTGTATTGGTTCTGGATGGTCCTCAATGCGCAGCTCCATTTTAATATCCTTCCACTCCACACCTGTAGGTTTTCCGCTTACAATTAATATAGCCGCAGATTGTTTGCCTCGCAAATCACCACCTTCTGTTTGGGCAGCTTCCAACGCAGCCAGCATGCGGTCAGCCAGATCACCCGAACTGTTTTCAAAGGCATGTGCCATGGCGTCCCATACAGTAGCTTTCTCCATAATGTTTGCCTGGACAGTATAATTTTTACCTATTTTGAATCCAGCTTCGGCAATGCATTTTTCGCCAGTATGGCTGGCCACATTACCCTTAGCATCCACCATCCCCACTTGGCGGACTGCAGCGCCTTCGTCTTTTGCTATTAGTTTAGCCAAAGCTTCATTGGCAGTTAATCCCTGTGCCATTAGTTCCAAGCCGTGAGGACCGTATTCCACCTTGACGATGGATTGTGTAGCCACTGCACCTACGCCTGCTTGCGCCCAGGTAACAAGCGAACCCACAGAAAACCAATGGCTTTGCACTGCCACGCCCAGTTCACCAGTTTCTTCATCAAGGGCCACAATGGAATAGGTGTTCACCGGCCGAATACCTTGAGCTGACATTATGTTGACTGTGATCAATAAAATGGATATTAAAATGTGTATATGCATACTTGCTCCTTTTATCAGATGGAGATTAAGGAAAATTGATCTTTTGATCAATTCATGCCTACATTCTAGTATAATGAAATATTTACGTTATCTAGGAATGCCCCTCCTTATTTTAATGGCTATTTATTTGGGCGCCAAGGGACAATATTGGGCCTGGGTATATTTGCTTATTTTGGATACCATTATCATTGCCGGGGACGCGTTTCTTGGTGATGATAAAACAACCCCGGAATATCGTTATCCAATGCTGCTGACTATCCTTGTATATATTAATTTGCCTGTTTATCTCATTTTTCTAACGATTGCTATTTATATGAGTGGTAGCGTTTCACTGCCAAGTTTTGAGCAGATTATTTATTTAGTGACCGGGAGTGATATTGCCTTAACTCGTCATGGAACTGCTGTCTGGCATTTAGCAGGTTATGTTTTTACTGGGGGGCTCCTCATGGGATCAGCGCTGACAATTCCTGCCCATGAACTGGTACACCATAAAAAGAAAAAAATGGATTGGTTGATTGGCAATTGGATGATGGCCTTTACCTGCGACAGCGCCTTTGCCATTGAACACGTTCATGGCCATCATAAGAACGTTGGCCTGGCGACTGACCCTGCTACTGCCAAACGCGGTGAAAGTTTTTATCTGTTTTTTTTAAAGGCTTCACTCCAAGAACACCGTGATGGCTGGAAGATCGAAAATGAACGTTTGAAAAAACGTGGATATGGGCCGATCAGTGTATATAACCGCATGATTAGGGGCTACGCTCGCAGTTTTCTTATCCTGGCTGCTGCTTATTATATAGGTGGATTCGGCGGTGTTGTCGTGTTTTTGGGTATTTCCGTATTCGCCAAATTATTTCTGGAAGTAGTAAATTATATGGAGCACTACGGTTTGGTGCGGGCTCCGGGAACACCCGTGGCGCCTCGCCATTCCTGGAATACAAACAAACGCGTCAGCAGTATTCTGCTCTACAATCTTACTCGCCACTCTCATCATCATGAACAAGGCAGCCTGGAGTTCTGGAAGCTGCGGCCATACCCGGACGCCCCGGAAATGCCCTATGGTTATTTGACTACGTTATATCTTGTTTCGTTTTTTCCCTGGGCTTACCGCAGGATGATGGAACCACGCTTGGAAGAATGGCGCAACACCTACGCCACAGAAGAAGAAAAAGCCTTAATGGTTTAAATTATAGAATAATGAAAAGAAGAACATTTATCAAATTAGGTTTGCTGGGAACCGTAGCGG
>Ga0257108_1000478_pt1 | contig 11798 bp, 13 predicted proteins | sample LP_taG_FD_190181 | JGI IMG/M metagenome (GOLD analysis project Ga0257108, IMG submission 190181) | Marine microbial communities from Northeast Subartic Pacific Ocean, Canada - LP_J_2011_P26_1000m | ecosystem: Environmental > Aquatic > Marine > Oceanic | place: Canada: Northeast Subartic Pacific...
GATTGACTATCGAAGATTACCTTGAAAATCGTCTTATATCGAACAACCTCTTTTGATTTGAGTTCCATTAGAAATTAACGGGTAGGGCACTATTTGAGTGAAAGGAAACATCAGGAATCCATGGGAAGGGTTCCAGGCCATGTCTTTCGGGTCGATGAGGATCTTTGTTTTGGCTGTGCGGCATGTGTTGCGTTGTGTCCGGTGGATGCATTACGTCTCGAAGGGGTGATGGTCTATGTGGATGAGCCAGTTTGCACACATTGTAAGCTTTGTATCCCCGCGTGTCCGGTTTTTGCCTTGGATATTCTTAGTAATTCTATAGTGGTGATTGGATGATGCGTGTAGCGATTCTTGGCTCATCCATATCCGCCTTGGAATATGGCCATAAAATCCTCGATAAAAACCCCTCCACCCAAGTCACTGTGTATACGGAGGATGCTGAGGTGGGGTTTCCAAAAACAACATTCTCAGAGGAAGTAATATTGAGAGATGTATTACATTCCATCCCTGATAATTGGTACAGTTCGATTCCAACTGGGATTGATCGGGAGGTCCCCTCTACCACCGCAGCCTTCTGGCTATCCAAGACCATGGCGATTCGTCTCACTTGTAGGGGTGCACGATTTCTTCTTCGAACCAGGATTGTGGATATCAATGAGGACCGTTGCGAGATCTCCTTCCGAGGGGGTGGGTTGGTGGGTTCCGGTGTGGATAGTTATGATGTGTTGTCTGATTTTCGAGGAACTAGGGCTATGAAACCCTTAGATGGAAGCTTCAGGAGGACCATTCGTGAGTGATGCGGACAACTGGGTTTTGTCGCATGTATGCGATCGTAGTGCCGGCACCAGGCACGCCATCCTCGTCGATCCTGCGGATCAGACACCCGAGCTCGCCGCCAAGCGATGCGTGGCTGCGGTCTCAGCAGGGAGTCGGATGATTCTGGTGGGGGGCTCTACCGGGACCGATATGGGCAACGTGCATGATACCATCACGGCGATACGTGAGGCACTGGAACTGATTACATGGGCCTCGAGCCAAGACTCCAATCTCAACGAAGGTGAGTGGCAGGTCCCTATCGTGCTGTTTCCTCAAGGGGCGGGGGCCCTCTCTCCCGCCGCAGACGGGATCACATTCATGATGCTGATGAACAGCACCTCCCCACGGTTCCTGATCGAGGAGCAGACCGAGGGCGCCCCCTTCATCAAAGAGGCCGGAATTGAAACACTTCCGATGGGTTACGTCATCTGCGCTCCCGGGGGGCGGGCCGGGCAAGTCGGCCAGGCCTCCCTCATCGAAGCCGATGACGAGCAACGGGTCAGGGCCTATGCGATAGCGGCGGAGTCGTACGGGTTCCGGATGTTCTACCTCGAAGCGGGCAGCGGGGCCTCTTATCCTGTAGGGCAGAACCTGATACGCAGCGCTCGGGAGGCGTGCGACCTCACTCTGGTCATAGGAGGAGGGATTCGTGATGGCAAGACCGCAAGACTCGCTGCAGAGGCCGGCGCTGACTGGATCATAACCGGCAACTTGTCAGAAGAGTTCGACGATGCTGACGAACTGCAGCGCGTCCTCAGTCAGTTCATCATCCAGATGAATGGTGGTTAACCCTCTTCGAGTTGTGAGACGAGACGATCGAGTTGGGCCTCCATATCGAGTATGAGCATCACCTGCTCTTCCTCACTACGAAGCAGACGAAAGTTCTCCTCTTGCAACTCCTCCACCCGTCCTTGACCAACATCCTCCTCAAGGTCCCTTCGTCTGCGCCGCTCATTCTCTAGCAAACCCTCCATCTGGGCAATCCTCGCGTCAGCAACCCTGAGCGCCTCCTCCAATTCCGCGACCCTACCACGCAGCGACCCATCACCCCCTTGGTCACCCAATTCCATCTCGAGCGCCCGCACCCGCTGTCGGGTGAGAACAAGATCCTCCTCGACTCGTACGAGCTCATCCCAACGAGAGATGACCTCTTCAACGAGGCGTTCGGGAGGGATATCAGAGAGCCTGGCTGCCACATCAGGCGTGCCTTCCGCCTCGGCGTCCTGACCTTGAATACCTTCAGTCACATCCAATCATCAGGTATCTTCAAGCATCCACTCTTGAACCTTGAGGGCGTTGCTCCAGCCGTTGTAGCCGAATGGACCCGAATCACTCCGCGCCGCGCTCGTCGTGTTTATATCGAGACCGCAGGTGGCCCCGGCGATGAAGGCCTATCGCGCGAGCGGCAGTTTCTCTTATGGGAAGAATTCACAGGAATTCTCACTCGATATCGTCGCAGCCGACGAGGACGATGCTTGGCATCGAATCTACTCGAATTTCGGCAGCCGCCATGGCGTCCCCCGCCGATTCATCAAAATAGACTCACTTATGGAAATCGATCCTTCAGACTCCACAGCCCCGGTCGTGGTTGCCCACTTCCGAGATGACTGAGCCACCCGCGGCGTTCAAGTCTGAAACCATCACCCGCATTTCTGAGGAGTAGGCATGCACAGGTTTCACCCCGCTCCGAATCTCCTACTCATAGGAGGCCCTAAGACCGGCACAACCTCATTGATGCATTGGCTCAGCATTCAGGACGACATCCATCATCCATGGCCCAACGAGAGCCACTTCTTGATGGCCGGGGCCGCGGAGTTTCCAACCTCCCCCCTTCATCCAAAAGGGACGGCCATTATTGCCCCCCACGCGGATTTGGATGGAACCGAGGAGCACAAGTGGGTTCTCGACAAGTCCGCCTTCCACATATACTCAGAGAGGGCTCTGGAGGCGGTTCGCGACCATCTCCCCGATGCGAGAATAATCATCACACTGCGTCACCCTATCGATCTGATGCTCAGCATGCACCAGGAGCACCGCAAACGCCTCGTCGACTACACGATTGAGCAGGACGCGATGATTGAGTTGGCGAGGGCGCAGTCCTTCGAGCCCGATGAGGACGCCCCAGAAACCTACAGCTTCCTGCGATTCCCACGTCTGAAGGAACCGACCATACACTGGACGGAAACCCTCGGAGACCGAGTCAGGGTAATCCCCTTCTCTTCGATTAAGGACAACCCCCTGCAAACGGTCAACACCCTGCTGAAATGGCTCGAACTCCCTGAGATGCCGACCGATACGGAGCTCCCCCGGCATAACGAGAGCGGAGGAATGAATCAATCGGCCTGGGCAAGGGTGCTTCGAGAACCACCCGGCTGGCTGGCCTCGCTTGCAAAACTCCTGTTACCGACCAAGGGACTGCGTCGAGCGGTATTGGATCCGATACGCGCGCCAGGCTTCAAGCCGAAACCGTACAAGAGGCCGGCATTAAGCGAACAGACCCGGAAGGAGCTGGAGACAGCGTTCGCCGAAGAGATAGAGTTCCAAGCAAACCTACCACAGTATATCGACACCAGCCTAATCATCGAGGGGCAGTAGAAGTGAGTCCCGGTATGACGCAGACGCGCAACGGTGAAAGGAAAGCCACAGGAGCGCGAGACCGATGAAGAAGCTGTTCATGCGTCAGTACTGGCGGATCCAGCAGAGCCAGACACTCATCTCAATGGCCTTCTGGTGTGCCACACTGACACTCCTGATTTGGCCATATGTCAGTTGGAGGTTCGATCCCAACGCCACTATCGGGGGCATCCAGACGACCTATTGGGGCCTCTTCAGCATCAGCGCCACCGTCCTCCTCCTCGTCCTCCTCATCGGTCGGGTGTATGACGCCACCTTGGGCCTCTGGCGAGAGCACCTTACTGTGGTTCAGGAACGCAACCCGTTCACGACCTACAAACTGAACGCCCCCTTCGGAATCCTCCTCGCTCAGACAAACGCCATCCTTCGTCGCATGGATCCAGAAGATGAGGAGATTCAGAGACACTGCGACTTCATCGATCGTTGGCTGGAATGGAACTCCCGAGAGGAGATATGGGCTCGTACCATGTCTTCTTGGAAGAACATCGTAGGCGAGGAAGACCCCTTCCTGTTCCACCTCGACAGTGATTCCCACGACAAACTCTCAACGGCTGCCGATGAGTTGCAGGACTACTGAAGGGACTCGCGCCAGTGTGCGGTCGAGAAGCCCGTCAAATCCTCGAGACTCTCCAGATCGTTGCGAACTTCCTCACCAAGCATCGCATAATGCTCAGGACCAGCCTGCCTTCTGATGCTACGCGCTCGACTCAGAACCGGCATCCTGTACACATTCACCCCACGCCCCTTCAGGGCCGACACCACAGGACGTTTGATGAGATTAGGAATTAACGAGGCGGTGAACTTGAAAGCCCGTCCGAACAGAGTCAACGGCCGCCTATCCTCGGCTACGTTGGTGTTGTGCACAGCAGCTAGATCGAACTCGTGAGACGCTAGACCGAGGTGTTCTACCACCTCCGAGAGGACATTCTCGGGATCGTCCCTCATCCTCCTAGCCTCTATGAAGAGAAAAGCACCACTACCAAAGTACTCCAACCAACGCGTCATGCTGGCACCGTACAGTGTGTCCATGTGCAGGCGAGAGTCCGCCCAGGCCTCAGCGAAGTCGGACCAATCGGCCCCGTTCCGTTTGTCCTCCTCGGTATCGAGAATCATCCCCCAATGGCTCACAGTCCTGCTGACAGGCTCTCTCAAGCAGACTAGGAAGCGCGACTCCGGCCAATATTCCCCCACTCTAGAGGGCGCGATGGGACAGGCGAGTGCGTGGACGGAGCAGTCGATGCGCAGACCCCCCCCGTCGAAGCAGGAGGAATACCTCTCCCAATCAGGCCGGGAATCATCGCGTCCGAAAGTCCCTTTGTGGGTGGCGATCTCGTTGGGTTCCTTCGGCTTGGAGACACATATCCCCGGGTGCTGCTCGAGAGCGTTGGCCAGCCAGGTAGTGCCTGATTTGGGCGCTCCGAGAAGAAAAGCACCCACTTTAGGGGCCGAGGCAGGCATCAGAGACACAGCCATGGCCCTACTGGCTACGATATAGGATATACGCGCCCCCGTCGGTGTGAAATAGGGAACTAGTCTCGCCACGCCCGTATCTCGTGGGGGTCAATAGGTGTCTAACAGGGTAATCTGGCTCACGGGGCTCTCCGGTGCCGGAAAGACGACCATAGCCATGGCAGCGGCAGAGCGGTATGGGTGTGAGGTTCTGGATGGTGACACCATACGGGACTTCTTCTCTAACCACGACTTCAGCCACGAGGGGCGAAAGCGCCACCTCCTAGGTATAGCCCGCATGGCCAAGATGATCTCCAAGCACACCCACGTGGTTTGCTCGTTCATCACCCCTTACGAGGATGTCCGCGAGGAGATTCTTGAGATTCTCCCCGACAACGCCATCATGGTCCACGTCTCGACCTCGCTCGAGCTCTGTGAGGAGCGCGACGCCAAGGGCCTGTACGCCAAAGCGCGCTCAGGGCAGATTTCCAACTTCACCGGTATTTCCGACCCCTTCGATGAGCCGAAGTGCGCTCATATCTCGCTGGACTCGAGTGGTGAAGAGGGCAAGAGCGTCGACGATCTCGTAGACCAGTTGGCCCACTACTTTGAGAAGTCTAGGGCCGTTTTGCTCCCAGGTCGCTGGCAACCCCTCCACCTTGGCCACGAGTGGTTGATTCAGAGGGAACTCGACCAGGGCAAGAGAGTCGTGGTCGGCATCAGGGATACACCCATCTCCGAGGCGGACCCCTTCTCAGCGGATATGCGCAAGCGCATGATAGAGCATCGATATGAGGGCGAGGACGTCGAAGCTTGGATAATGCCCGATATCGAGGCCATATCGTACGGCCGCAAGGTTGGCTATGACGTCCGAGAGACCGACGATATCCCTCCAGAGGTATTCGAGGTCTCTGCGACTGGTGTGCGTGGCGGCAACCGTGCCAACGTCTCTGCCAAGGTCATGGAATTCATGATTCAGGAAGGCATATGGGACGGCGAGTGAACCTGCGACGGCTTCATGGGTGTCGGGCATTTCGAACAGTCCGATGACGGTTGACAGAGATGAGCTGCAGCACATCGCACAACTCGTTGAAGCCAACCGCGAGCAGATGCAGGCTATCGAGCGGCAGATTCACCAGCTCGAAGCCATCAGAATCGAGCAGATTCAAGCCATAGAGGCTTTGTTGGCAATTCCTGAGGACGGTGTTGAAGGCGCCATGATCCCCCTCGGGTCCGGTGTCCAGATAGTCGCAGACATCGCTGCTGACGCTGGTGCAGTGATCGACATCGGCAGCCGGGTGCAGGCCGAACGCACGCGTGAAGAGGCCGCGAAAACTCTCGGTAAGCGCAGCGAAGAACTAGTCGCAATCATCGAGAGGATGAAATCTGAGTTCGATGATTTGGAGAACAGTACGGTGGCCCTTGCCCAGAAGTTCAACGAGAGCATAGAGGAGATACAGTCTGAGGCACCGGAAAATGAGGAGCCTGTTCGTAAGGCATCAGGGGGCACTGGGTCCGCTGCGCGAGGAAGGAAGCGCAAGCGCGGCACCGACCTGACTCTCGATGACTGAGGTATTGCATGGGCCTGTTCGACCGCTTCAAGAAGCGCTTCAAGAAGAGCGCCGAGGAAATCACAGTCGAGGAGGACTCCGTGGAGGCCGAGCAGGCTTTGGAAGAGAGGAGAGAGCTCATTGAGTCTCTTGAGGACTCGAAACCCACTCCCAACCCCGCCCCTCAAATGGTTGAAGCCCAGGCCGAAACAGGCGAGCAGTGGGATGATTTCGATGAAGAGCCCACCGTAGACCCTTTCGCCAAGCCATTGGAGCGCAAGGAGCGCAAGAAGGCGAAGAGAGCTAGTTCCGTGGAGAAAGCGGCCAAGGCTCCAGAGAGGAGAGAGCGAACCCCCAAAGACAGGATGGAGAGCACCACAGGGCGAAAACTGGTCGCCTCTGGCCCGGCGAAGATCGAGATCGACTTCGGTGACTCTGCTTCTCCCACTGGAGGAAGGGTCATTCCAGGGAGCGAGAAACTCAACAGAATCATGGAGGAACTAGAGGAAGAGTTGCTGTCTGCCGATATGGCGCAGAGCGCCGTCGAGGAGGTTTCCAGAACTCTGAAAGCAACCCTCATTGGAAGCAGGATATCCACTCGAAAGAAGCTCGAGGTAGTCATCGAGGAAGCGCTCACAAACGCACTTCTGAGACTCTTGGAAGCCGGTTACTGGGATTTCGACAAGACCGTGCAGTCGTTCATCGACGCCGGGACCCCCGTCACGATAATGTTGGTAGGTGTGAACGGCACCGGCAAGACCACCACGTGTGCCAAGATAGCCCACAGGCTCTCCCAGCAGGGCCACTCGGTGGTTCTGGCCGCCTCTGATACCTTCCGCGCGGGAGCCATCGACCAACTGGCCGCCCACGCCGAGCGCCTCGGGGTCCGCTGTATCCGCAGCCAGAGGGGTGGGGACTCCGCCGCTGTTGCCAGAGACGCCGTGGAGAGCGCCAGGGCCCGCGGCGAGGACATCGTGATCATCGACACGGCAGGCCGGATGCAGAACAAGGTCAACCTGATGGAGGAGCTGCGCAAGGTGCACAGGGTCTCAAAACCCCATCTCGTACTCTTCGTCGCAGACGCGCTGGCTGGAAACGACGCTGTCGCTCAGGCAATCGAGTTCCAGCGCATGCTCAGCTTCGACGGAGCAGTCCTATGCAAACTCGACACCGACGCCAAGGGTGGTGCTGCCTTGTCGATAGCCCACGCCACAGGCCGTCCCATAGTGCTCGCCGGTGTCGGACAAGGCTACGACGACATGATTCCATTTGATCCGGAATGGTTCGTCAACTCCATTCTTGAGTGATTGCACTACAGGCAACCGCGTCGTTCTTGAAGCGCGGCGCATACGTGCGCCCGAAGATGTCGAGCGAAGAGGCACCCTTGGCCCTCGTGGTGGTCGGGAACCCCACCACAGAAGGCCGGATACGCAGTATCATGAAACATCAGGGATGGCGCACGGAGATTTGCGGCGACGGAGACAAAGCCGTCGATGAATTCGTCAGACTGCGCCCCGATATGGTAATCATGTCCTTGGATCTTCCTTCGATGGACGGACATATCGCCGCGCTTGAGATGAGAGAGACTGATTACAGTGCCAGGATCACCATCGTTACTAGCAGAACCGGCAAGGAGAAAGCCGAGGACGCCGCCTATTCCACGGGTGCCGTGGGCGTACTCGTGACTCCTTTGACTCAGTCAGTTTTCGACGAACAGTGGGATTCTATGATGGGCGATATCCCAGAGGCTCCAGGCCTCTCTGACCTCGACGAGCTCTATCCGGAGGCGGAAGAATCGGAGATGCCGTTACTCCCTCCAATGCCTCCTATGATGGCGCCGGTGCCTGAGGCGGTGGAGATGCCTTCAGGAGAACCCCTCGAGTCGGAGCCCGAGGAACCACCTAAGAAGAAGCGCAAGTGGTTGAGGAGAATCGTACTATTGGCGGTGATTTCGGGTGGTGCAGCAACCGGCGCCCACTATGCCGGCCTCGTCGATCTCAGCGAGTATTTCGCAGCACTGGAGCCATATTTTCCATAGGTTCTATGCAGTCATCTAGACATCAATGCAGCCCATGTTGCATCGGCGTATGCCTTGGCCGCCGCCGCAGGGTCGTCCGAGCCATGTATCCCTGTGCCCACGATTACCCCATCGGAACCAGCCCTGATAGCATCCGACGGATGGCCGTACCTCTGTCCAAGGACCCCCTCCTCGGCTGATAGGTTGACTCCCGGCGTCCAGATCATCTTGCCCTCGCCGACTTTTCCCCGCAGTGAGGAAATCTCGTCCGGCGAGCTGCCATTGCCGATGTAACCGAGAACATGGGGCGAAGCGGCACCGGTCGCAATCGTCTCATCGGTGTAGCCCTCGGAGAGCAGGTTGCCACGACTCGACATCTGAGCCAGCAGGAATACACCCCCTATCCTCCGTACATCAGCCCACCCCGCGGCGATGCCATCGATGATGTCCGGCCCGGAGACGCGGTGGGCGGTGACGATGTCGGCCCACGAGCGGATGTCGTAGATTCCTCCCATCTGCGTCTGTGATACTCTGCCTATGTCGGCGAACTTGCGGTCTTCGAAGAGCATCAGATCATGTGAGTGAGCAGCATCTACGACATCCTGCCATGACTCCTGCGAGAAGTCCTCGACCATATCCACATGAGTCTTGAGTGCAGCGATGTGGGGACCTACTTGTTGGATGAGCGACACTAGATCCTCAGTACTCTTGAGATCGGCCGCCAGCACTACCAATGTCCCCTTCTCAGCAGCCGTTTCCATGAAACGATGCGACAGAGGATGAGCGCAACTCCGCCATCTAGCGCCCCACGCCTCATCGGCTCGCATCGAACAGCCTCGCCGCCGACCCTCTCTCAAGGCTTTCCCTTTCTGTAGGCCAAATCAGGCCGTAGGCCTGAGCCGCTTTGTTCATGGACGGGCAGCAACGGAGGATGCACGATGAGCGGTAGCCCTCCCATTCACTTCGTCGAGGTGACGACACGAGCCTTGGAGGGCTTGCCCGACGCGCGCGGCGACAGCGTGCGCAGCATGCTTGCCGCCGACCACGACATCTTGGTGGGTGATGTACGGGTTTCCCTTGGATACCAGGTTCAGGCCGAGATGACGTCCGAGCAGATCGAGCGCACCGTGTATGACCTGTTCGCAGATCCGGTGATTGAGGATGGCTCCTGCAACGGTGCGTTGTTGGGGGCTACGGGGATATTCCCCTCCACCCCCGAGGCAGCCATCCAAGTCGGCTTCAAACCCGGAGTCACAGACAACGCCGGGCAAGCAGGCCTGGACGGGCTACTGACTCTGTACCCGAAACTCAGAAACGCCGCACAAGTCGCCACCTCGCGGACTTACCTGTTCTGGGGCGTGCCAGAGGGAATCGAACTGTCTCAGCTGGCGGATATTCTACACAACCCGATGATCGAGCGTTGTGCGTACGCCGATGCCGATGATTGTGCAGACGGGCGCTGGCCATCATTGCCCTTCCCCGCCCGCCCCCCCGCTGTCTTCGCAGAGCCGGCGGTAATCGACCTCGAAGTCAACGACGAGGAACTACAGGAGATCAGCGAGACCGGGCTGCTCGCGCTCAACCTCAACGAGATGCACGCGATCCAAGCGCACTACAGGAGCCCAGAGGTCAGAGCGGTCAGGGAGGGGCTTGGTCTTCCCCCCAACGCACCGACGGACGCAGAACTGGAGTGCTTGGCGCAGACCTGGTCGGAGCACTGCTCGCACAAGATTTTCGCTGCACTCATCAATCACAAGGACAACGAGACCGGGCGGACCAAGCAGATCGACTCGCTGTTCAAGACCCACATCATGAGCCCGACACTCGACATCCAGAAGGAGGTCGACTGGCTTCTCAGCGTCTTCCACGACAACTCCGGGGTCATCGCTTGGAATGACGACTGGAGCCTTTGCATGAAGGCGGAGACCCACAACTCTCCCTCCGCCCTCGACCCCTTCGGAGGAGCGATAACAGGCATCGTTGGCGTCAATCGGGATATCCTCGGGACGGGGCTCGGCGCTCGCCCCATAGCCAACACCGACGTGTTCTGCTTCGGGCCTCCGGACTACAACGGCAAGCTACCAAGGGGCCTGTTCCACCCTTCGAGGGTGTTCAGGGGCGTGCACTCGGGAGTCCGCTCTGGCGGCAACGAGTCGGGGATCCCAACAGTCAACGGAGCCATGGTCTTCGACGAGCGGTACATCGGCAAGCCGCTGGTCTACTGCGGTACTGTCGGCATCATGCCGCGCAGGCTGGCTGACGGGCGAGAGAGCCACGACAAGACCCCCACTCCTGGTGATGTCGTCTACATGGTCGGAGGGCGCGTCGGCAGTGACGGCATTCACGGAGCGACCTTCTCGAGCATGGAGTTGACCGAGGAGAGCCCGAGCTCTGCTGTCCAGATTGGCGACCCCATCACCCAGAAGAAGATGATCGACATGATCCTCGAAGCCCGTGACGACGGGATAATTCAGATCATCACAGACAATGGCGCCGGGGGCCTGTCGAGCAGCGTCGGCGAGATGGCAGAGCTGACCAACGGCGCCGACATCGACCTCTCTGTCGTCCCTCTCAAGCAAGCGGGCCTCTCACCTTGGGAGATACTCGTTTCAGAGTCTCAGGAGCGCATGACCGTAGGTGTTAGACCAGCGGACTGCGCGGCATTCGAAGCACTTGCTGAGCTACATGAGGTCGAAGCCACAAACATCGGCGAATTCACCGATTCAGGCGCATTCGTAGTGCGTTTCGGACAGACCCCCGTCGCTCACCTGCCAATCTCGTTCCTCCACGAGGGGTGCCCCCAGCTGCAACTCGAATCCGAGTGGACCCCACCCGTTCACGACACCATGGTCCCACCTCAGACTGACGCAACCGGGATGGGCGGCGTCTTGGGCCGACTGATGGCTAGACCGAACGTCGCGAGCAAGGAGTGGTGGGTTAGGTCCTACGACCACGAGGTCATCGCCCAGTCAGTCATCAAACCGTTCTGCGGCATCAACCACGATGCCCCCAGCGACGCCGCAGTCATCGCCCCCATCCATGGGGGGACCCAAGGGACGGTGATATCGAATGGGATAGCTCCGAGGTATTCGGACATCGACACCTACTCCATGGCGGCGGCATGTGTCGACGAGGCGTTGCGCAACGCGGTGTGCGTTGGCGTGGACCTCGACATGATAGCGGGACTCGACAACTTCTGCTGGCCTGATTCCGTCGAATCCGCCAAGACTCCCGACGGACGCTACAAGCTAGCGCAGTTGGTCCGTGCGAATCAGGCCATAGACGATGTATGCAGAGCCTATCGGCTGCCCTGCATCAGCGGCAAGGACTCG
>Ga0257108_1000482_pt1 | contig 11747 bp, 10 predicted proteins | sample LP_taG_FD_190181 | JGI IMG/M metagenome (GOLD analysis project Ga0257108, IMG submission 190181) | Marine microbial communities from Northeast Subartic Pacific Ocean, Canada - LP_J_2011_P26_1000m | ecosystem: Environmental > Aquatic > Marine > Oceanic | place: Canada: Northeast Subartic Pacific...
CCTTCGACCAGGGCTGGGGTGAACCGTTGGTGGACGGAGCAGTGGCCCCGCCACAGCAGGAACGTGAGCTCCTTCACCTGGGCCTCCCTGGCCGCCCGGATCCTGGCGTCGTTGGCCGGGTCATCGGCTATGAACCGCTCAGGGATCGGTGCCTGGAGTCTCAGCATGTCGAAGCCCTCGAGCCTCTCTGTGGAACTCCCGATTATCGGCCGGTGGGGGCAGCCTGGACGCCTCACCACGGGGTTGTCGGCCTCGGGTGCTGATATGTAGCCGGAAACCAGGCCGGCACCATGGGTGTAGGGCAGGGGTGTGACGGGCGACGACCCGCCAGCTACACGGTGGACGTGCGGCCCATATCCTCTGTCAATGGTCGAACGTCCAGCAGCGGGCACCGTGCCTGATGCACCGGGGTCCTACCAGTTCCGTGATGCCGAGGGCCGCGTCCTGTACGTGGGCAAGGCCAAGAGCCTCCGGAACCGTCTGGGCAGCTACTTCGGGCGTCGGGAGACGATGGCCAACCGGACGGCCCAGATGCTCGACGAGGCCACGACGGTGGAGTGGATCCAGGTCGCCAACGAGCTGGAGGCCCTGATGCTGGAGTTCAACCTCATCCAGGAGCACCGGCCGCGCTTCAACGTGGACCTGAAGGACGACAAGTCCTACCCGTTCCTGGCGGTCACCGTGGGTGACGAATGGCCGCGGCCGATGGTCACCCGGGGAAAGCGCAGGCGCGGCGTGAAGTACTTCGGGCCGTACGGGCATGCCGGCGCCATACGCGAGACGCTGGACCTGCTGCTGCGGACCTTCCCCGCCCGGACCTGCACCGACTCCAAGTTCGCAACCCACCAGCGCATGGGGAAGCCGTGCCTCCTCTTCCACATAGAGAAGTGCAGCGGCCCGTGCGTCGGCGAGGTGACACGCGAGGACTACGACGGGATCGTGAAGGCCCTCCTGAGGTTCCTCGACGGGGACACGGACGAGGTGGTCGACCGGTTGAAGAGGGAGATGGCCGAGGCCTCGGCTGACCTGGAGTTCGAGGCTGCCGCCCGCCTCCGGGACCGCCTGGCCAGCGTCCAGAAGGTCCTGGAGAAGCAGACGATGGTCGCCGGCAGGGACGAGGACCTGGACGTGATCGGCCTGGCGGGTGACGACCTGGAGGCGGCAGCCCAGGTGTTCTACGTGCGCCGGGGGCGCGTCGTCGGGCGCAAGGGCTTCGTGGTGGACAGGGCCGACGATCTGGACAGTGGCCAACTGGTGGCCGAGGTGGTGGCCGCCCACTACCGGTCCGATCCACCGCGGGGGATACCCAGGGAGGTGCTGGTCCCCCACGAGCCGGAGGGTGGTGCCCTGCTGGCCGAGTGGTTGGCCGCCGAACGCGGTACCCCGGTGAGCATCCGGGTGCCGAAACGCGGGGACCGGCGCTCCCTGCTGGAGACCGTCACCCGCAACGCCGAGGAGGAGTTCGTCCGCCACCGGCTGAAGCGTGCCGCCGACCACAACACCCGCGCCCGGGCCCTCAGCGAGCTGCAGGAGGCCCTGGGCCTACCGGAGGCCCCGCTGCGCATCGAGTGCTACGACATGAGCCACCTCCAGGGCACCGACTACGTGGGTTCCATGGTGGTGATGGAGGACGGCCTGCCCAGGACGTCCGAGTACCGGCGCTTCAAGATCCGACAGGTGGACGGCAACGACGACTACGCGGCCATGGCCGAGGTGCTCACCCGACGCCTCACCGCCTTCCTGGAAGAGCAGGCGCTGCCCGTCGAAGAGCGCCCCGGGCGCTTCTCCTACCCTCCGCAACTGCTCCTGGTGGATGGTGGGAAGGGTCAGCTGGGTGTGGCCGAACGGGTGGTGGCCGAGCTGGGCCTGGCCGACCGCATCCCTGTCGCCTCGCTCGCCAAGCAGCTCGAGGAGGTCTTCCGGCCGGGGTCGTCCGAGCCGGTGAAGCTGGAGCGTGGGTCCGAGGGGCTCTACCTGCTACAGAGGATCCGCGACGAGTCCCACCGGTTCGCCATCGACTACCACCGCCGGCTTCGCTCGAAGCGCATGACGGGTTCGGTGCTGGATGGGATCCCCGGTCTGGGTCCGACCCGCCGCAAGCGGCTGGTGGCAGCGTTCGGCGGGGTGAGGGCCGTGCAGCGGGCTCCGCTGGAGGACCTGGTCGCCCTCAGCTGGCTGCCCGACGCGGTCGGCGAGGCGGTGTTCGCCAAGGCCCACAGGCCGGGGTGACCCCCCCGGTCAGCCTCCGACCATCAGTCCCACGGCACCGACAGCCACGACCATGCCGACGATCTGGTTGGCACTCATCCGTTCGTCCAGCACCGTCCGGGCCAGCAGGACGGTCATCGCCGGATAGAGGGCGCTAATGGTCGCCATGAGGCTCAGCCGTCCATGGTTCACGGCCAGCAGGAAGGCCAGGTTGCCTGTCATGTCGAAGATCCCGGCGGCCACGATCGCACCCAGGGCGCCATCGGAGCGACGGGGAATCGGCGACCCGCCGGAGCGGAGGATCAGGATCACGGCGAGGCCCGCCGCCACGATCCGGGCGGCGACCAGTGGCCACGGCGTGGTGGCGGAGTCGGTGGCATCGATGGCGATCATGAATCCACCGAAGCCGGCGCCGGCCAGCATCGCCTCCAGGACGAGGCCCCGCGGCACCTTCCCGACATGGCCCGGAGTCGACGACACCAGGACGATGGCGGTGAGGCCGATGAGGATCCCCAGGAGGTTCAGCGTCGTGAGCCGCTCCCCGGAGAGGACGTCCCACAGCACCGGCAGGGCGGCCGATCCGACAGCTGTTATCGGAGCCACCACGGCCATGGGTCCGCGTCCGAAGCTGTGGTACAGGCAGGCGATGCCCACACATCCGAACGCTCCGGCCAGTCCGCCCAGGAGGAAGTCGCCGGTCGTGAACGTGTCTGCCATGAACGGGGCGACGACCACGATGAGGCAGAGGCCGATGACGTGGGAGGCGGCCACGATGGTGAGCACACGGGTGCGCCGGGCCGCCAGCCCGCCGAAGAAGTCGCCGGCGCCGAACAGCGCTGCCGAGGCGAGGGCGAAGAGGGCGGACACGACCGCGCAGGCTATGGGTAGCAATGGTGGACGCTGTAGTCCGGACGGTGGCCCTGTCGGGGCCAGCGGTGTGGGACGCTCCCGGCATGGACGACGTGACCGACCCGTGGGAACGACACGCCGGCTGGTGGCAGGAGGGCTTCACCGACGGTGCCGACGCCGAGTACACCGAGCAGATCCTGCCCCTGGCGGCCGACCTGCTGGCCGGCTACGACCGGGTCCTGGACGTGGGGGCCGGCGAGGGCCAGGTGAGTCGTGTGGCGGCCGCCGGCGGTGCCTCCACGACGATAGGCATCGATCCCGCCGCCGCCCAGGTGACGGAGGCGGTGGCGCGCGGTGGCGGTCCGGCCTACCTGCGGGCCGGGGCGGATCGCATGCCCTTCGCCGGGGCCACCTTCGATGCCGTGGTCGCCTGCCTCGTCTTCGAGCACATCGAGGCTGTGGACGAGGCCATCTCAGAGGTGGCCCGGGTACTGCGACCCGGTGGGCGGTTCGCCTTCTTCCTGAACCACCCGATCCTGCAGACGCCGGGCAGCGGCTGGATCGACGACCAGGTCCTGGATCCACCTGAGCAGTACTGGCGTATCGGCCCGTACCTGGTCGAGTCGATCCAGCTGGAGGAGGTCAACAGGGACGTCTTCCTGCCGTTCGTGCACCGGCCGCTCAGCCGCTACGTGAACGCCATGGCCGACCACGGGCTGGTGTTGCGGCGAATGCACGAGCCCGCACCCCCGGAGGGCTTCCTGGCCCGGGCGTCGGAGTACCGGGAGGCCGCCACGATCCCACGCCTCCTGGTGCTGGTCGCGGAGCGGGATGGCTGAGGAGCACCTGCTGCGGGGGAGGGCCATACGGGCTGCGTCTACGCTGCTCCCATGAGCGACCTGCTGGTGATCACCGGTCTCTCCGGGGCGGGGCGCAGCGAGTTCGCCAAGGACCTCGAGGACCTCGGTTGGTTCGTCATCGACCGCCTCCCACCGGAGATCAGTTCAAAGGTGGCGGACCTGGCTCTGGGTGGTGGGTCCACGTGGGACCGGGTGGCGTTCATCCTGAGGGCGGACCTGGCCGGCGGCGAGACGCTCCGGGCGGTGGAGGAGTTGAGGGCTACGGGGGAACGCCTCCGCGTGGTCTTCCTGGACTGTTCCACCGAGGCCCTGGTGCGCCGCTACGAGAGCAGTAGGCGCCCGCACCCGTTCCCGGTGGATAGCGGCCTCCAGGAGGCCATCGAGGCTGAGAGGGACGTCATGGAGCCCGTACGGGCCGCCGCAGACCTGGTCCTGGACACCTCGGACCTGAACGTGCACGAGCTGCGGGACAGGGTGTCGGCCCTCTACGGCGAGGTGGACGACCGTCCGATGCGCACGACGATCACCTCGTTCGGGTACAAGCACGGCCTACCCCGGGACGCCGACCTCGTATTCGACTGCAGGTTCCTCCCCAACCCGCACTGGATCCCGGACCTGCGACCGTTGAACGGGTGTGACGGGCCGGTGAGCGAGTACGTGCTCAGCCATGAGGCCACGCAGGACTTCCTGGACCAGTTGGACGACATGCTGGCCGTCCTGATGCCGTCGTACGTGTCGGAGGGCAAGTCGTACCTGTCGGTGGCCTTTGGTTGTACGGGCGGGCGGCACAGGTCGGTGGCCGTAGCCGAGACGGTCGCCGAGATGCTCAGGGGCAGGGGCTTCGATCCGGTGGTCAGCCACCGCGACCTCGAGCGGTGAGCACCCCGCGTCGGGTCTGCGCCCTGGGTGGAGGCCACGGCCTGGCGACCAGCCTGCGGGCCATCCGGACCTATGCGGAGGAGGTCACGGCGGTGGTCTCCATCGCCGACGACGGCGGTTCCAGTGGACGGATCAGGGCGTCCGAAGGTGGTCCGGCTCCCGGCGACCTCCGTCGCTGCTTCGAGGCCCTGGGTGACGGTTCGATGCTCACGGCCGAGCTGGGGTGGAGGTTCTCCGGTGGGGAGTTGGATGGGCACGCCCTCGGGAACCTCCTCATTGCTGGTCTCGTGGGCGCCGGCGAGGACCTCGTGGGTGCGCTGGACGAGGTGGGTCGCCTGGTGGGAGCCGTGGGCCGGGTGCTGCCGGCCACGAGTCGACCGGTGGACCTGGTGGCTGACACCGGGGACTGGGAGGTGGAGGGGCAGGTGGCCGTCCATCGGGCTTCCGGGATCGTGAGGCTCCGGCTCGTGCCATCGGACGTGTCGTCGCCACCGGAGGTGGTGACGGCCATCTCCGGGTCCGACCAGGTGGTGCTGGGCCCGGGTTCGTTCTACACGAGCGTGCTGGCGGCCACCCTCGCACCCGACGTGTTGAGGGCACTGGCGGCTCGTTCAGGCCCGCTGGTCCTGGTGGCGAACCTCGTGCCGGACGTCGAGTCGCCTGAGCTGATCGACGACCAGCTGGAGGTCCTGGAGGACCACGGGGTCCGGCCTGACGTGGTCCTGGTGGACGATGTGTTCGAGGAGGCCGTCTCCGGGCGCTGCCCCGTCATGCGGGCGCCCGTATCGGCCCCGGGTGGGTTGATCCACGACCCGGTTGCGCTGGGTGCAGCGTTGGCCACCTGCTCCGTCGCGAACTTGTGAGCCTTTTCCACCTGGGAAACCGTGTAGACGGCTGGACGATCGGCTATCAATGCGGGGATCCGGTGCCATGAGGGCATCGACCGTTTCGCAACAGCTGGGCGACGCCCCAGCGCAGGAGGCAGCACTTTCCATGACAGTCCGTGTGGGCATCAATGGATTCGGCCGAATCGGCCGCAACTTCTTCCGGGCGGCCAGGGCCCGGGGCGCGGACCTGGAGTTCGTCGCCGTCAACGACCTGGGGTCGATCGACACCATGGCGTTCCTCCTGGCCAACGACTCGGTCCACGGCCGCCTCGACGCCCGGGTGAAGGCCACCAGGGACGGCATCACCGTGGACGGCCAGAAGATCAAGGTCCTCTCAGAGCGGAACCCGGCAGACCTGCCGTGGGGAGACCTCGGCGTGGACGTCGTGATCGAGTCGACCGGCTTCTTCACGAGCCGTGACAGCGCGGCCCTGCACCTCGACTCGGGAGCCGGCAAGGTAATCATCTCGGCGCCCTCCGGCGACGCCGACGCCACCTTCGTGGTCGGCGTGAACGACGACGACTACGACCCGGCGAAGCACCACGTCGTCTCCAACGCCTCGTGCACCACGAACTGCTTCGTTCCGATGATCAAGGTCCTGGACGACGCATTCGGGGTGGAGCAGGGCTTCATGACGACGACGCACGGCTACACCGGCGACCAGAGCCTGGTGGACGGTCCCCACAGTGACCTCCGGAGGGCCAGGGCGGCGGCCATCAACATCGTGCCCACCTCCACCGGCGCAGCACGGGCCACCAGCCTGGTCATGCCCAAGATGAAGGGGAAGCTGGACGGCATCTCCCTGCGGGTGCCGATTCCGGACGGGTCGATCACCGACTTCGTGGGAATCCTCAGGAAGCCGGCCACGGTCGAGCAGGTCAACGCCGCCTTCGCCGCGGCGGCCCGCAGGGGACCCCTCTCCAAGGTCCTGGACTACAGCGAGGAACCGCTGGTGTCATCCGACATCGTGGGTCGGCCGGCCTCGTGCACGTTCGACGCCGGACTCACCATGGCCGCTGGGAAGATGGTGAAGGTCTTCGGCTGGTACGACAACGAGATGGGCTACTCGACCCGCCTGGTGGACCTGGCGAGGATCGTGGGCACCCGACGGACGAAGAAGGCGAAGGCCGGAAAGCGCCGCTAGGCGGGCCGGACCACCGATTCCGTGGACGTTCCCCGACTGGAGGACCTCGGCGACCTGAACGGTCGACGGGTGCTGGTCCGCTGCGACTTCAACGTCCCCCTCGCCGGCGGGACCATCACCGACGACCTGCGCATCAGGGCGGCGCTGCCCACCCTGCGCTACCTGCTGGATGCCGGAGCCCATGTCACGGCCTGTTCCCACCTGGGGCGTCCCGGCGGTTCGCCTGATCCGGCGTATTCCATGGAACCGGTTAGGGCGAGGCTCGTAGAGCTGGTCCCCGGTGTGGAACTGCTTGAGAACCTCCGGTTCGATCCCGGCGAGACGGCTGACGACCCGGGCTTCACCGAGCGCCTCATCGAGGGTTACGACGCCTATGTGAACGACGCCTTCGGCGCCTCGCACCGGGCACACGCCTCGGTCGTGGGCCCTCCCCGGCACCTGCCGTCAGCAGCCGGCCGTCTCCTGGCCCGGGAGGTGGAGGTCCTCTCCGGCCTGCGCGACTCTGCCCGCCACCCGTTCGTGGGGATCCTGGGCGGAGCCAAGGTGAGCGACAAGTTGGGCGTCATCGGGGCCCTCCTGGACGTGGTCGACGAGCTCATAGTGGGTGGTGGCATGTGCTTCACCTTCCTTGCGGCGAAGGGAGCCAACGTCGGCTCGTCCCTCCTTGAGGAGGACCTCATCGAGGACTGTGCCCGGCTGCTGGATTCCGGTGCGCCGATCCGGCTGCCGTTGGACATCACGGCCCTGGGACCCGGCGGGAGGATCGGCGATCCGTCGGCCGGGGGAGAGGTACGCCAGGTCGGCACGTCGATGCCCGACGGTTGGATGGGCCTCGACATCGGTCCCGGCTCGGCCGTGGAGTTCTGCGACGTGATCGCCGAGGCCCGAACCGTGTTGTGGAACGGGCCCATGGGCGTGTTCGAGGACCCCCGGTTCGCCGCCGGAACCCGTACCGTCGCCGAGGCCGTCGCAGACTGCCGCGGCTTCACCGTCGTGGGCGGCGGTGACAGTGCGGCGGCCGCCCGCCAGTTCGGCCTGGACGACAGGATGGACCACGTTTCGACCGGCGGTGGTGCTGCGCTGGAGTTGATCGAGAAGGGCGACCTGCCGGGCCTGGCGGCGCTGCGCGGCGAGCACGGGTCGACCGGGAACTAGACAGGGATCTGGAGAGGGAGCCGAAGATGGCCGATCGCAAGCCGCTCATCAGCGGAAATTGGAAGATGAACCACAATCACTTCGAGGCCATCCAGATGGTCCAGAAGCTCAGCTACGCGTTGTCGCGGAACGACTACGACGTGGTCGACGTGTCCGTCCATCCGCCGTTCACGGACCTCAGGTCCATCCAGACCGTCCTGGAGTCGGACGACATCCCGATCGCGCTCGGGGCACAGAACTGCCACTGGGAGGCGAAGGGTGCGTTCACCGGGGAGGTCTCCCCGGCGATGCTTGCCAAGATGAACGTGTCGGTGGTGATCGTCGGCCACTCGGAGCGTCGGGAGCTGTTCGGCGAGACGGACGACGAGGTGAACCGCAAGGTGAAGGCCGTCCTGGCCAACGGCATGACCCCGATCATGTGCTGCGGGGAGACCCTCGTGGAACGTGAGGCTGACGGGGCCGCTGCGAAGGTGGAAAGCCAGGTGCTCGCAGGCCTCGCCGGCCTGAAGGCCGAACAGGTGGCCGGCCTGGTCATCGCCTACGAGCCCATCTGGGCGATCGGTACCGGCAGGACGGCCACGCCGGAGGATGCACAGGAGATGTGCAGCGGCATTCGTGGAGTGGTGCGCTCCAAGTGGGGTGCCGAGGCGGCCGACGGAGCGCGTATCCAGTACGGAGGATCGGTGAAGGGGGTCAACGCCCCGGATCTCATGGGCCAGCCGGACATCGACGGGGCGCTCGTCGGTGGGGCCTCCCTGGACGCTGACGAATTCGCACGGATCATCGCCTATCGACTGGTCGGCTGACCGTCCGGTCACCGATAGCCTCAGGCCATCATGTTCGTGATCGTCGCCATCATCCAGGCCAGCTCAGGGCTCGGCCTCATCTTCCTGGTCCTGCTGCACAGTGGCAAGGGCGGTGGCCTCTCCGACATGTTCGGCGGGGGCATCGGTGCCCAGACCGCCGGTTCCACCGTGGTGGAGCAGAACCTGGACCGGATCACCGTCCTCACGGCCCTGGTCTTCGCCTTCACCACGATCACCCTCGGCCTGCTCTTCTAATAACAGGGCCTCGGCCTGCTCTTACCAGTTCGGCAGGGCTCGCCCTCTGGTCGTCGGCGACCGACATCTTGCCGTTGCAGGACGTGAACTACCCCCGATTGCGCCTGAGGGCCTTGCCGGCCAGGGTCGCGACCAGGGCACGCCATGGTTGGCGCTTCAGATCCTGGTTGATGGCTCCTGCATGGCAGCGCATGTAGGCATCAGACGTCTCTGTATCGTCTGTGCTCGCAAGGAGTTCAGCAGCCGGTGACCCAGCGGGATGCCGATGGCCCGACACGTGCGGTCGGCGGCGACTTCGCTCAGGGCACTGACCAGGCCGCTGGTCGTCCTTGGGGTGACGGCGTTGAAGCCTGAAAGCGGATGCGCCACGGGTGGCGGCTGCCGAGGTGGCGGCGTCTGGCGGGGAGCAGCGACCTGGCCGGTAGATTGACCGCCGATCCGGGGTGATCCGGAGCCACGTCGGAGTGGCGGAATTGGCAGACGCGCCAGCTTAAGGAGCTGGTGTCCGAAAGGACGTGGGGGTTCAAGTCCCCCCTCCGACACCAGAAGCTTCCAGACGAATCGATGAGACCAGACCCTCAGTACGCGATACGCGGGATGTCCTCCTCCCAGGTGCGTTCGGAGACGACGTCGGTTCCCTCGTAGCCGGTAATGCGGCCATCGAGGTGGAACTGGGTTTCGTCGCAGGTCACAGCCAACAGGCTCTCGGTACGCACTTGCCAATCATCCCGAGCAAACGCGAAGCCAGCCCGATATTCGATGGAGGCCGATAGCGGGTCGCCCTCGACGATTCGGTATCGCTGAGAACTCTTGCTTGAGTATCGGAGGCGAGTGGCCTCAAACTCGACCTCACCGGCGTCGACCTCGACCTCGAGGAGGTACTCGTTGCTCAAGGGGTCGTGGACCTGGCGTCGCGATCCGGAACCTGGGCGTACAACGCGATGAGGCAGGGGATCGGCAGCCTGCGGTTCTCCCAGGCTTGGCGGTGGAGTCTCGGAACTCCCGGGGCGCAAGACCGGCAAGTCAAGGCGACTGGCGGCCAGATCGATAGTCAAGGTGGCCTCTTGTGCCAACGGCCAGGCCATTGGCCACATCTGGGTGGAGAGAGCAAGGCGCAGATGGTGGCCGGGAAGAATCCTCCACCCGAGATCGTTGAGGCGGACGATGACCTCCATCGCCTCCCCTGGGTTCACCTCGGCAACACGGTCACGTCCATCGCGGAGCCTCAGGTTCAGGATCCCGTAACTCATGAGGGTGGATGTTCCGTCGGGGCCGACGTCGCAGAGGCGGGCTACCACGAGACCTTCGTCACGGTCGCAAGACACCCGGAGGTGAAGAAGGGGGGTACCCAGTAGTTCAAGTACTTGGTCGAGTACCGGGCCGTTGAAGCACGTGGACACGGCATCATCAGATCCTTGGTCCTCGGGCAACTCACGGACACCGGCGATCGGCATGTACTCACCGCTTGTGAGGCCCGTCCAAACCGGTGAGCAGACTTTGACTTCGGAAACTCCGACGGTGGTGGTTTCGTCGAGGCCATGGGGTGCGAGGTGCAGCGTCATGACACTGACCTCCGGTGACGGCCAAGTGCTGACAGCCACCCATCTACCGGGTCGAGCGATCGGCAGGGATGTCGGGCTGTGGCTGTCCTGCAGGTAGGCGAGTAGGGGCGGTGCGTCCATCACGCCGTTGTCGATGTCGCGCAGCCATCGGTCCCACCAGTCCAATGCCAGACCGAGGAAGTCGATTCCGGGTCCCGGGACGCCGAGGTTCGGGTACACGTGGCCCCACGCCCCGGACACGCCCCTACAGGGGGCATCGACGTTCTCGAGGAGGCGCAGGACCGTGTTGGGCCAGCAGTCGTTCCAGCCGCTGACAGCGAGGACCGGGACCTGGATCCGGTCGTACTTCTCACACACCGATCCCTGCACCCAGCTCTCATCCCGGAGCTGGTGCTGGAGCCAGGACGCGAGGAACATCGGCGTGTTGTCGAACCGTTCTCGCCACATGGCTCGCCAAGCGTCCCCGACGACTTCCGGATCCGGTGGGCGGATGCAGTAGCCGAACATTACGGCACCCCAACCAAGGCCCTGTCCCGGGTAGCCCCCCACCAGGTAGCCGCCGTCGTCGTAGTAGCGGTCGACAGATGCACCGACAGGGATGATTGCCTTCAGTGCCGGGGGCTGTCGGACAGCAGCCTGAAGGCTTGCGATCCCGCCCCACGAGATCCCCATCATCCCGACAGCGCCAGTGCACCAGTCCTGTTCGGCGATCCACTCGATGACCTCGACGGCGTCCTCTTGCTCGCGTGGCGAATATTCGTCCATCATCAGGCCTTCGGAGTCACCGTGGCCGCGCATATCGGGCCGGACGCACGCATAGCCATGGGCAGCGAACCAGGCGTGGTTGGCGTGGTCGCGGAGGGCGACACCGTCACGCTTGCGGTACGGGATGAACTCCAGGATTGCGGGGACCGACTCGTGCTCTGCCCGTACAGGAAGCCAGAGTTGGGCAGACAGGCGGATGCCGTCGGACATCGGAATCCAGACGTGCTCGACCACCCGATAGGGCAGTTCGTCACTACGGCTCGGCCGCGATGTCTCCTCTTTCGACATGACCCGAAGATAATCAGGCGCTTGCAGGCATCCAGCCACAGGGGCGACACGACGGTCTGCTAGAACGGAATGACCAAAGGAAAGACCGA
>Ga0257108_1000490_pt1 | contig 11662 bp, 15 predicted proteins | sample LP_taG_FD_190181 | JGI IMG/M metagenome (GOLD analysis project Ga0257108, IMG submission 190181) | Marine microbial communities from Northeast Subartic Pacific Ocean, Canada - LP_J_2011_P26_1000m | ecosystem: Environmental > Aquatic > Marine > Oceanic | place: Canada: Northeast Subartic Pacific...
CCATTGTATATAACTCCTCCAGCTAAACAAAGATTGTCGCAAGTTTTAAGTGGATAGATATGTTCTTTAATTTTATCATTTGTAAATTTTTGTAATGTAAATGCTAAATCTTTACTACCATATTTTTCTATGTTAATTAGTTCGTGACCAGCAATTGATTTCTTTTCTTGTATATTTCCACTAATTATTGTTTCAAAGACATCATAATAGTATTGACTAAATTTTCCATAACCAACCAACCCCATTAATTTACTTGCACCTAACGAACCAAATCCAGTTAGTCCAGCCATTTTATTCCATAACCAACCTATAGGTAATTCTTTTGACAAGTCTTTTATGTTCTTATCTTTATCAACAAATATACATCTAAATTGCATACCAACACCATCAATAGCAACTATATCTGATTCTTCAAATCCAGAATTGATGTATGCGTGTGTAGCGTGTGATTGATGATGGTCTATAAAGTAAATGCCATCTTTGTAATAATGATCCCATAACTTTTTAGGTTTAAAATATATTACTTCTTCTGGTAATAAATCTTTATAAAGATATCCCTCTTTACACAGTCTAATACCACCAACTGTCATTGAAAAACCTAATACACCATCTTTTGGTTTTTTAAAATACTCTTTAACAAATTCATTATTTAATTCATAATCACCTATGTTTAATTTGTCTTGATGAGCATAAGAGTCTGCCATATATGGAAGATTATGCTTAAACCTAGTATACCTTTCTCTTTGATTATGAAACACACCATCATAGGTATTTTGGTCGTGCATATTTAGTGCTACAGCAAATATCTTATGCATTTAATACCTTTGCATATTTTCCTAATGACATATGCCCTTTAGGGTCAACATATTCACAACACGTCTTACAATAACTTTCATATTTAAACAACCTAAAAGTCATCATCTTATCAACGTTGTCCTGCGTAAGTTCAAAATTTTTAGAAAGTTCTTTGTTGTTTGCAAATTTCTTACTACAATGTACTATATGTCTTTTCTCAAAATCAATAACAGGCACCTGTGGAAAAGCAGCACACATCTTCCTATCTATTTCAGCTGCTTGTATAACATCTTCAAATATAGGTGACCTACCATTGAAGACTTTCCACATAGTATTCTTATGAGATAACTTTTTAATATCTTCTGGATACTTATCTTTATACTTTTCAAAGTTAGGAGTTTTTACAACTACATTATAATTGTTCTTATTATTTTCAGATAGGAAATCATAATTACCTAACTTCTTAATTTCTTTCTCATAAAAATCTAAAATTATATGTTCTACATATACAATTTCTGGATCTTCTAATACTTCTGGATATCTGTTTCTAACAAATGAGTTTGATAGTACTTGACATACAAAGTTAGGATACTTTTTAATTTCATTAATAACTTTATCTAAATTTTTAATTAGTCCAGGTTCACCACCAAGTAAGCATATTCTTATCTTATAGTTTTTAAATTTCTCTAAAGTACTCTTTAGAAAATCCATATCTACTGTTAAGTTTCTCATTTCTAAAGTATAACTAGTACAGTACCAACAATCTTTATTGCAAGACATTGATAGAAAGAAATCTACTGCTAAATAATTATCTTGTATTTCTTGTAGTGTTTTCATTTTCAATCAGTTCAAAAAAGAATTTATTAAATGCTATTAATAACTTTTCTTTAGGTTGTTCTTTAAAAGACACATCTTTTATATATCTTGGTGTAAGATATGTTTTCTCTACGATATTATGGTAAATATCTTCACAAGGTTTATCAACTAAACTTTTATCAATAGTTAACTCTCCTAATATCTTTTTAAAATTTTTACATAATCCTATTGGACACTTATCAGTTATATCAAGTATATTACCATTTATATCAACAGAACAAATTTTACTAAATGATGAATTCGCTGTTATTTCTGTATACCAAGTTAAGTCAAACGCCCATCTTTTTTCATAACACCAAAAGCACTTATGGCATTCTTTAGTGAAATTATCACTTTCTAACTCCCGACCTACACAAGACCTAGTAAGAGGAAATAAAGTATTCATTAAGTTGTGTGTTTTAAAAATGTCAGCCACAAACTTTTTATCAACATTAATATAAGGATGATATATTGACCACCCATTTTTTATCATTTTTCCTTCACCAGGATCTCTTATTCGTTCTGCTTGATTATAAAATCTTTTATGTTGTTTCATTACTTCTATTGGAGGATTAGAAGACTGGCCATCCATTCTTAATGCTTCTGGATATTTTCTTTGCATATCATACGCCATTTCATCTATTTGTAATATTTTTGAAACCTTACAAGCACCAGAATTTTCGTCTGGACCTTCGCCAAATTTAAAAAATTCTGCTCTTCTTTTAATTTCTATTCTACATTTTGGATAAAATGACTCATCTCTATCATCAAAATTATATAAATGTATATCTTTAATTGAAACATTAGGAAATTCTACTTTCATCCAATCTACAATTTTTTCTGCTGCTACAGCGTCCTTTGGATTATATACATCTCTACCACACATTGGTATAATTTCTATTTTAGGAAAGTAAGTACATATCAAATAAAAAAGTGAAGCAGAGTCTAATCCTCCAGATACCAATAAAAGAACCTGTTTAATAGGAAAATTAAATAAATCAATTGTTTGATTTGCGTATGTTATTTTCATACTGTTATCATCACCATATTAGTAATTTTATTTACTTCTTCATCTGTTAAGTATGGATGTATTGGTAATGATAATATTGTTTCACTTATACGTTTGCAATTTATACAATCATCTTTTCTATGTTCAATATTCTCATACATAAAATTTTCAGATAAAGGTTTATCATAATGAATTGTTGCATTTAATCTACCTTTAACCACATCCCTTATTGTTTTATTTTTAAATCTAATAACATATTTGTGATAGTTATGATTTAAACCATTGGAAGTATCTTGTATATGAATTGGTAAATCTTTAAACACACTATCATATCGTTTTGCTATCTCTTGTCTTTTAGTTATCCATTCTTCCATTTTCTTTAATCTAAAGTTAATAAATTCAGCATTGAATATTAACATTTTAGAATTATATCCTAATATTTCTTTTTCACCGTGTTTTCTTAATTTTGTAAATAATTCTGCTTTATATATATCATTTGTTAAGACTGCCCCACCACCAGCGATACCAGCAACAACTTTATTTGCGTTGAAACTTAATGTACTAACATCTCCTATTGTTCCTGCCTTTATCTCATTTAAACTAGACCCCAATGCTTGGCAAGCGTCCTCTATAAATGCAATATTTTTTTCTTTACAGAAATCTAATATCTCTTTTGTATCAGACATACTACCAAATAAATGTGGATAAACAATTGCCTTTGTTTTATCGGAGTACATTTTCTTAATACTCTCTAAAGATATATGATAAGATTTTAAATCTACATCACAAAATACAGGTGTTGCACCTACCATAGAGATACAAGACGCTGTTGATATCCAAGAAAAGTTAGTTGTTAATACTTCATCACCTGGTTTAATGCCTAAACTGATTAAAGAAAATTGTAAAGCGTCTGTTCCATTACTTACAGCAACAGCATACTTTCTGCCTGTTATATCTGTAATACTCTCTTCAAGGAACTCCACATTCTTCTCTTGTTCCTTTTGCATTACACTATCAAAAAGTTTTAAATACTCTTCTTTGTTTGCTAAATATTCTCTATCCCAACCTGTCATATATAATTTTCTATAAACTCCGCTATTTTCCTATGGCCTTTTGCATTTGGATGAGGATCTTTATTTGAAATTGACCATTCTATACTTGGCTGTTTCCATCGTCCAGGAGCTTCTGCATATTTTAAAGCCTCTATTACCACTTCTTCAAAACTAAAACCGCCCAACCATTTGTCTAAAGGCCAACCTATAAAACTTTCATCTATCTTATTAAAATAAGGACTATCATACAAATATTTCATTATTTGTTTATTCATCTTTGTAACTATTTCCTGTGCAGTACTATCCATCTTATCTGGAATTTCGTGATAATCCCAAGCGTGAATCATTTGAAATGCTTTATAAGGTAATTTTTTAAATTTGCATATTTCTTGAAGACTATAATAATATCTTAAAGATTGGTTAATACAAAATTGCGTATCGCCAGCGTGAGCGGAAAAAGAAGTAGAAGGAGATGGATCAGAAAGAATATCTTTCCCATATGTTTCATATGGAGAGTAATCTCCTTGCACTATGCCTGGATGGAACCATTGAGTTCCTAATCTGTAATCTTTTCTTTTAACGTGAGACCAAGCCGATATTATTAATCCTATATCATCTGGATTCATTGTAGATATTTTGTCTAATAACGAAGAGTAAATATATTCGTTACCAGCTCCACCGTGAGCTAGATTTATACAATCCATATCTAATTTTTCTGCAAGAATTGACGGCCACTTTGGCCAAGAACAATCTAAATCGGGGTGGTAATTAGAGTGCCATTTTGGAGCTGTATAACTACATCCACTAACTAATAATTTCTTTTTCATCAAAATAAATCCAGTCCTTCTTTTTTAATCTTGTTTAGTATCTCATCATCTCTTATTTGACATTGCTTCTTACAAGTCGGTACTATTTTATCAAAATTTTCTTCTTTTAAATTTTTGTACCAATCCCTCCACTCTTTTGTAGAAACAATTTGTTCAATATTTTTTACTTCACTTACTTTACTTACTTTTAACAAATCTAGCATTACAGGATGATCCAGCGAGCCTGTGTCTGGGTCATCTAACCAACAACAAGGTATTAAATGTCCTCTATTAGTAACAGCTGCCTCTTTAGTACCTGCGATACATTGAGGTTTTAATTTTTTCATCTAATATTTTTCCACCCCATTTTTCCTGTTTTAGGATCAAAAAATGTTTCTTTTTTTATTTTATCTTCATCTTCTCTTACTTGACACATATGTTTACAGGTTGGTAATATTTTATCATAATTTCTTTCTTTTAAATTTTTATTAAATTCTATCCACTCTTTTGTAAAAACAATTTCTTCAATATCCTCTACTTCACTTATTTTACTTACTTTTAATAAAGATTGCATTACAGGATGGTTCATACTATTTTTGTCATCTAACCAACAACAAGGTATTAAATGTCCTCTATTAGTAACAGCTGCTTCCATAGTACCTGCAATACATCTAGGGTTTATTTTCACTGGCGTTGTAAGCACAGATTTCCAAGGTTTCCATTCTTCTTTTTTATTTTTCTTCATCTGTTTTAGTATTTTTTATCAGCGGCGTCTTGATATGGCTCATCTGTCTTCCAATGGTCAGCGCCGTGCTGAATTGAATCCCACTTTTTATAATTCAATTTAAATAAACTTGATTTAGGAATTAATGGATCGTTTTCATCTAACCATCTTGATGATTGAACAAGCATAAATTGTACTTGGTGTTTTAATGCCATAGTTCTTGCTTTTTCTATATTGTGTTCATTATAACTAAAAATAATAAATTGCCAACACGGAGGTTTATTTAAATATTTTTTAGATTCTACCATTACCTTAAATAATTTTTCACCGTCTTGGTTTTTTCTATACAGACAACTTTCCTCAGGCAATCCATCTATACCAAATATCCATTTAGCATTAGGATGAGCTTGAAATGCTTTTACATACCAAGACATTGATTTAAATGAAGAAGCGTTATGAATATTTACGTGTATATTTTTTTCATATAATAATTTTAATATTTCTATAAATTGAGGATGGTGTATAGGATCTGAAAGTTGTCCACAAAAAGAAAACGATTTAAAATAATTTGCTAATTTTCTAATCTCATCTAAACTAATATCATATCCCCAAACTTTTTTACCAACATCTTTAAACTTTTGCCTTTGACATCTAGGACATTCTAATGGACATCTAAATGTAATATCTATATTAATACCATTTGAACGTTTAAAAAATTCTACATTATTCATTATTGCCTTTAACCATACAATGCTTAGCACAAATTTCAGGTATCTTTTTTTCTGTTCTTAAATTTTCTTCAAACTCCATCCATTCTTTTGAATATAATATTTCCTCAATATCCTCAACTTCACTAACTTTACTAACTTTTAATAGTTTTTGAAATGCAGGAGTTTTTAAACTCCAGTCTTCATCACACCAACAACAAGGTATTAAATGTCCTCTATTTGTAAGTGCCATATGTACTTCACCCTTTATACATTTTGGTTCAAATTTCATCCAAAAACCTTTACATACATACTTGGAGCTCCATCTCCTCTTTTACTTTTTCTATACTTCAATGAAGGTATAAGCGGGTCGTCTTTAAGCCACCTTGAAGAGTGTATTAGAAAAAAAGATAAACCATCTCTTCTTGCCATCTCTTTTGCTTTTTCTATATTATCTTCATTGTAATTAAAAATAATATACTGCCAATATATTTTACCTTTGATATATTTTTTAGCTTCCAACATTATATCATATAATTTTAATCCATCTTGGTTTTTTCTATAAAGATGACTTTGTTCAGGTAGTCCATCTATACCAAATATCCAGTCAGCACTAGGATGTGCTTTGAAAGCTTTAATATACCAAGATTTTGATTTTGCTGAAGAAGCATTATGAACACTAACATTTACATTATTATCATAAAGGTATTTTAAAATTTCTATAAATTTTGGGTGATGGACAGGATCGGATAGTTGACCACAAAATTTAATAGACTTAAAATGTCTTGCAAGTTTTTTTATATCGTCTAAAGTTATATCGTGACCGTGAACACGTTTACCTTTTTCTTTAAAAGCAAATTGTCTGGCACAGGCGGGACATTCTAAAGGACATCTAAAAGTAATGTCTGCATTAAGACCTATTATTCTATTAAAAAATTTTATACTTCTCATCTATTGCCCCTTTCAATTCAATAAGAATATTTATATTAGCAGAATATATCTGTTCCGTAGGCACAGGTCTATTCCAATATACCATACCACCATCCTTTATATTCTTATCTCTCAAATACTCTATCTTTTTACCTAACCATTTAAACTCTACAAAGAGTCTAGGTGCTGGGTCAAAGTTTGGTTTTGTATATACATAAGTTTCAAATTTACCTAGTACATTTGATATAGGAGCAAATAGATTATTTAATTTAGGATTAATCCATTTCTCATTATAAGTTATAATACCGTGGTCTGGATACTTGTCAATTACTTTTTCAAGTTCCTTATAATATATTTCATTTGTTCCTAAAAATAAATGTTTAAATTGAATATCATCTTTCACAGGTTTATAAGCTTCAAAGTTAATTATCTTTTCATATTGTGTACCAACACCATTTGGATATACTTCATAATCGCATAAATTATAAACCTTTTTAGTTTTAAAATATTTTAATGCTAAAGGATATTCTTTAGGATGATTTTCTGAATAAAGTGCTATTACATTATTACTGAATAGTAAATGTAAAGTTAATAATTGGTCTTTAGTGTATTTGTGTTTGTCTAGGTATGCTAAAGTTAGCATACTTCTACCTAGTATTAAAGTTATTTCATTTGTAGTTGGTGTATAATGGTCAAAGACAATATTTTCATAAATCTTATATTGGTCTTTAATTGCTTTTATATATTCTTCTTTAGTATGTTTAGGATTAGGTATAATAACTACTTGACTTTTTATACCAACAGAATTTAAATAACAACAATGTTCATAACTATAACGTAATAATCCATCACCTGGTTTACCAGTACATACTATATTCATATTTTTTAAGCATATGCAATTTCAATCGCTATTTTAAATGCCTCAATTTTAGTTTTAGCTTGTCTTAATTTCTTTTTTAATTCACTATCTTTTGAATCTCTAATTTTTTCAACTTCAAACAAAGCTAACTTTAAAGCAAATAGATGGTCTTCTTTATCATTTTTTTTCAAAGACTTTAAAGCACCTAACTCATCTAATGTTTCTTTTTCTTCAAAGATTGCTTTAACAATTGCAGGATAAAATTTTGTATCTAATTCAAGTTCGTCAACTACTAAACCCTCCTTTTTGGCAATTCTCATTACCATATCCTCAAAATCTTTTTTCTCTCCTGTTTTTTTAATATGAGTATTTTTGTGAAGGTCATCTAAAGGACAAAGTTCCAATAATTCTTGACAAATTGGATTGTCAATATCATATTCAAGTATATAAGAATTGATTGCTGTTTTATCTTTATCCTTATCACTAATTGAAATTATTCCTGCGTCTTTTTCTCGTACTAGCTTTTGTGCAAATGATTCAACATTTTTTAATAAAACTTCAATATTCTTTCTTTCATTATCTATAAAGTATGCTGTAATGTAATTATCTTTAGTTATCATTAATTCGTTCTCCTATTATCTTCAATATATTTTTTCAATTCATATTGTGGTTTCCAACCGTAACTAGTTATTATATTTATGTCAGCTTTATTATCGAGTCTTTCAGTATCACCACCAACTCGTTTTTCAGTAGTAATTCCAAAGTAGTCCATCATATCAGTTAACTTATGTGTAGTGCCTGTCCCTATATCTATCACACCAGTTTGTTTTTGTCTTAATAAAGATTCAATCGCTGAACAAATATCATAAACGTGTATAAAATCTCTACTATGATTTGTATTAATATATGGCACATCATTTCTTAATATTTTTGGTATTAACATATGTTCTCTTGCACCAGGACCGTAAACAGTAGTAAATCTCATTCCTAAACTATTTGCAGGAGCAATTAGTTCCATACCATACTTACTCATTGCATAAGGATTTCTCCAAGGTTCATACGCTGTACTTGAACTTGCATATAAGATTTTTTTGTTTTTGAAAGTGTCAAATATTCTTTGACTTACGATAACGTTTTGTTTCCAATAGTCTGTAGGATTTTCAAAACTTTGTCTGACACCAGATAGACCTGCTAGATGGATAACTACATCTACATCATAATTTAAATCACAGGTAAGTAATTCTTTATCTGTATTACGGTCTAAACCAATTACATTAAAACGTTTTTTTGTTAACCATACTGAAAGATTTTTACCAATAAATCCACCACTACCTGTCAATAATATGTTCATAATTTACCATTATATACTAAAAAAATTAAAATGTCAATTCTAACTCTATAATTTCTGTATTTTTAAATACCACGTACTAGTTGTTATCGCTGAACCATTTGGAAATTCTTGGGATCTATAATCATCAATTTGACCATCAGTATTATATTGATAAGTTTGATGGTCACCTGAACCAGATAATATTGTATCTGCCATACCTGAACCTCTATTTGTTCCAGATATATGACTATAAGCTATTTTAAAACCGTCTCCAGATTCAGCAGCAGTTTTTTTCATCCATTCCTGTAAATATGTTCCAAAAGTTGTTTCATTATAAGTTTGTAAATCATTATCTGCTTGTCTTAAAAAAAGAGGTATATTTACAGCACTATTAACTCCATTTATCTTATGTAAATAATAACTTGTAACAGTTGTAGGTTGGTCTCGTACTTCTCCACCAATTCTATATTCTCCTGAAGCTTGACTTGTAAAATTATTACTTAAATATAATGTATTGCCATCAATTGATGTTATTCTTGTTGGATTTGTAGCTCTATCTGGAAGAGTTGTGTTGTTTTGTCTCCAAAATCCCATATCAACCTCTACATCATTTACATTATTCATAGTTATTGTATTTGTTCCAGTTCCACCACCACTAGCGTGAGATTTTTTTTGTGTATATCCTAATCCAGTAAGGTCAGCTGTATATTGGGATGGATCTGCTTGAGTATTAACAAAAATTGGTGTAGAAGAAACCAAAGTTGAACCTGATACACCAGTTGCTGTACTAATATGATATGTTCCTGCTTGTGCTGATGTTAATGATGATGATGTTAATAAATTAATAGCAGGATGTAAAAATGTATCTTTAACATCTTGTAAAGTCATTGGTTGAATATCATTATCACTTCTTTTATAAGCAGGCCAAAGCCAACCAGTATCAATAGTTGGACTACCAGCTAATACAGTTTGTTGTATTTTATCGTAACTAACTGTAACTGTCGTAGGTTCTGCTGTTGTTGCTTCACTAGGGAAAGAACTCCAGTGTGTATGAAGTGTACCTGCTTGTTGTCTTGTATCACTTATACTTCCTACATTTCCACCTGAAGGTACTACAGTTAATGAAACGGATGTATCTAAAGAATATTGGTAAACACATTGTTCAACTATAGTGTTAACCATAGCTGAAGTCATCTCTTTCAGGTTGCCAGCGTCATAATATAAAGGTGCTCTTACTGCCATTATATAATCTCCTATGTAGCACTTCCAACTATTGTTTTTTGTAGGACTCCTGCTGAATTGTAAATATTTAATGTTGATGGAGTTGTAAAAATAGTTGAAGTTGCATATGCCAAAGAAACATCTAAAATTACATTACCAGTCTGAGCAGGAAAATCAATTACATAATCACTTACTGGTTCTGCTATACGTAATATAGCTTCAAAATCATTTTCATTATTTCCTTCAAGCGCAATATTTCTACCTTTGATAACAGGTAGTCCATCAAAAAGTATTAAATTGTCAGGATGAGTTGTCCTAAAACCCATACCAGCAGCATAACCTGTAGCAGGATTCATTTCTATATATCCAGCTCTTATAATACCATCAACTTCTACGTTTTCAGCAATTTTAATTTCAGTAGAATCTGTACACGAAATTGTATTACCTTCAAATGCAATTGTTCCTAATTGGTGACTAGAACCTGTACTAGTTATATTAGTAGCAGAAACATTTCCAGCTACTGTAATATCTCCACCAACATTTGTTATATTACCAGTAACAGTTAAGTCATTTGCAATAGTTACATCATCTGCTAAACCAACTGTTAATGTATCTGGTGTAGAAACAACTACTGTTGTTTGATTTGATACACCTAATGTAGTTAATGTTTGTCCTGAACCAACAGCTTGTATAGTTGAACCTGAGTCTTCAATAAACCATCCAGCAGCGGCTGTTACTACTCCATTAATTTCATTTACAGCACCTATAATACTTGTTGCGCTTAATGAAGCGTCTAGTGTACCTATATCACCAAAATCATCAGCACACATTTCGTTAAATTGTGTTCTAAATGTTTCTAATGAATCTGTTACTTGTATATTTCTTACAGCCATTATTTTATAACCACCTCTCTTATTAAATCTTTAATTTCTCTTAATTCTTTCTTTAGATTATTTATCTCTCTACAAACATTTCTAATTGTATCTTGTTGTCCCATTCTTTGACTCGTTCTACTCATATACATTTTAAATTCAGACCTGTTAGTATTAACAATAGCTTTTGATTGTATATCTCTAACTAAATTATTATAACCTTCAACTTTTAATACATTACCCATACTATACCGCTAATGCTATTGTTCTCATATCTCTTACAATTGGAGGATATGCTGAAATAGATCCTTTCATTACTATTTTAATTTGGAAAGATGTAAATTGATTCAAACCTTCTACTGAATATTTGTATTCTCTAAATGTTGTATCATTTTCAGCAGGTGTTATTGCTGTATCTTCCGCACCATCTGTATTAAACGGCGTCCAAGATAAATCCGTAATCTTTCTTTCATCTTCAGGTCCTAATGCTCTATGATAAACT
>Ga0257108_1000495_pt1 | contig 11565 bp, 10 predicted proteins | sample LP_taG_FD_190181 | JGI IMG/M metagenome (GOLD analysis project Ga0257108, IMG submission 190181) | Marine microbial communities from Northeast Subartic Pacific Ocean, Canada - LP_J_2011_P26_1000m | ecosystem: Environmental > Aquatic > Marine > Oceanic | place: Canada: Northeast Subartic Pacific...
CCACACCGAGCGATACGGCGGCTCCTGGCTGCCCACCCGCTACGAGGATGTCCAGGCGATGGCCAAGATGGTCCCCGAACTCTCGAGTGCCAGCCCGGGACCCATCGTCATCGACCTTCCCGTCGAACTGCGCGACCAGAGCCGACAGGGCTACAACGCCGCAGCTCCCATCAGCGCCGACCCGCCCGAGCAGACCTGGACCCGCAAGGCCCTGCTGCCCCACTTCACCCCCAAGGCAATCGGCCCCGAACGCGACTACTCCGAGCGCCTCTGCAACGACCTGATCGACGGATTCATCGACGCCGAAGGCTGTGACGGGGCGGTCGACTACGCCCAGCAGATCCCGCCACGGGTCATCGCCAGCAAGCTCGGCGTCGACCAGTCACGGGTCGACGACTTCATCGGCTGGGTCCGCGGCGTCCTCGAGTTCGGACTCACCGACCCAGAACTGCGCCTGAAGAACTCCAACCTCATCCGGGACTTCTTCGCCGCGGAGGTCGTCGACCGCCGGACCAACCCCGGGGACGACCTCATCACCGCCCTCTGCCAGACCGAGGTCGACGGTGAATCGCTGCCCGACGAGGTCGTGATCGGCATGTGCAACCTGCAACTGGTTGCCGGCATCGACACCACCTGGTCGTCGATCGGCTCGGCGCTGTGGCACTTCGCCGGCCACGAAAACGACCGCCGTCGCATGGCCGAAGCCGATGACGCCCTCTGGGATACCGCCATCGAGGAACTGCTGCGCTTCTACTCCCCGGTCACCATGGCCCGCAACGCCATCGAGACCGTCGAGTACGGCGGCGTCACCATGGAGCCAGGCGACAAGATCCTCATGAACTTCCCCGGAGCCAACCACGACCCCGATGTGTTCGAGGACCCCGACACCGTGGTCCTCGACCGGCAGCGCAACCGCCACGTCGCCTTCGGCGCCGGCATCCACCGATGTGCCGGGTCGAACCTGGCCCGCATGGAGATGGAGGTCTCGCTCAAGGCCTGGTTCGCGCGGATCCCCGAGTTCACCCTGGGCGACCCCGACGCCGTCACCTGGGCAGGCGGCCAGGTCCGCGGCCCACGCCGCCTGCCGATCCTCTTCGGTTGAGCAGGCCCTCCCAGGTTCGCATCTGCCACATTCGGACATGCGTCCGAAACAACAGGACACCTGTCCAAGCGCCGTACGCCGTGGCATGGATGACGGCCTGGTAGGAGCCCGGGTACGACCCGAGGCGGCCTCGGCGTGGTCGAGGAGGCGGTCGGCAACCGGAGCCTTTCCCTGATCCAGGCCCTACCCACCTGCCACCCCCAACAGCGCGGGGAGCTCGGCCAGGCGGTCGATGACGTGGTCGGCCTCGGGGCCGTCGTCGTCTCCTTCCTCAGGGACATCGTCCTCGACCACACCACGAAAGCGCACAGTGGCCATGCCCAGTGCTCGGGCGCCGGCCACGTCGGTGCGACGCAGATCACCGACGTGCACGACCCCGACAGGGTCGTCGACGCTCAACCCCGCAAGGCAGTCCCGGAAGATCGCCGCATCCGGCTTGTAGACGCCCACCTCGTTCGAGAACGAGCAGTGACCGATGTGGTCGAGCAACCCATGGTTCTCGAGGTAGCCACGCAGGTGGCGGCCACCAGCCAACGAGGTGTCGCTGACCAGGCCGATCCGGAACCCGGCCCTGGCCAGGGCCGCCACCGCGACCACCCCACCATCGACGGCATCCACCTCGAGCCGGTACGAGGCAGCCTCGAACGCCTCGGCCAGGGCCGCCTCGTCGTCCGGACCGATCCGGCCGGCGAACGCCCGGAAGGCGTCGTCCAATGCCTGCGGCGTCCCGTACTGGCGGCCCGCACGCCACTCGTCCTCGAATCGGGCCGGGAACAGTTCCAAGACCGATCGCAGCAGGTCGGCGGGAAGCTCGAGGCCCCGCTCGTCAACCACCCTTCGCCAGGCGGCAAGCCGGACCTCGACGGCACCCGGCACGCTGACGAGCAGCGTGTTCCAGAGGTCGAAGGTGACAGCCTGCCAGCCTCCTTCCGGCGGGATCAGGATCGACACACCCCGTCGGATACAGCCGCCGCGGCCACCGCCGCGGCGACGGCCATCGGCACCGACTTGTCGAACACCGACGGCACCACGAACTCCGGCGAAAGCTCGTCGTCGGACACCGAGTCGGCGATCGCCCGAGCCGCCGCCAACTTCATGTTCTCGGTGATGTCCATGGCCCCGGCGTCGAGGGCGCCCCGGAAGATGCCCGGGAACGCCAGCACGTTGTTGATCTGGTTCGGATAGTCGCTGCGACCGGTCGCCATGACGGCAGCGAGGCCATCGGCCTCCTCGGGCCGGATCTCCGGATCGGGGTTGGCCATGGCGAACACCAGGGGCTCCGAGGCCATGTTCCGCAGGTCGGCCGCCGTGAGCAGCCCCGGAGCGCTGAGGCCGATGAAGACGTCGGCCCCGTGGAGCACATCGTGGACCGTGCCCATCTTGCGGTCGGGGTTGGTGTTGTCGGCGAACCACTCCTTGGCGAAGTTCAGGCCGCCCCGCCCCGAGTACACGGCACCCTGCCGGTCGATGCCGACGATCTCGCCGATGCCGGCGTCGATCAGGATCCTGCCGACCGCCATACCGGCTGCGCCGACGCCCGAGATCACGACCGACAGATCACCAATGTCGCGACCGGTGAGCCTGAGCGAGTTCCACAACGCCGCCAGGGTGACCACGGCCGTGCCGTGCTGGTCGTCGTGGAAGACCGGGATGTCGAGCGCCGCCTTGAGCGACTGCTCCACTTCGAAGGCGCCCGGCGCCTTGATGTCCTCGAGGTTGATGCCGCCGAACGTGGGCGCCAGGCGGATGACCGTCTCGATGATCTCCTCGGGCGACTCGGTGTCGATGCACACCGGGAACGCATCGACGCCGGCGAACTCCTTGAAGAGCAGCGCCTTGCCCTCCATCACCGGCATGGCCGCCTCCGGACCGATGTCGCCGAGGCCCAGCACCGCCGATCCATCGGACACGATGGCGACCGTGTTCTTCTTGATGGTGAGGTCGTGGGCCCGGCTGGGATCGTCGTGGATGGCCATGCAGATGCGGGCGACGCCCGGCGTGTACGCCATCGACAGGTCGTGCATGTCGCTGACCGGTGCCAGCGGAAGCACCTCGATCTTGCCGCCCTCGTGCATGTGGAACGTGCGGTCGTACCAGAACACGAGCTCGACGCCATCGAGTGCCTCGATGGCGGCCACCACCCGTCCGGCATGGTCCTCGTCACTGCAGTTGACGACCACGTCGTTGACGAGGACATCGCCGCGCACGTCGAAGCCGCCCATCGACACGATGTTGGCGCCTGTCTCACCAATGGCCGTGGCAAGACGTCCCAGGGTGTTGGGCACGTTGGCCAACTCGACGTGGAGGTCGATCGAATAGGCGGCAGTCGGCAGGAATGGCATGGGCAGTGATCCTACGGGGCGGCCCTAGCCGCCACCCGGGTCAAGGGCCTTCGTAGGAGAACCCCAGGTCGAGGGCGGTGACCAGCGGGCGAAAGGCGATCCCCGCCGCCTCGGCCAGCGCACCACAGGTGCCGCCCCGGTCGACGATGGGGAGGATCATCACCGGTTCGGCCCCCAAAGCCCGGACCACCTCGGCCGCCTCGAGCGGAGAGGCACCGCGCGTGACGACGTCCTCGCAGATCACGACCCGGTCGCCGGGCTCGAGTGCACCTGCCAGCCGGCCATCGACGCCGTGGCCCTTCGACTCCTTGCGGATGCTGAACGAACGCAGCGAGCGCCCCCGGGTGGCAGCGACCGCGGCGATGCCGAACGCCACCGGGTCCGCTCCGGCCGTGAGCCCACCGATGGCGGTCACGTCGTCGGGGATGACCTCGAGCGCAGCGTCGGCGACGAGGAGCAGGCCCTCGGACCGGCAGACGGTCTGCTTTCCGTCACAGAACCAGGTGCTCCTGCGTCCGCTCTTGAGGACGAAGTCGCCCGTCTGGACCGCATGCGCCAGCAGGTGGTCGATAAGTGCCTGATTCGTAACGGGGAACGCCTCTGCCACGGCTCCGAACCTAGCGGCGCAGGTCGACCCGGCCGGAGCCCCCGACCAGCTCGCCGATGACCCGGGCCGGACGGTCATGGTCGGCGAGCGTGGCGACGACCCCGTCGGCCTCGTGGCCGGGGACCGCCAACACCATGCCGATCCCGAGGTTGAACACCCGTGCCATCTCGTCGTCGCCGACGCCGCCCATCGCCTGGAGCTCCCCGAAGATGCGGGGCACCTCCCAAGCCGAGGAGTCGACGACCGCGTCGACGGCACCACCCAGAACCCGGGGCAGGTTGCCGGGCAGGCCGCCTCCCGTGACGTGGGCGACGGCGTGCACCTCGTGGGCGTCAAGGGCGGCAACCACCGCCGGGGCGTAGATCACGCTCGGCGCCAGCAACTCGTCCGCCAACGACGTCTCCGCACCCTCCCAGGCAGGGTCGTCGAGCGACCGTGCGGCAACGTCGAACACGAGGCGACGTGCCAGCGAGAAGCCGTTGGACCGCAGGTTCGGCGATTCGATCCCGACGAGGACGTCGCCGGCCGACACCCGGCTGCCATCGAGGACGGCATCGCGTTCGACGGCACCGACCGAAAAGCCGACCAGGTCGAACTGGTCGGCCTCCATCACGCCGGGGTGCTCGGCCATCTCGCCACCGACCAGTGCGCAGCCGGCCTCCCGGCAACCGTCGGCGATGCCTGCCACCAGCTGCTCCATGGCCGCGGGGTCGAGTCGGCCGACGGCCACATAGTCGAGGAAGAACAACGGCGCGGCCCCGACACACACCAGGTCATCAACGCACATGGCGACGAGATCCCGGCCGATCGTGTCGAAACGGCCCGTCTGGCGGGCGATCTCGGCCTTCGTCCCCACCCCGTCGGTCGTCGACACGAGGAGCGGATCGCGGTAGCCCGACCTCCCGATGTCGAAGAGCCCCCCGAACCCGCCGATGTCGCCGATCACCTCTGGTCGGTAGGTGGAACGCACGTGGGGGGCGATGCGCCGCACGGCGTCCTCACCGGCACCGATGTCGACGCCCGCCGACCGGTAGTCCTCGGGCACGGTCGCCTCAGGTGCGGTCGAAGAGCCGGGCGGCTTCCTCGACGGGCAACCCACGCTCGAGGTCGTCGCCCAGGACGGGCATGGCCCGTTCCGGAGCCGACGGATCGTCGGGATGCTCGAGCACCTGCTTCGTGAGGTTGGCAGGGATCTCGATCGGGTACTCGCCGGTCAGGCAGGCGGAGCAGAAGCCGGCTCCAACGGCCCCCGTGGCTTCGAGCAGGTGGTCGAGCCTGAGATAGCTGAGCGTGTCGACGTCGAGGTACTCGCGGATCTCGTCGACCGTGAGGTTGGCCGCCAGCAATTCGCCCCGGGACCCCGTGTCCATGCCGTAGAAGCAGGGCCAGCGGTAGGGCGGCGACGACACGCGCAGGTGGATCTCCTTCGCCCCGGCATCGCGCAGCATGCGCACCATCGACCGGGTCGTGGTGCCCCGCACGATCGAGTCGTCGACGACGACGAGGCGCTGGCCCTCGATGTTGTCCCGCAGCGGGTTGAGTTTCATGCGCACTGCCGACGACCGCAGGGCCTGCGTGGGTGCGATGAACGTGCGGCCGATGTAGCGGTTCTTGACGAGGCCGTGGCCGAAGTCGATGCCCGACCGCCGGGCGTAGCCCTCGGCCGCCGGGATGCCCGACTCGGGCACGCCCATGACCAGGTCGGCCTCGACGGGCGCCTGCTCGGCGAGCGCCTCGCCCATCCGGACGCGGGCATGGTGGACGCTCTGCCCGTAGAGGACGCTGTCGGGTCGGGCGAAGTAGATGAACTCGAAGAGGCAGAGTCGGGGGTCGACCTCGACGGGGTCGAACGGGTGCAGCGACCGGCAGCCCGTCCGGTCGATGATGACGACCTCCCCGGGCTCGAGTTCCCGGACGAAGTGCGCCCCGATCACGTCGAGGGCAGGTGACTCGGAGGCGAGCACCCAGCCCCCGTCGAGGCGGCCCAGGCACAGTGGCCGGAACCCGTTGGGATCGCGCACGCCGATGATGCGCTCACGATCGGCGAACACGAGCGAGAAGGCACCGTGGAGCCGGGGCAGCACATCGGACAGTGCCGCCTCGAACGCCGTGCCGGGCTCGAGGTCGGGGCGGGCGAGCAGCGACGTGGTGAGGAGCTCTGCCATGAGGTCGGTGTCGGAGGTGACGGTGCCCGGAAGCATCCCAGCCTCGGCGGCCAGGGCCTCGGTGTTGACCAGGTTGCCGTTGTGGCCGAGGGCGAACTCGACGTGGTCGACGCCGCGGTACACGGGTTGGGCGTTTCGCCAGGTGCTCGACCCGCTCGTCGAATAGCGGGTGTGGCCGATGGCGAGGTCGCCGGAAAGCGCTGTGAGGGTCCGATCGTCGAAGGCGTTGGAGACCAGCCCCATCTCCTTGACCACGGTGATCCCCTCGCCGTCGCTAACCGCCATGCCCGCCGACTCCTGGCCGCGGTGCTGCAGGGCATAGAGGCCCAGGTAGGTGAGGTGGGCGACCGGCTGGCCGGGGGCGAACACCCCGAAGACCCCGCAGGCCTCCTTGGGGGTGTCGTCGAAGGGCTCGTCCTGCTCGTCGGGGGCGAGGTACGGGCTCGACACGGGTCTCAGCCTACCGTCGGCCACGCGCACGGACCGGATGCTCAGCGGCTGGCAGTGCCGGCACCAAGCGCCTCCGGCAACCGGTCGGTGAACGCCGCAGTGACCTCGTCGACGCCGATGTCGACCAGGCCCTTGACCGTGAACCGGTCGCCGGTCGCGAGGCCGATGCGGGAAGTCTCCACACCAGCCGCCTCAGCCCGCGCGAACACCTCGACGAGCCAGTCCGGGTGGACGACGATGACGATCCGGCCGGGCGCCTCGCCGAACAGGGCCCGGTGGTCCGCCACCCGGGCGACTTGGACGCCGACGCCGGAGCGGGCAGCCATCTCGGCCAACGCCACGCCGAGGCCGCCCGACGAGACGTCGTGAACACCGTCGACCAGGCCGTCGGAGACGAGTCCCCGGACCAGTTCGGCGACGTCGGCCACCACCGCCAGGTCGAGGTCGGGCAGCCGGCCGCCCGGCGCACCATGGGAGGCGCCCCAGCGGGATCCGCCGAGCCCGTCCGCCTCGGGACCGAGCAGGAGAAGGCGATGACCGTCGACGAGGGTCGCACCGGGCGGTCGCCGGTCAAGCCGGTCGACCATCCCGAGCAGGCCGATGACCGGCGTGGGGTCGATGTCGGTTCCGGCCGACTCGTTGTAGAGGCTCACGTTGCCGCCCACGACGGGGACGCCCAGGGCCCGACAGGCCTCGCCCATACCGTCGACGGACTCGGAGAGTTGCCACATCACCTCGGGGTGCTCGGGGTTGCCGAAGTTGAGGCAGTTGACGACCGCCAACGGACGGGCACCCACGCAGGCCAGGTTGAGGACCGACTCGGCCACCAGCATCGCCGTGCCCTGCCGGGGGTCGACGGCACACCAGCGGTGGTTGCCGTCGGTCGTCAGGGCCAGGCCACGACCGGTGTCGATGCCGGTTCCCGGGTGCTTGAGTCGCAGGACCGTGGCGTCGTCCCCGGGGCCGACCACGGTGTTGAGGAACAGTTGGTGGTCGTACTGGCGGTAGACCCAGGCCGGGTCGGCCAGCAGTTCGAGCAGTTCGGTACCCGGATCCTCCGGTGCGTCGAGGTCGTCGGCCGAGGGGCCGGGCGGGGCGTCGGGCGCTTGGCGGGGACGGTCGTAGAGGGGGGCGTCCTCGTGGAGCGAGGCAGCCGGCACCTCGGCCAGCACCTCGCCGTCGAACTCGTCGAGGATGCGCAGGGCACCCCCGTCGGTGACACGGCCGATGACGCTGGCCCGCACCTCCCAACGGCCGCAGATCTCGAGGACCCGGTCGAGGCCGTCGGGTTCGACGATGGCGAGCATCCGTTCCTGCGACTCGCTGGTCATGACCTCGTGGGGTTCCATGCCGGGCTCGCGCCGCGGCACGGCCGACACGTCGATGTCCATGCCGACGCCACCGCGGGAGGCGGTCTCGCTGGTGGCACAGGTCAGGCCCGCTCCGCCGAGGTCCTGGATGCCGACCACGAGCCCCTCGTCGAGCAGGGCGAGGCACGCCTCGATGAGGCGCTTCTCCTCGAAGGGGTCGCCCACCTGGACGCTGGGCCGCTTGTCGCCGTCGGTCTCCTCGGAGAAACCCGCCGAGGCGAGGACGCTGACGCCCCCGATGCCGTCGCGGCCCGTGGAGGAACCCAGCAGCACCGCCAGGTTGCCGACGCCCGAGGCCTGGCCGAGTACCAGACGGTCGGTGGGGAGCAGGCCCAGGCACAGCACGTTGACGAGCGGATTGCCCCGATAGGTGGCGTCGAAGACGGTCTCGCCACCGACCGTGGGCACGCCGACGGCGTTGCCGTAGCCGGACACGCCGGAGACCACGCCCTCGGCGATCCAGCGACTGCGGGCATCGTCGATGGGGCCGAACCGCAGGGAATCCATGAGGGCGATGGGCCGTGCACCCATGGTGAAGATGTCGCGGAGGATCCCCCCGACCCCGGTGGCCGCCCCCTGGTAGGGCTCGATCGCCGACGGGTGGTTGTGCGACTCGATGCGGATGGCGGCGGCGATGCCGTCGCCGACGTCGACCACGCCGGCGTTCTCGCCAGGACCCACGAGCACCCACGGCGCCTCGGTCGGAAGCCGCCCGAGGTGGATGCGACTGCTCTTGTAGGAACAGTGCTCCGACCACATCACCGAGTACATGGCCAGCTCCAACGGGTTGGCGGCCCGGCCGAGGATTCCCTCGATGGTGGAGGCCTCGTCGTCGGTCAGCCCGAGTGCCCGGTGGAGGGGTTCGCTCACGGCGGTGCACGGTAGCGGTCGAGGATCACCAGTTGGTGCGTCCCTCTGAACTCCTACGCCGGCCTGGACGGGTCGAGCCCATCTTCCCGCTACCAATGTTCATTCTCCGCGGAACAGCGGGGAACTTTACGTTTCAATGTTCAGGTTTTAAATCGGTCAATAAAGACATAATCTTCTTCGAGAATCCGAAACTCCCACCTTCAAGATCACAGATGATTAGGAGCACATTCTTCATGGCACGCCAGAAAATGTCAGACGCGGAGAAGGTCGAAACCAGGGCCGTCCGCGATTACCTCACAGCGCTCGAGGCCAACCAACCCAAGCGTGGTCGCAAGCGCACCCCCGACAGCGTCCGCAGCCAGATCGAAGCCGCGACCGCTGCGATGGAGAGTGCCTCGGCCACCAAGCGCCTGGGCCTCGTCCAGGAACGCATTGACCTCGAGGCTGAACTGGACCGCCTCGAGAGCACCGGCTCCGTGGACATGGGCGCCCTCGAATCAGCCTTCGCCGCCAATGCAGCCTCCTACGGCGGCAAGCGGGGAATCTCCTACGCCGCCTGGCGTGAGGTGGGCGTGCCCTCCCCGGTGCTCAAGGACGCTGGCATCCGCCGCTCGGCCTGAACCGGCGCCGCCCTCAGGCGGCCGCTTCCAGGAGGGAACGGATCAGCACCGATCCGTCCGTACTGCCCAGGAGTTCGTTGCACGCCCGCTCGGGGTGGGGCATGAGACCGACCACGTTGCGGGCCTCGTTGCAGACCCCGGCGATGTCGTCGACCGAGCCGTTCGGGTTCCCGACATAGCGCAGGACGATGCGGTCCTCGTCGCGTAGCTGCTCCAACGTGCGTTCATCGCACGTGTAATTTCCTTCGAAGTGGTTGATCGGAATCGACAGTTCTGCACCCACGGAAGCCGAACCGGTGAGCGACGAATCCGTGGTTTCCACGCGTACCGTCGCAGGCCGACAGAGGAACTTGAGGCCACTGTTCTTCTGCAATGCGCCCGGCAGTAATCCGGCCTCGGTGAGGACCTGGAACCCGTTGCAGATGCCGACGACCGGCCCGCCGGCGGTGGCGAACCGGGCGACCGCCTCCATGGCCGGCGAGAAGCGGGCGATGGCACCCGGTCGCAGGTAGTCGCCGTGGGCGAACCCGCCCGGCACGATGACCGCATCCACGCCCGACAGGTCGTCGTCGCCGTGCCAGAGCAGGCGCCCGCTCCCACCCAGGCCGTCGACGGCCTCGACGGCGTCCATTTCGCAGTTGGTCCCGGGGAAGACGACCACCCCGACGACGGTGCTCACGTGTCGGACTCCGGGGAGATCGCCTCGACCGTCAGGTCGGCGTCCTCGATGACCGGGTTGGTGAGGAACGACTCCGTCAACTCGGCAGCAGCGACCCGCGCCGCTTCGGCGTCGGCGGCCTCGATCGTGAACCGGATGGTCTTGCCGACGGTGACCCCGACGATCCCCTCATAGCCGAGCATCGGCAACGCCCGCTCGACGGTGGCACCTGCAGGATCGGAGATCCCGTCCCGCAGGCGGATGTCGACGAGTACCGAGAACTGCATGGTTCAGGCTCCTTGTGTGCCGGGCCAGTCGGCGAAGGATCGGCCGGTGATGCGCTCGTACGCCTCGATGTAGCGGTGCGAGGTGGCGGCGACGACTTCGTCGGGCAGGGCCGGCGGTGGCGGCTGCTTGTCCCAGTCGAGGCCGTCGAGGAAGTCGCGCACGGGCTGCTTGTCGAACGATGGCGGCGTGGCGCCGGGCGACCACTCATCGGCCGGCCAGAACCGCGACGAGTCGGGGGTGAGCACCTCGTCGGCCAGCACCAGGTGGCCGTCGATGAGTCCGAGTTCGAACTTCGTGTCGGCGATGATGATCCCGCGTTCGGCCGCCCAGTCGGCGCCCCGCTGGTAGCACTCCAGCGACACGGCCCGTGCCTGCCCGGCAAGGTCGGCGCCGATCAGGTCGACAGCCGCTGCAAACGAGATGTTGACGTCGTGCCCCTCGTCGGCCTTCGTCGACGGGGTGAACACGGGCTCGGGCAGGCGGTCGGCCTCCCGGAGGCCCTCGGGCAACACCGAGCCGTGCATGGTGCCGTGGATGCGGTACTCCTTCCAGGCCGAGCCGGTGATGTAGCCGCGCACGATGCACTCGATCGGGAGCATCTCGGCCCGACGACAGAGCATCGTGCGCCCGGCCAGGTCAGTGGCGCCGTTCGTGCCCGGGGCGTCGGCCGGGTCGGTGGAGAGCAGGTGGCCAGGGACCACGTCGGCCAGCAGGTCGAACCAGAACGCCGACATGGCGGTGAGGACCCTGCCCTTGTGCGGGATGGGCTCGTCCATCACGACGTCGAATGCGGAGATGCGGTCGGAGGTGACCATGAGGAGGCGGTCGTCGCCGGCGTCGAAGATGTCGCGGACCTTGCCCGAGTGGACGTAAGGCAGGTCGATGGCGGGGGACAACGCTGGCTCCGTCGGGTGGGTGGGTCGGATCAGAGGATGGGTTCGGGATCGTAGGCGGCGGCAGTGGGGCGGGCGGCCACCACCTCGCCGATGCGTTCGACGACGGCCTGGACCTGGCTGCCGGCCGTGCCGACGAAGACGCCCGGGTCGGCCAGGAGGGCGTCGAGGGCGGCCCTGTCGAGGGGCAGCCGGTCGTC
>Ga0257108_1000500_pt1 | contig 11525 bp, 9 predicted proteins | sample LP_taG_FD_190181 | JGI IMG/M metagenome (GOLD analysis project Ga0257108, IMG submission 190181) | Marine microbial communities from Northeast Subartic Pacific Ocean, Canada - LP_J_2011_P26_1000m | ecosystem: Environmental > Aquatic > Marine > Oceanic | place: Canada: Northeast Subartic Pacific...
CCGTTCTCTACTGGCAGACCCCCGTGGTGATGATATAAAGGATAGAGTGAATGAGATAAAACATAGACAAAAGTTTCGTCCATTTGCTCCATCCGTCCTCGAAGAACACGCACATGAAATCTTTGATATGCCAGTTAAGAAGTCTCAGTTTATGCAGTTTGTAGCAGATTGCAAGTATCCTGATAAATATCCTGCTATTTGTCATGTGGATGGAACTTCACGAGTTCAGACGGTTAGTATGGATGATAATCCAGGTTATTATAAACTTATTAAGGAGTTTTATGAGAAAACAGGTTGTCCTATGGTGTTAAATACAAGTTTAAATGTAAAAGGAAAACCAATAGTTAATAGTTACCTTGGTGGGGTTGGATTTGCTAAGACATATAAAGTGAAGGTGTTTTAGTGAATGTTTTATTTTTAAGTGATACACTTGGTCAAATGTCTGGTGAAGAATTTGGTACATCAAAACTTCCACGAAATACACAGAAGTCAAAGTGTGAGGGTGATATTCCATTTTTAGATCGTTTAAAAATTAGAATTTCATCATCGGTAAATTTGGGAAGGGGAAATCGTTTAAGTTCTTCGGATTTTTTTAAAACTATTAATTTTTTGACAGAAGATTTTACAGATAGATATGTTGTTTTTTATGAAGTATATGATGGTAAAGAATCATTTAAACGTTTAGTTAAGTTTAAAAGAGTTATAAGTGATTTGAGAGATAAAAAATGTTATGTTATTTTTTCTTATACAGATCGTGTTAGATGGCAATTTAATAAACAGGAGAGTTATTGGTTAAAATTTAAAGAATTAGTAAAAGAACAAAATATAGATATAGATAGATTTGGATTTATTATGTATGAAACAGTTTTGAAAGATGATTATGATAAGGTTGGGGAAATTGGTATAGATTTTTATTCATTTAATGAAACTTCTAAATTTATTTATTATCCAGATAACTTTGCAAGATCAGTTCAGTTGGATAAAAATACTTTATCAAAAATGTTTCGTATTTCCAAAGGATATTATAGACAATTTAAGTATTGTTCTCACAATAATAATTTTAAAGAACATAGAGTTGAGTTACTTTTATTTTTAATAAAAAATAATTTATTGGAAGATGGAGTGACAACTTGGTTTGGGGGAAAAGAACCTGGAGAACAAGGAGTAGATAACTTAGATTTTACTAAATTTAATAGTATTGATTATGGTCTCATTGATTATAGTAAAGAATATGGAAAAGAAGTAGTTGATATTGCCCATGATTTAATTCCTAATAGTTATGATCACAAGATAGATGGATTTCAAGATTTTTTAAATGTCATACCTTATTTTAATAGTTATTTTAATATAATAACTGAAACTACTTGGGGATCAGGTTATGATTTTGAAATTCCACAGAAAATACACATAACAGAGAAAGTTTGGAAACCTGTATCTACATTTCAGCCGTTTATTTTAATATCAACCAAACATAATTTAAAAAAATTACGAGAATGGGGGTTTAAAACTTTTGATGGGTTTATTGATGAATCTTATGATGAGTTAGATACCTACAAAGAAAGAATAGAAATTATTAATAAAGAAATTATAAGATTATGTAATATGTCAAGAAAAGAATTAGATGATTGGTACTGGTCAATGGAAGATATTTTAGTTCATAATTCTGAAAATCTTGTTAAGTTTATAGATACGGAATATAATAAGTTACAAAAGGTATTTGAGCACGGGTGGAGTAAAGTTTAATGAATTTATTATTTTACAGTGATACACTTGGATTAGATGGTGCAATAGATAGAGAAATTTTTTTAGATTATTTAAAATATAATAATACTTTTTTAGAAGATGTTAATTTTATAGATAATAATTTAGCAGATAAGTATGTAATTTTTTTTGATACCTATTGTGGAAAAACCGCTCTTGAAAATTTATTATACGATTCGAAAACAATTATTTCACATTTACAAGATGGTAAGTGTTATATATTATTTTTCCATTCTGATGTAATAGAACATCAGTTTAAGACAGATGATTTATATTGGAGAGAGTTTAAAGAATTGATTAAAGAACATAATATAAATGAAGATAAATTTGGATTTATATATTATGAAACCGTTTTAGCTGAAGAAAGAAATGAAGTAGATAAAATTGGAATAGATGTTTATTCATTTAATAGAAATTCTGTATTTTCTTATTATCCAAGAGATAATTTTTTGTCTAAAATTTTTAATAATACAAGGGGGTATTATAGACAATTTAAGTATTGTTCACATAATAATAATATTAAAGATCATAGGGTAGAATTATTATTGTTTTTGATTAAACATCAATTATTAGATGATGGAATAAGTACATGGTTTGCAGGCGGAGAACCACAAGAACAAGGAGTAGATAACTTAGATTTTACTAAATTTAATAGTATTGGTTATGGAGTTATTGATTACAGTAAAGAGTATGGAAAGGAAGTTGTAGATTTTGCTAATAGTTATGTTCCAAATAGTTATGATTTAAAAGAAGATGGTTTACGGGATTGGTTAAATCCTATTCCATATTTTAATAGTTATTTTAATATAGTAACTGAATGTTCGTGGGGTCCAGGTATTGATAAGAATGATTTACAGAAAATAACAATAACAGAGAAAGTATGGAAACCTATAGTTACTTTTCAACCATTTATTTTGATATCAATGAAAAATAGTTTAAAGAAATTAAAAGAATGGGGATTTAAAACGTTTGATGGTTATATTGATGAGTCATATGATACTTTAGAAACTTATGGTGAGAGAAAGAAGGTAATAAATAAAGAGATTATTAGACTTTGTAATATGTCAAGAAAAGAATTAGATGATTGGTACTGGTCAATGGAAGATATTCTACAGCATAATGCCGATAACCTTGTTAAGTTTATAGATAAAGAACATTCTAAATTAGAAAGTGCTATTAGGAATGGTTGGAGTAAAATATGAAAATCAATGTGAAATCACTATCAGAATTAAAACTTTTTGACTTAGATAATATAGGATATCAATTTAAAATCAATCCAGATTGTCAACCTGGGGATAAAGATTGGTCACCAGCAAAAGAGGGTTGGAGTGAAGAAGAATGGGAAGAAATAAGACTTGCAAAAATAATAGTTTCTGATAAAACAGCTAGTACTTCTCTTAGATCGCTGGAAAATGAAACATTATCTGTTGCTAGCTTCATTGATTGGGATACATTAGTTAATGGATATATTATATGTATAATACGTGATCCAAATGAAAAATATAAATCCGCAATAAAAGAAAAATATGTAGAGCATTTTTCATGGGACAATTTGAAAATGAAGCGCCCCCCGAGCTCGAAGGTTAATGACCATCTAAAAGATGGCGAATTAGATTTTTTATATAATATTGGATTACTTGGAACTGATAATGATAATCCATATCGGAGTAAAGCAAAATTAATACCTACTTTTGTAGATAATAATTTACCAGAAGTAGATTTTTTTATGAATCTTATGATTTTAAAACATGAAATAAATAATAATTTAAATTGGATGAGTTGGGCGAATACAATTTTTTGGTATTGGAATAATCCAAAATGGAAAGATTATGAGAGGCAAGATTGCAGAACGAAATGGAATTTATATACTCTTTTGTTGGAGCCAAATGTTTATTTTTTAGAATTGGAGCATTTAAGTGATCCAAAATTTTTGAAATGGTTACAGAGAAAAGATAGTCATTGGAAATCTATAAATGAAATACCCCATTATTATAAAACCAAAAAAATTTTTTATGAAAATTACGATTTATTCTGGAAGGAATATTCTGAAGGCAAGATTTTACAGGATAAATGTTTGGTAAATCCATTATATAATTTAAAAACTAATTTAAAATCAGATTATATTAAGAGGTTATGTAAAATATTAGAAATCGAAAATTATTTACTTGATCAAATTAGAAATGATCATAATAGATATTTAAGTAAAAGTTTGAATTTAATATGAAAAAAATAAATATTTTAACTGAAGGTATTAGAGGTAAAACTTGGAGTAATAGTTGTGGGGGTGGTTTGCAAGATGTATATGGTAAGGGAAAGTTAAATTTAGTTTTTATTAAGACTGGATATCCAGAATTAGCAGATGATACATTTTTTTTATTTCCAATTTCTATTGGAGATTACCGCGGATATCTTGGAATTGGTGATGATGAATTTGATAAAGTGGAATCTTTTTTAGATATTATGAATTCGAAAATTAAAAATTTAATTAAAAATAAAAATGGTTATATTTTAATAAATAGGTTTGCTGAAGGTCATATTACACAAGGGTGTTATAGAGATTTACATAATGAATTAATTAAACACGATATTCCAGGTAATAAAGTTATGTTGGTTTCGAGTAATATGAATGGTAAAAAACAATATCAAACATTTTGTAAAAATATGCCAAATTTAACAAAAACAAAAATAACAGTTATTGAGGCCGCACATAGATTAGAGTCTGCTGTAATTACTTATAATCAGATTGTAGATGATGATTATAATAAGGACCTCTATACCCAAATATGGCCATATAAAAATTCTTTTTTTACTAAAAAAGAAATGAAAGATATGAGAGATACATTAAGAGAAAAATATTTTTTATCTTATAATAGAATAATTAGAGAATATAGATTAGCATTAGTTGCAATGCTTTATGAGTTGGGGTTACAAGACAAGGGAATTATAAGTCTTGGTGCACCGAAAGTTAATAAGGAATATGGTGGTGTTTGGCCAAATAGAATTTCCGACTTTATAGAAGATAAAAAACAGAATGAAGTTGTTAGTAATGCAGTTGCAAATATAAAAAGTTTATATCCGATAAATGCAGACAAGGATATTATACCTGAATTACAATATACGGAAGAAGGGGAAAGAATTGGTGGTGCAGTTGGAGATTATACACATTTTTCACATCAATATAAGAGAATATATTTTAATATTGTTACTGAAAGTTGTTATTATGAAGATTGTATCTATTTTAGTGAAAAGACATTTAGGCCAATTTCTCAATTAACTCCATTTTTGTTTGTGGGTACTCCATTTTCGTTGGCAAAATTAAGAGAAGTAGGATTTAAAACATTTAGTCCATATATAGACGAGTCATATGATGAAGAAATTGATAATGATAAACGATTTTTTATGATATTGGATGAAGTTAAAAGGTTATGTAATATGACAAAAAAGGAAATCCATAAGTGGTATTATAAAATGGAAGATATACTCATATACAATCAAGAACATTTTGCAAATTATAAAATGCAGGATCATAAAAATGTTTGGAATGAAATTTCAGAGATAATGTATGCCCGATTTCCGATAGAACATCCTGATGATTTAATAGATAAACTTAATAATAGTAATGTACCTTTCTTACATGGATTGGGTAAATTTATTTTTTATGATAAAAATTTAGATAAAATAATAATAGATATATCTGATGAATCAATAACAGAAGATATAGCTAACCAATATGAAGAATTTTGTAAAAAGAATGATATTCCAATTAGTAAAACTTTGGTGTTACATTCTAATGTGATATTGGAGAGGGAATATTCTTATTCTTTTGATTATTTTTTTATAGAGTGTAAAAGATTATTAAATAGAAGTCCTGATTATGGAAAGATTGATTATAATATCAAAAAAGAAAAAATTTATAATTGTTTAAATCATTCTGAAAATAAACATAGGACAATTATATTTAATGGATTAAAGTCAAGAAAATTATTGAAATATGGTTTTGTTTCTTATCTTGATAGGGGTGTATATTTACCAAGAAAATATAAAGGAACTCGTAGAGGGTGGAGATGGGGTACTTTATTACCAGATGTTGTAAGTAAAACTTATTTTAATGTTGTTACAGAAACACATCATGAGATTGATAAACAGTATGATGATCTATTTATAACTGAAAAGACTTGTAAGGCTTTAATAACACAACCTTTTATTGTAGTCGGTAATTATGGAACTTTAAGGCATATAAAAAAACTTGGGTTCGAAACTTATCCAGAGTTATTTGACGAGAGTTATGATTTAATAGAAAATCCAAAAGATAGATTAGAATTTATTTTGGATGAAATAGAAAGATTATGTAATATGGATAAAAATAAATTAGAAGAAATATATGAATCTGTTTTATGGAAGGCCGAGAATAATAAAAAAAGAATGTTAAAATTTGACATACAGGATTATAAAAATGTTTGTCTGAATAGTGCAACCTTAACATATAACAAGGGGGCTCACGATGGATAAGGTTAGAAATGAAGAATTAAAATATATTAAACGAATTTTTAAAGAACCAGATGGTTATATACATTATAAAAGGTTTTCTGAGTATGTTAATATTGAAGGGTTTAATAAAATTCCTCCTGAAGATTGGTGGAATGAGATATGTTATTTGATGAGACCAGTGTCGAAAGATTTTCTTCCCCGTTCAAAAGAACATGGATTTGATGGTAAAGAGCACGGAGTTACAGTATGTCAATGTGTGTGGGAAATGACTGGTAAAAATACACATGAAGCATTAATTACATATCAAAGAGAAATAATTAAAGCTGGTGGTGTAATGCCAGTAAATGTTAAAATTGAAGAAGGAAAGGTTACTTATTTAGATGGTTCTCACAGAGTAAGGGCAAATATACAACTTGGAAATGAAATGATTCCTGCTTATATCAATAGAGAAAAAGATCATTGGGTAACTTGTTGGAGAAAGGGTATGATTTTAGAAGATGGAACTCTTGATATGAGTTACGATTTTAGTAAAGAAGGTGTGTTCTTTTAATGGATGTTTTAATGAACATATTATGTATTAGATATACTAATAAATTAGAGATAATGGAAACTGTTGATGTTCTTGAATATAATTTAAATTGGAAATGGCCAGATAAAAATTTACCATTTTCTTACCCTGAATTTAATAAAAGTGGATTTAACTTTATTGAAAAAAATGAGGATCCATATATAGCCTTTTTTACATTAAAATTATTTGGTAAACCTCCAACTCAGAAACTCTTTGAAGATGATGATTTGTGGAAGATAATTAAACGAGATTTTGATAATAATAAATGTAAAATAATATTTTACAGTCCAGATTTTGATGCTACACGGTTAGCTAAAAATTTAAAACTTGAAAAAAGTAAAGTTAAAATTATAAGTGGTGAATTTACAGATAATAAAGATGTCTATTTTTGTGAATTTAATGGTATGTCATATTATAATATTTTAGATGAGGGAGTTAATTATGAAAAGTTATTTGAAAGTATGTCTCGTTATTACAGGGATTATCATTTTTTATCATTGAATCATTCAGTTAAAAAACATAGGATAGAATTATTTAATTTTATAAATAAAAATGAAGAAATTCGGTCAAAAACAAAATCAAATTTTTTTTCAAGAATTATCACACATAGGCCACATACTAAAGACGAAGTGAGAAATCAATTACCTGATTTAGAAATAAAATTAATGGATAGTGATTTAATTGATGATCAAGATACAATACATTTTGATAAAAGTAGAATTAATCCTATTATAGAATATAATTCATACATCAATTTAACAACTGAAACGGGATTTGAAGGTAATAAAATTTATTTGACTGAAAAACTTTTTAGAAATTTTGTAACTTTTAAACCATTTATTTTGATAGGTCAGGCAAAGTCTTTAAAGAGGGTAAAAGATTGGGGATTTAAAACATTTGGGGAGTGGTTTGATGAATCTTATGACGAAATTAAAGATGAAAATAAAAGATTAGATATGATTAAAAAAAATATATTAAAATTATCAAAACTTTCTAAAAAAGAAATTCATATATTATATTATGAAATGGAAGAAGTATTAAGACATAATTATAAACATTTAAAAGTTCATTATAAGAATCAATTAAAAGAATTCAGAAATTTTTTGTTAAAGGTAGAAGTATGAGTATAACTTATTATTGGAATAATAAACTTGATCCCGAATATCATACTAATTTGTGGACAAATAGAATTTGTGTAGAAAAAATTTCTGAAAGTTCTTCAGATAAAAATATCCATATTTTATTTATTAAAGGTCCACATGATAATGATGATATTTTTGATTTTATACAAAAAAATCTTATAGGGAAAGGTTATCGCATAGTTTTGTGGAATCTTGATCATAGTCTTTATGATGAGTATTATGATACTAAACTTCTTGAATTACATGAACTTGGAGAGGATGTTATAAAAGTATCTTCTGATATGAATATTCCAAATGACTATCCTTTTAAAAAACTTATAACATATTCTATGGCAGATGCTGTATTGGAAGTGCAGCGGAGCAATAGAAAGTTAATTATGGGGATATTTAAAAAAAGTGCAAAATTGGGTAGACATAAGTATTTTTTATGTTTTAATGGAACACCTAAGAATTATAGAATACAATTTGTAAATAAACTTTACCATAATGATCTTTTTGATAAGATGGACATTTCATTTTTATCTTGGTTTGATGATAATCATGAAAGATTTACTATTGATACTATAAAAGAATATTCGGAAGCTGGATATGATGAAATAGAATTACCTAAAGAAATGTTTCCTATGAATTTAGATTTTGGTCGTCATGCTCATGGATTTTATACTTGTTTTTTAAATTTACCTTTATATTTTAGTTCATATATTGATGTGATTACTATGGCAAAATATGCTAGTAGGGGTGTATATTTAGATGAAAAAATATATAAAAGTTTTATATGTTTAAAGCCGTTTATAATTGTAGGACAGTATGAAACGTTGAAAATTTTAAAAGACTATGGATTTAAAACTTTTTCACCAATAATAAATGAAGATTATGATAGCGAACGAGATAGTGAAAAACGAATGGATATGGTTATTCAAGAAGTAAAAAGGTTAAATGATATGTCTGTATTTGAAATGGACAAAATATTTTGGAAATTTAAAGATATTTTAGTATATAATTTCTTACACTTAAAGAAATTTATAAATGATATAGATGATACTTTAATAAAAGAAATATGTGAATAATTTTATTATGTACTATTTATATTTAGTCCAAGTGGTACTAACTCGGGTAATCAACCCCGAAAGACCTAACCGACCACAATAAAAAGGACTATAAAAACGGAGGCACTTGAAAATAGTGTCCTCTCTAACCAGAGGATTTTTTGTTTTATGGACAATATAAAATATGTGTATAGTAATGGTTGCAGTTACACCGAAGGTTGTGGTTTAGATAATCCAGAAAAAGAACGGTATTCTAAATTTCTTGCCGATAAGTTTAATGCAGAAGATATTAATCAATCAGAAGGTGGTTGTTCTAACCAACGAATATGTAGGATTACATACGATTGGATTTCTGAAAATCAAGATAAATTAAAAGATACTTTATTTGTATTACAATTATCATACCCAGTTAGAAATGAAATTTGGGTAAATAGAACTTGGCAAGATGATTATGGTAATAAGAGTCATTGGCATGGTTCTCAATTTGGACATGATGGTTATACCGCGTGGGAATCACACGAAAGAGATACATCAGTAGATAAAAATGAGATTAATTTTAATTATGTTCCTGATAATAAAACAGGATCGGAAATAACTTGGAGATATGTTATATCATTACAATCATTTTTTAAATTTAACAATATTAAATACATTTTTTTTGAAGGTGATATTAATAAAGAAGGATTTTTAGATAAAACTTGTAAAATAGCAGAATTAGTTAATTTTGATTATTTTTATCAAGAACCATTTTTGGGTAGTGCTAGAAACAGACTAACAGAGTGTAATCATCCGAATGCTGAAGTCCAGGTAGAATGGTCAAATAAATTATATAAACTTGTAAAGGAACTATATTAATGTTAAATATAATAATAGATGATTATAAACTTCAACTTTTTCTTTTTGAAAAAATGGGTTCTCGGTCAATTGAAGATGCACTTAATAATAAAGTCGGTAATCATAATTGGGAAGGGTTAATTATACGAATTTCTCAGAATGATGAAGGATATCCAGATGGTATGGAAGTAGAAGGTGGGATATTTAAATACAGAAAATATGATGGTAGAATTACAGAATCCTATTTAGATTTAGATAATCGGCCATGGGAAGTTGTTTGGCCAGAAGATTATAAAACTATATTAATATATAGAAATCCTTATCATAGACTTGTCAGTTGTTTTTACAATGCTCTAAATTCAAGAGGAAAAAATAAAGAGGGTTGGTCGGATGAACATGGTAGGGGAGCGTGGGATGTTTATTATAAAGAGTTAGATATAATGCCAAAATCAGAAAATTTAGAAGCTCATATTAAAAGTTTTCATAACTTTTGCAAACTTCATTTTGTTACTTGTCCTGACCATTGGATAGATGGAGTATTTTTTGGAAAACTCGGACATATGGGTGCAATTTGGGAAGAAATACCAAAATATTTAACGGGTCAAGTTGATGAAATAATGTCACTACAAGAAGTTAATAGTAATAAATTAATAGAAAGTTTTAAGAAACAAGAAGTTCCAGAACAAAAGTTAAAAGAGTTTAAAAAATCATTAAATAATAACAAAAAGTATTATACTAAATTAAAATCTCAGATGGATAGAGCTCTTCAACATCTACGGCCAACAGATGATTATGAAGTGTTTTTTAATACAATGGAAAAGGAAACACTTGATGCCATTACTAATTTTTATGAGTGGGATTTAGAATTTACAGGAGGTAATTCACTGTGAGAGTTTTAATAACAGGTATCACAGGTTTTGTCGGTAGTCATATGACTGACTATTTAATCGAAAATATTCCAGATGTAGAAATCTTTGCCACTCGAAGGTGGAGAAGTAAAGAAGATAATATTAAACATTTGTTTGGTAATGAGAGAGTTATATTTGAAGAATGTGATTTATTGGATAGAGGTAGTCTTGCAAGAATTATTCACATATCAAAACCAGATCTTGTTTATCATTTTGCAGCTCAAAGTTTCCCAGAATCGAGTTTTCTTACACCAGTTAGTACTCTTACAACAAATATTATAGGAACTACAAATTTATTAGAAGAATTACGACTCGCAAAAGAAAGAAATTATTGTAATCCTACAATAGTAAGTGTATCTTCTTCAGAAGTTTATGGTAATCCAACCGAAGATGAAATACCAATTACAGAAACAAATCTAATAAGAGCAGCAAATCCATACTCAATATCAAAGGTAGGACATGATTTAATGTCTCAATATTATCATAAAGCTTACGATATGAAAGTTATAATTACTCGTATGTTTTCTCATGAAGGTGCCCGTAGAGAAAAACGATTTGCACTATCATCATTTGCACATCAAATAGCACAGTCAGAAAAGAAAAGGGATTTTCCACCATATGCTCCAAGTTTTCCAACACATCCTATTAAACACGGAAATCTTGATTCTGTGAGAACATATAATCATATAGAAGATGCAGTTTACGCCTATTGGTTGGCCGTAGATAAGTGTGATTATGGCGAAGTTTATAATATAGGTGGGGATCACACTTGTTCAGT
>Ga0257108_1000505_pt1 | contig 11441 bp, 10 predicted proteins | sample LP_taG_FD_190181 | JGI IMG/M metagenome (GOLD analysis project Ga0257108, IMG submission 190181) | Marine microbial communities from Northeast Subartic Pacific Ocean, Canada - LP_J_2011_P26_1000m | ecosystem: Environmental > Aquatic > Marine > Oceanic | place: Canada: Northeast Subartic Pacific...
CAAAAAAGCCAATACTCCGCTCCACCAGAAGAAATGTAGATACTGATAGGATAAGCAAAATGACTGCTACTGCAGATGCATAAGAAAAGCGATATCCTGAAATCGCTCCATAAATTTCAAGTGGAAGCGTACGTACGGTTTCATCGGCAATCATCATGGTGGAATTTAGTTCACCCAGAGACAATGAGAAACTGAAGAAAAAGGCGATCAGAAAAGTTTTGCTCAGCCAGGGCCACAAAATTCTGATACCATATTCAAGAGGTTGCTTGCCCAGCATTTTTGATTCTGTGTGCCACTGCAGCGGAATGCTTTCCAGAGTTGGAAGTACAATTCGTATCCAGTATGGACAGGTCAGCAGGGCGTGCATTGCCATCACCACAAAAATTAACGGAACAGTCCCAGCCAGATGCTCCTGATAAAAATGGAACCATGCCACACCAAAAACGACTGTTGACAGCGCAATCGGGAAGATAGTCAGCATTTCCCAAAAACGCCTCTTTACACCTTTTCGGTAGGCAATTATACTTACCAACCCAAGACCAGATATGGAGGAAATAAGTGCGCTTCCGAGTCCGATTCGCAAAGAGTTCCAAAGAGATGAAAGAAAATAATTATTTTCTCGCCAGGTAAAAAGCTCGCTGTACCAATACCAGGTGTAAATCCATTCACCATGTTCAAATTTACGGAATGAATCCATCAGGATGGCAAACAAAGGTCCCAGCGCAAAGATCAATACTAACAAAATCCAGCACAAACCAAACCATGCTTTCATGGATCGGTTCCTCAGTTTTTCCGGAAGCCAGCTCTTGCTTGCAGATTCCTGGTCAACTCTGCTATCCCTGCCTTTGAGTAAAATTGCCATGCCGATTAAACCCAATCCTCCCTGTAAAAAAGCTAAACTAGCTGCACCTGAGAAATCAAGTTCAATACGTGCCAGTTGATAAATCAAAACCTCAATTGTCGTGTAACGGATACCACCTCCGAGTACTAGAATAATTGCAAAACTATTCATACAAAGTAAAAAAATAAGCACAAAGGCAGAGCCGATTGAAGGCATCAGTAAGGGTAAAGTAATGCCAAAAAAACGCCGCATATTCCCGACACCAAGTGAACTTGCGGCATGATGGTATTTCAATGATATTCGCTCCCATTGATCTCCAATGATTTTCATAGCCAACGGAAAATTATAAAAAACATGTGCAATCAAAATTCCTGTTAATGAATAGAGAAAATGTACCTGAGGTTCATCCGTTCCGAGGAGGGTCATCAGTCCGCGATTGATCCAGCCGTTGTTGCCATAAAACAGCACCATTGCCAAAACCACCAAAATCGAAGGCAGAATGAAGGGCAGGTAAGTCAGCAGACGAAACCAGCGCTTCCCCGGGAAGTTATAGTTTGTTAGCAGCCATGCTCCGGGAAGTCCGACAAGAATCGAAAGTAGCGCGCTTAAAAAAGCCTGATAGAGGGAAAAGCCAATGACTCGCAAATTCCATGGATCACTCAAAAACTCCTTAAAAAATTCCCACTGCATAAAACTTTCTTCCGGATGCAAAGGATTTTTACCGGAAAGAAAGCTCAAAAGGGGCCAATAAAATCCTGCTCCAAGCAAGAGCAGTGCGGATATTTGCAGAAGTCTAAGAGGATGTAGTTTCACGATTGGATATGGGTTACTGCGACATTGTCCTGGACCATTCTTTCAACCATTTTGAGTTTTGCTGGTTGACTCGCGCTCGATTCAATTCCTGAACGCTTTTTGGTTGCGGTGCAATTCGGAAAGAATCCGGAAGCGGCTGGTGCTGGATCACCGGGAACATCCAGTTTGTCAAAGGGATCGCGTTTTGAAATTTTTCTGAAAGCATGAAATCAATAAACTCACGTGCCCGTTTGATCCGTTTTGTCCCTTTGAGAATTCCTGCAAATTCTATTTGTCGGTAATGTCCATCCTGAAAAACAGCAGTCCTGTAACGTTCAGTTTTTTCATACTCCAAGTGATATGCGGGACTGGTTACGTAGCTCAACACAATCGGTACCTCGCCCTTGGTGAACATACCATAAGCCGCAGACCAGCCATTGGTCACAGAGAGTAAATTTGGCTCTAACTTCTTCCAGTAATCAAGGTAATCTTCTTCACCAAATACTGCTATCGTCCAGTGCAGCATCGACAAGCCCGGAGAAGAAGTTTTCGGATTTTCAATCACAATTTTTCTTCTGTATTTTGGATCAAGTAAATCCTGCAGACTGTTTGGAGGATTTTTTATCTTTTGACTATTGTAAACAAAGGCAATGAAACCATAATCAAACGGGGTCACACGGTGTTTTTTGTCAACACGTAAATCTGCTGGAACTTGCTCCAAAAGTGGGGAACGGTACGGTTCCCACAAATCATAGCTAAATGATTTTTCGAGTTCGCTGTTATTCAAGCCCAGCAGAATATCGGCTTTCGGATTTGCTTTTTCCAAAATCACACGATTGAGCACAGTTCCGGAGTCGCCCGGAGAAACAACTTTTAGTTTGCAGGCACATTGTTTCTCAAAACGTTTAAAAACGACAGGACCCGGTCCCCATTCGCTGTTGAAAGAGTCGTAAGTGTAAATGGTTAATTCCGCTCCCCATGTTGGATTAATGAAAATTCCCACAACAATGAGCAACATGGGTAAAACGGACAATTTTATAGATTTCATAACAATCTCCGGAACAATAATTTTTGAAAGGAAAGGCTCCGGACACTCCGGAAACTCACTTAATAAAATTTTCGCAGGGATGACAAAGAGGGGGTATTGGAAAGACCGTAGCAGAAACCGCCAAACAGAAGTGTCGTTTTCCTGCGCCAGCATTATCTGGATCAGGTTCCAAGGGACTTTCTCAGGTGGTTCCTTTATCGGAAACCCCCACCCCTAACGAAGATAGTTTCAGGCTAAGAAAATTCGTAAAAAATGTCAAGTAAAATTTATCATTTTAGTTGTTTTGAAACTACTGGATATGCTTACAGGGAATGATAGTTTGATGTGAAACTGTCAAAGCTATTTCTGCTTATTTTGAAGTTAAAGAAACCAGAACTGACTAACACAAAAAGAAAGGTACGATCCTTGAAGAGATTGAAGCCAGACAATCATTGTTCATACATACTCCAAATTCCATTGGAAGGATAAGGCCTTGCGAAATTTAACTATTTTAAAACGTTATTCCATTATTCACGGAGCATTACTTATTTTCGCTCTGGTAACTACAAACCAGGCGGTTTCTGCAGAGAGCGTAAACCGATACCGTTCCCACTACAAGGCAGCTATACTGGCTGATGCCGAATCCGGACGTATTTTACTACACGACAGGATGCATCAAAAAATTTATCCTGCGTCACTGGTAAAAATGATGGTTGCGCTAATCGCGCTTGAGGAAATTGAATCCGGACGAATCAGTTTACAGGACAAGGTAAAAATTTCTCGCTGGAGCAGCAAAATTGGCGGACACCAGGTTTATTTAAAGCAAGGTGAAGTTTTTAAGTTCAGAGAGTTGATGAAAGCCACAGTCATTTCATCGGCAAATGATGCAGCTGTAGCTGTGGCTGAGCATGTTTCCGGGCAGGTAAAGTTTTTTCTCCAAAAAATGAACGAACGTGCCGATAAACTTGGCATGAAGAAAACACGTTTCTATTCAGTACACGGTCTACCACCGGGGCGCGGCCAAAAACTTGATGTGAGCAGCGCATATGATTTGTATTTGCTGGCATTGGAACTCTTAAAGCATCCACTGTACCTTAGTTGGTCTTCAATCCGTCTGGATACTTTCAGAAACGGGACGTTCCAGCTATTGAACACCAATCATCGGATGATCCGCAATTATCGCGGCATGGATGGAATGAAAACAGGATATCATCGGCGAGCCGGTTTTAATCTGGTTTCCACTGCAAAGCGGAAAGGACAACGCTATATTACAGTAGTTTTAGGAACAAAAAATTCAAGATTGAGGAGCAAGGCTACCAAAAACCTGCTCGATTATGGTTTCGAAAATTATTTAAAATATGAGTTGAACAAGAAAGGAGATACTGTTCCATTTTCAGTAAGTGTAGAAAATGGAGAAGCGGAAGGTGTTTCTTTACAGACAACTGATGCAGTCACCATTTTACTGAGCCAGGAAGAACACAAACGACTGGAAATCTGGCCTCAGATCCCCCAACAGATCACGGCACCTGTTAAAGTTGAACAACAACTAGGCAGCCTCGAATATCGGCTGGATGGCAAATTGTTGGGACAAGTTAAACTACAAACCGAAAATGCTGTTCCAGTTCAGAGTTTCTTATCTGGGGGGTTTACCAGCATGCTCACAAACTTGAGCGACACAAATTGATTTGATCCTGCAGTTTCCGGGCTGCAGTCCCTGCCTGTTGTGCAAAATCCTCTTTTGAGGAGGCATACAGTATGCTGCGAGAGGTACTGATCAAGTATGGGATTGTCGAACCATCATCAGCGTAAAAAAGCGTATTTCTTAAATCCCCTCCCTGTGTTCCAACTCCGGGAATTAGGTATGGCATCCGTCCGGAAATCTCTCGTATTGCAGCTATGTTTTCCGGTCGGGTAGCTCCCACAACTAAGCCTGCATTACCGTAAATATTCCATTCCCGTACTTTTTTTGCAACCTTTAAATGTAAATCCGGAAGCTGAAAGTCGTTGGCTCCAGAATTAGATGTTAAGCACAGAACGAAAACACCACGATCCGGATTATCTAAAAACGGTTCCAATGCATCATGTCCCAGATACGGTGTTACTGTTACCGCATCACAACCAAAAGTTTCAAATACTGCCTTTGCGTACATCCGTGAAGAGTGCCCTACATCCCCCCTTTTTGCGTCACCTATAACAGGAATTTCAGAAGGAATTTCCTGAATTAATTCCTGCAATACTTCCATTCCGGAAGGCCCTAAAGCTTCAAAATAGGCAAAATTAGGTTTAAAAACTGCAACATGATCTTTCGTTTCATTTACAATTTGCAACAAAAATTCTAGTAACCCTTCCTGAGAATGAGGCAGATGCTCTGGGATTTTCTCCCAGACTGGATCAAGGCCAACACAAAGATAGGTCTGTCTGGCACTAACTCGTTTTTCCAGTTTTTTAAAAAAAGTCATGATTTAGTAAACAAAAGCATAAAATTCATTAAGATGCTCTAAGTTTGTTTTGGAGACAATAGTACTGACAACAGCAAATTTGAACTACTAAAACAATGACATTTGCTGTGGCTCCTGTTTTTTGGGTTGGCTGTTCCAGTCGACACTTACCGTTTTAATACCGCTTCGAGAATCATAATGCAGTTTACCGTTTTCAAGGGCATAAAGATGCACATCACGAGTTACTTCGACATCTACTTTACAATACGCAATGATTTTATCCAGTTTGCCCTCTTTGTACCACTTCAGGGCCTGCAGGCCATCTGCAGATTTTCCGGTTCCAAGTGTTGGGCGTGCAATGGATTCAAGTTTGAGACGGTGACCGAGAAGTTTTTTCAATTCAAGCAGCATGTCAAAATTTTTCAGTCCGGCCAACTCTGTGTGAAGACGGGAACGTTCATGGGAGTCTGCATAGCGGACTCCGGCCACTACTCGATAGTCAAAACCAACATGGTTGAATCCTACAATTTGATCTGCACGATAAAAATGATCGACCATTTCCTTAATTTGGTGTTCAATATAGACATGGAATTTTTCATCGAGTGTGTCCCAAATCACACCTATAGACATTCCCATGTCTTCTATGTTACCCCAGCCGCCAACTTCATCGGCAGAATACTTGGTTTCCAAGTCAAAATAAAGGATTCTATTCATAGCTCAAAATCATTAGTTGTTTGTTGAAAATTGGAAAATTACTACACCTTGTTTGAAGTGCCTCCGGACGCAGATATTTCTCTGATTCGCAGAGCATTCCGCAGAAAAGCTAAATCATGTCATCCGGACTTATTTCAGCAAGTGTCCGAAGAAGAACGTAAACGCCAACAAAAGATCTTCGTACGTCTTTCTCAAGCCTATGAAGTTCTTGCAGATCCGGAAAAACGTAATATTCTGGACCGACAACTTGGAAAGTCTGGTGCAAAAGCTTCACAACCACATGACCAGAAAAATAGAACAAGCTCAAGTTCTTCTTCAAGTAGAAGAGGTTACAAACAAAAACCAGAGTTTCGTGGCAATTCTCATGAATCTGCTACTTTGGAACCGGATGACACTTTAGAAGATTTACTACGGGACGCTGGAGAAATGCTGGGACAATTCGGATTAAGTTTTAGGGATCCGCTGGAAATATTTGTGGACTGGGCACGGCAGATTTTTCAGGAAGTGACTGAGTCCTTTGAAGATAACGCAGATTATAGAACAAGTACAGAAAGTTCAAACCATAAAACGCAGACAAAATCGTTTACAGATAAAGATCCGTTAGACAACATTGAAGAAGAATTGGGGCGTTTGAAAAAACAACAAGTTAAGGCAACTTCAAAATCTGCATTTTCTGTTCGTTCAAATATTAAAGACACTGATATTGAACAAGAGTTGCGAAGTATCAAAAAAAAATATAAACTTTGAGCAACTACTTTTTTTCTGAAATTTATGGATATTAACAATAAAGCAAAGATTGTCATTCTGATTCCTTGCCTTAATGAAGAAATAACTATTGGCAAAGTGATCCATGATTTTCAGGATGCAATTCCTGAAGCAAAAATCATTGTTTTTGATAACAACAGTACAGACCGCACCGCAGCAATCGCACGAGAGTGTGGAGCAGAAGTGATCCCGGAATCGCGTCCCGGCAAAGGGCATGTGGTTGCAAGTATGTTCCGGAAAGTGGATGCGGATTATTATGTGATAGTTGACGGTGATGACACATATTCTGCAGAGCATGTCCGGAAACTGCTGGAACCGGTGATGAAAGAACAAGCAGATATGGCAGTTGCTGTGCGTTTAGCAGAATACACCGCAACGTCTTTCCGGCCGCTCCATGTTTTTGGCAACAATTTGGTGCGCAGACTGATCAACTGGATTTTTAATAGCAACCTCTCCGATATTATGTCCGGCTATCGTGCATATAGTCGGGAACTGGTTCAATCCATTCCGATTCTTTCCTCCGGATTTGAAGTGGAAACAGAAATGACAATTCGGATACTGGATTATGGATTCCGGATTAAAGAAGTTCCATTACCATACCGGGAGCGTCCGGAGGGATCTGTTTCAAAATTGCGAACTTTCCATGACGGTTTTAGGGTGCTTGCAGAAATTGCCAGAATTGCGAAAGCTTACAAACCTTTTACTTTTTTTGGGGGTATTGGACTGGCTTTTATATTGGCTGGAGGAATCTCAGGAATCTGGGTTATTCTGGACTATCTGGAAGATGAATATGTAAACAAGGTCCCAACTGCAATTTTGGCAACTGGATTTATGTTGTTAGGGTTTGGCAGTATGGGGATTGGAATTTTGCTGAACACTATAAATTACCGTTTTCGAGAAAATATGCGTCAGTTGCACAAAATAAGTCGCAGCAGGTGAAGAAGTAAGTTTTCAGGTTTCAAGTTCAAATATTGTTTTCTATACTCTGTAAACTGAAACGTGTTACCTTGATTTGGCGTAAGTGTTGCTAAAATTTCCAGCGGAAGGCAATTTTTAACGATTCTTTATTCTGGGCAAAGAACCAACCTGCAGGAGATTGCGAAAAACCCGTGGGGGAAGCATCATCCTCTGGACGAGGGGCACCGGGATCCCATACACTACGTGTACCTAGCATAATCCCTATCAATGCCCCTACAACAGTACTGGAGCCTATAGTGCGGAATTGCTGACGAGTGTTGGTTTCTTTTCGAATAAACGCGAACCAGGTGCCAATCATCAACCCGGTTCCTGCACCATAACCTAAGTTAGAGGGAACAGCTTTTCCATCTTGTGATAATAATTCGCGACGGCCAATCAGATCGTCTTTCAAAGTTGATTCACTTTCATCAGAAAACGCACCTTCATCAAGATATTGATCAGTTGAATCAAACTGAGAGTCGAAAGGATCTTGAGGGTCTTGTGTCTGCTGGGTTCCAAAATCTTGAAACCCTCCGGAACCAAAATCACCGCTTTGGAAGTCATTGTCGCCGAACTGCCCAAAACCGAATTCATCGCCTCCATCTAACATGAGGGGATCATCGTCAAACTCCTGTGCTGCTAGATCAACTACAGGCGATACTACACAAAAAAGGACTGTTAAAACTAAAACAAACCGTCGAATGGCGGTAAAGAAGAACATGAAAAAGAGACTAATAATTTTGAAAAAGATTAAAATTTGAAATAGACTTAGACTTTTCAGCTAATTTCACAGTAGCCTAAATGCAATTCTCATTCAAACTCAGAAAAACCGTCTTCAACTCTTTTTTTATTTAGTAGGTTATAATATTCATATTCCTGCATTTGTTGTTAAAAAAAACGACCAAGCACTCGATGGAATGACCTGTAAGGGACATTACTCAAAATATAAATCCTGACTGCTTTTCAATAATGATAAAACTCACCCTCTGGAAAATAAAATGGATTTTACCTTTCTTTTTTCTATTGATGATCGCTGCTTCTTTGCAGGCACAGGAAACAGGACCTTTAATGATGAAACAGGAGTTGGGGTACACCCTTGGCGGAGGTGTTTTCGGAGCAGGTTTAGGTGTTGTTGTCTGGTTCATGGATCCCCTGAATCCAAGTGTCACCTTGAAAAGTACGGTTAAAAACGGTTTCATTGCCGGAACAGCATTGGGTGCATTATTTGGATTTTATATGCTGCAGAACGCAATCATAGTACCCTCAGAATCAACCTTGCCGGAAAATTTGGATCAACTCCTGGGGAATGACGACCTTATACGGCCGATTCAAAGTTCAATTATTTCTCAAAATGAAATCAAATCTGTTCAAAATTTCAGGATCCCTATTTTCCGATTCCGATTTTAGGAAACTGTAAATATTTATTTTTACCAGGCACATGAGACAAAGGCTTAAAAAAATATTTGTTATAGTTGTTTTACTAGGGTGCATAAATGTTCCTGTGATTTCAGCACAGGAAGAGTTCATTCCACTTGGTGGTCCCAAAAATCCGGTAATGTACTCTGTTTTTTGGAACACACTTTGGGGCTCAGCATGGGGAGCCACGATGGGTTTTTCTTATCATTTAGTTTCAGGAATTCAGCTCAGAGAGTCATTGCTTACTTCTACAACAATTGGTGGAGTACTTGGCTACGGACTGGGGATATACCTAGTTGTAGGAGGCTTAAGTTTTGACAAATCCTATCTTCTTGAACTGCCCTCACCGCAATCTAGTACACAACAACCAAATACAGCTTTCATTGAATCTGAGATGATGCCGTTATATTCTCGTGCAGTAAAACCTGCTCCTTTAAAGTGGGAGGTTCCAATTTTCGCATTCCGTTTCTGAATAATATTTCTTCAACTTATCATGGAATCTCAGGGACTTCAGACCTATTCGTCCTTTCTACATGAAAATCGCAAAGAACTCACGATTCTTCTTTTGTTGGGAGCACTAGCCGGAGCTGCCTATTATTTATTTTCCTTCAGCGAACCACCTGAAAATATTCCTTTTGAAGAAAGAGGTGTGTTGGATCTGGAGCAGATCACAGTAAATGATTACCAATTGGAGCGGAGAAGTTGGAAGCTCAAAGGCAAAAGGGCCGTTATTTCGGAAAAATCCAGTCGTATGCGTATTGAGCAGGTAACGATCTGGGTATTTGTTTCAGACAATTCTTCTGTCAAACCTACACCAAATTTGCCTCTATCAACCAACCTTCCTACTCAGGAGGTTGATCTTTTTATTACTGCAGAGCAGGGCTTGATAGAGTGGGACGATAACAGGGTAACACTTACTGGGAATGTAGTGCTTTTGCGGAATGACGGCTCTGAAGTTCACACAGAAACTGCAATCTATAATGCAAAACAAGAGATTCTTACTATCCCCAAACCGGTTAGGGTATTACGGGAAGGACACACTTTGCATGGAAGCGGCCTCATATACAATGTTTCAAAAGGAGAATTAAATCTTAAACAGCCGGTGTTGTTACGGCATGAATGAGAAGTGCAGAGAGATGAATGAGCGGCATCCGTTCATTTATGATGAACTTGTAAAAAGTAAAGAAACACTCTCGTATTTTATTCATTTTTGGTGTGCCCTTAAAATGTCAAAATTCAATATTTGCTTTTATAACTCACCAGAAATAATGTAAAGCTAATGTTCCTTCCAGACTTCCAAGCTGTTCTATTTCCATCCGGATATCCCAGTCTTGAGCAATGGTCAGACGTTGATCAAATCGAATATGGAAATATTCTTTTTTTGGACCGTAAATGCTTTTAAACCAACCTCCGTCGACCCTTATTTTCCAAATATCCAATACACTCCACAACATACCAAGATGTGGTGCATAACCCCAAGTCGTTGCCGGCCACGAATGATTTTTTGTTTCTCCAAAGAGATCTAAAAAAAGGTACTCCAAGTCTTTACCACCAATTGAAACTGACCTGCCAAAACCTCCAGCTATGCTAAATTTTCTGCAGGGTAAGCAACCAAGATGTTCACGTTCCCAACCTCCACGCGCACGCCATGACCATTCATAATCGCCGGATATCCCTGTTGGATTGAGGGCAAATTTTTGAATATTAAATAATTGGAATTGTGTTACCTCAAAAGAGTTTTTGCGTAACTGCAAATGCAAATCCAGCGTTACAACTTCTGTATTTTGCGGGTGTCCTGATTCATCTCCAAGTAAATCATGATAATTTGCCCAGGTACCAACTTCCAGTGCAGGTCCCAATAGCGAGTTGGAAACTGCACCAAATCGAAAACGCATAGGTGGTGTGCCCTCAGTGGGGGCTTCAGGAAATTCTGCTGAAACGTTGTTTTCCAGAATTGGCAGTTCACTACGGACACGGAGCAGTACAGAACGCTCTTTTTGCTGATTCAGTGTGGGTTTGTCACTTTTCACATACTGCCTGTAGTCCAGCAAAGTATCAATAATTCTTGCTCGTGACTGTTCCGGAAAGCTGAGGAATTCTTCTGCATCCAAATAATTTTCAGATTCAATCAATTTCGTCAACTGTTTTTGCTCCATTTCACTTAATTGAGCTGTGCGGTTCTGCAATTTTCTTTGTCTTGACTGAATTAGCTTTGGATCCCCTAGTAGAGATTGTTCTCCTGATTCTTTTTTGATATTTTTTAGTTTAAACACTACATCGACCGGAATAGCCCAAATTGCTCCAGAAGTATTGATTCGAGTTGTGTCGGTCCACGCCATTTCCAATAATTCTGCCATTCGATAAGCACAATTATCGAGGAAAAAATAATAAGTAAAGTTTACGTTTTGTAGCAATTCCCATGCATGATAGGCCACACGATGCTGCTGTTCAACTGTAAAATATAGTGGGTACTCCCACAAATCACGCAATT
>Ga0257108_1000507_pt1 | contig 11435 bp, 12 predicted proteins | sample LP_taG_FD_190181 | JGI IMG/M metagenome (GOLD analysis project Ga0257108, IMG submission 190181) | Marine microbial communities from Northeast Subartic Pacific Ocean, Canada - LP_J_2011_P26_1000m | ecosystem: Environmental > Aquatic > Marine > Oceanic | place: Canada: Northeast Subartic Pacific...
GAAGGCAATCATGGTGGAATGCCAGCCGACCACCGCCAAGATGCACAGAAGTCCGGTGTGCTTGAGGTTGGGTATCGAAGCCCAGAACATGGACCCAATCAGGCCTCCGATACCGAAGGACGAGATGAGAATGCCTAGACCCACTGAGTCTCGGGCCAAAACCTCCTTGGCGAAGATGGGCACCAAGGTGGTGTGGAACGAAAACCCGGTGACGTTGAATATGACGGCAACCAAGAGGGCTGACCAAAGCAGTTGTTCGCCCTTAACGTACCGCAACCCCTGGGCGACCAATGTGAAAACCGATTCCCCTTTTTGGGTTTCGCTCATCCTAGTGGACCTCATCAACATCGCTGCCGAACCGCTTGCGATGTACAGCGAAGCCACCAGCACGTAAGCGCCTTCCGGACCGAAGATTTCGAACAGTAGTCCGCCAAGAATCGGTCCGATGACCAGCGCAATATTTCCGCCGGCGCTGATCAGAGCAACAGCATTGGGTATGCGGTCGGTTGGGACGCTGTCCACCGCCAACGATTGGGCCGTGGGCATCTGAAATATCCGGGCGAGACCGGCGGCCAACGTCACGATGAAGATATGCCAGACCTCGATCTGCCCGCTGACGATCAACACCAGCATAACCAACGCCAAGAAGGCTAAGACAGCCTGAATAATGATCATCAGCGTGCGGCGCGGGAGCAGGTCAGCGGTGGCCCCGGCGAAAAGGGCCAGGAAATTGAACCCCATCCTGGCCGACGCCGTGAGCCCAACCAGGAATGGCGAGTCAGTTAGGTTCAGCACATACCAGACAACGACTATCATCTCCATCTGGGACCCCATCTGGGAAATTGTGATTGCCGACCAGATGAGGCCAAAGTTGCGCTGGCGAAGTATGGAAATGGGGCGGGCGGCCCGGCCTAGGTTTGCGGCCAGGTTTGATTTCACGAGTCGAACGTCGACCGAACGGGAGGCATGGGGTATGAAAACCGCCTTATGATATGGGAGGCCCGACCGCCGAAATGGGCCTCAGAAAGAGTACCGCCCCACCGGGTGCCTGTCCAATGGCTGAGGCCCCGTTCAATCGTTACGGCAAATGCCCGCTTGAGACCGTAAGCCTTTTTAGCGGGTATAGCAGGGCATATTGACGGTATTCGTCGCCATTTATACGATAGTTCTTCATCATTTCCGTGCAGCATTTTGCTCAGGGCTATCCAATGAGGAAAATTGATGATTTTCGAACCCGTGGTATTAGAGGGTCAACACGTGCGGCTGGAAACCCTCTATGAAAGCCACCAAGACGGGCTCTGCCGGGCGATCTCCGACGGCGAGCTGTGGAAAATCTTCGTGACCATCGTTCCTCATTCCAATGACATAGACCAGTTCTTTTCAAATGCAAAGGCTGCTCAAGAACGGCGCGAAAGTCTGGCTTTTGACACGATAGTCAAAGAAGGTGGAGACCAAGTGGTGGGGTTAACCCGGTTCATGAACGCCAGCCGGCAAACAAACGCGTCGAGATCGGGTTCACCTTTCTCGGCATGACTTGGCAGAGGTCACAGGCCAATACCGAGGCGAAGTTGCTGCTGCTCACCCACACCTTCGAAACGCTAGGACTGAATCGCGTGGAGTTGATGACCGATTACCTAAACGATGCTTCGCGCCGGGCCATCCTGCGGCTTGGGGCCAAGGAAGAGGGCGTCCTACGGAACCATGTGGTAATGCCAACGGCCGGATCAGGGACACGGTTGTCTTCATCATCCTGAAGAATGAATGTCCAGGGGTGAAGCAGAACCTGGAGTACAAGCTCGGTAGCCGGCGCTGCAGTGGTTCCGTCAACCATTCTGGAACGAGAGAAGTGAGTCCGCCCCGTCATGCTGCTACCTGGCGCCGGGTATGACCTCGTCCACGAAGTAGGTGATGGAGCGCATCGCTTTTTCGGCGGAGATGTTGCCCCAGGCGAAGACGCCGATGAAGTAGTTGATTCCCGAATCTTCTACGGCCCGCCAAACTTGTTCGTTAACGGTCTCGGGCGAACCGGCGATGATCTTTTCGTCGGCCAGCAGAGCATCGAAGTCGTAGAGCCATTTCAGGTTGTCAGAGTCGCCGATATTCCACAGGTAGTTGATGTTGTCACACCAAGCTTTCCAGGCAACTCGGGCCTCTGCCACAGCCTCGGCATCGGTGGGCGCGATGTAGACATGGCGCGTCTGACCCTGCTTGGGTTCCGCTGCCCCGTTGTTGATCCGATCCGGGTCACCTTTGTGCTTCTCCCATAGTTCTTGATACAGATCGAAATGCTTTTTTGTAATCTCGTTGGTGTCAAAGATGTGGCTGGTGTGGATGGCGTTCTTGGCCATCCAGGGTACGGTTTCTAGGTTGCCGCTGGCGTACCAGATGGGCGGGTGAGGCTTCTGGTAAGGCTTGATCCAGAATTTGATGTCTTTGTAGTTGTAGAACTCTCCTTCGTGGTTCAGAGTTTCGTTCTGCAAACCCTTGAGGAGCACGGCCAGAGCGTCGTCGAACATGGCCCGGCCTTCTTCAGGATCAACGCCGAACCGGGCCACTTCATAGGGGACGATGCCACGGCCCACACCCAGTTCCAATCGGCCGTTACTGAGATGGTCCAGCATGCAGACTTCTTGGATCAGCCGCAGTGGGTTATATAGGGGCAGCAGATAGACCAGCGGGCCCATACGGATTCGGGATGTACGCTGGGCCACCGCGGAGAGGTACATGCCGGGCGAGGGGGCAACACTCAGCGGCGTGGTGTGGTGTTCCGCCACGTGATAACAGTAAAAATCCTGCTTGTCGGCGTATTCCAGCAGCTTCAGGCGGTCTTCAAATATCTGGGAGGGGGAGTTCTCGTCCCATTCCACCCAGTCGAAGATACCCCACTGAATCTTCCTGCCGTCCTTGGTCTCACTGGCCATGCCGTGCACCTCTCGTCGTCATTGGGAAGGTATCGGTTACGACTCGATGCCGCTGTCGAATTGGACCATTATGCCGTCGGGGTCAAACGCGAAGAATGTCCTGACCTTACCCTGGCCATCGGCGAAAGCATCGAACCCGCCGGCTATCTCCACACCTTTGGCGATCAACTCATCGGCCACCGCCCTGAGGTTCTTAACTGTGAAGGAGACGTGGCTAACACCAATCTGGTCTAGTTTGATTGGCTCGCCGTCCGCCTTATCGCCAGGGTGTGTGGTCATCACCAAGAAAGTCTCACCGCCATAGCCGATGTGCACCGTGCGGCGGGTGTTGCGCTGGTGCTTGTAGGTGTTGGGCATCGCGCCGGTACTGGTGTCTTCGATTGCGTCCTTGGAAATCGTCATACCTAGGATGTCCCGGTAGAAAGCCAGGGATTTGTCCATGTCCCTGACGCAAACTGCGACGTGTGAGATACCTGTACATTCCATCATGTGATGCCTCCGTAGCAGAAAATTATCTAGCAAGTGTGCCTGAGGCGCCAATCCTATTCTGGCGTCCGTTTTTTGTCAAAACTCCCGTGCCTGATTAATCCGGCCAGGTCAATCAAGAAAATTCGATTCCTTGCGCCACTGGATATAATTGGCCACCCCGGTCTTCAAGTCGTATTTCGGTGTCCACCCCAAGTCGTCGAAAAGCCGATGGCCGGAGAGCGGACCTCGGGAATAACTATCGGCTCCAGCATCTGCCTTCGGGGCCGGAGTCTCAACACTGATACCTGGTGACAGTTCTACCACAGCATCGAGTATCTGATGGAATGTAACCCAGATTCCGGTGGTGAGGTTAAAGAGGCCGTGGGGAAGCGCCGAGGCATCGAGAACCGCCCGGATGCCGTCGGCGATGTCCGCAATATAGATATAATCCCGGCCCTGGTCCATGTCTTCGGCGATGATTGTCTCCCCCCGCACTGCGCGGCCAGTCCAGTCGTAGAAGACCGACATCACGGCCCGGTGCCCGGTAACCCGCTCCATGGGACCGTAGGGCGTGCTGAGGCGGACGCTGGCAGTCGATAGGCCGTGCAGTTCGCCGTACCGTCGGGTGATCATCTCGCTGGCAAATTTGGTGATTCCATAGAGGTTCCCCGGGACCGCCGGAGTCTCTTCATTCAGGGTCTGGTCTCCGGGCAGTGCTGAGCCATAGGCGGCGCCGGAACTGACGTAGATGAAACGGGACACCTTCTGCGTGCGGGCCAGTTCCAACAGGTTCGCGGTGCCCTCCAGATTTATGGCGATGACATCCCGGCTACGCTCGATTTCCAGTGCCTCCCGATTCACCGTATATACCGCCGCGTGTACGATCTTGTCGATCTGATGGTCTTGGCCCAGCCGCTCTACTGATGCCGGGTCGACGATGTCCCCTTGAACAAAAATCACCGAAGAGGAAGATTCGCCCAGGAAGTCCTGGAGCAATTGGTCCGGGCCGTTGATATCAAAGCTGACAACCTGGTGACCGTTCTGGACCAAGTCTTTAACGATATTCGCGCCTACAAATCCAGTACCGCCGGTAACGAGAGTCACCATTCGCCGCCTCCTGAATGTCCTTTCAACCGCTCAGCGCACGTTTATTTGGTATACGCCTGGGATGCGCACTATGGCTTGCCAAGAATCACTAGTCAATTAGGACTACCGGCAATCAGGCAGATGGGCGACGATTCCCGGCTATCCCTGCGGGTATAATACCGGCGTGGCAATTCTACTGGAAGCTAAATCGCTCACCAAGCATTACGGCCAGACCATCGCGCTGGAGTCGGTAGATTTCATGGTGCAAGACAGTATCACCGGGTTACTGGGCCCCAACGGCGCAGGCAAAAGCGAGGGCATCACGCTGTTTTTGGGTCTGCTCAAACCGACCTCTGGGTCCGCCAAAGTGCTGGGCGAGGGCCTTTATGAGCCCCTGGGCATACGGGCACGCCTGGGCTACATGCCCGAGCACGATTGCCTGCCCACCGCCATCACCGCCGCAGAGTTTTTGACCCACATGGTCCAAGTGAGCGGTATCCCACCCTCCCAGGCCAGGACCCGGGCTGCGGACATATTGCGACATGTCGGCCTAGAAGAAGAGGTCCGCCGGCCCCTCGGCCAGCATTCCACCAGGATGAAACAGCGGGTGAAGCTGGCCTAATCGTTGGCCCACGACCCGGTTGTTGTACTGTTGGACGTGCCGTAATTCCCGATTAGAGGTTGAACTAGCCGGAAATGAAAATCACTGACGTCACCAGCGAAGTATTCGAGTGGGAGCGGCCCGGAATCTGGAATGGCGGTCACTTCTACGGGCCGGGCCGGCTGCATAAAGTAACGGTGCACACCGACGAGGGCATCACCGGCTACGGTTGGAACGGCGGCACCGCAGCCGAGCGGCCTCTGAACCTATTCCCAGGTTATGTCGACTACTTCCGGCCTCTGGTAATCGGCCGTGACCCGTTTGAAACACGTTCGTTGTCCGACGACCTAGGCGAGAAGCTGATCAAGATACTGGGCATCGGCGGCATCAATACCCAAGTCCTAGCGGCCATAAACATCGCCTGCTGGGACATCAAGGGCAAGGCGCTGGGCCAGTCAATCCACCGGATGCTGGGCGGGGCGCAGGAACGCATCCGCACCTACATCGCCGGCGGCTATTACGCTGGGGGTAAGGGACTGGAGGAACTGCAGGAAGAGGTGCGGTTCAACGTTGAAGAGATGCACGCTTCGGCAGTAAAGATCAAGATAGGCGACCCAAATGTCGGCGTGGCCGGAGACATGCGCCGGGTTGAAGCCGCCCGAAATGCCATTGGCGATGACACTACGCTGATGGTGGACGCCAACTGCGCCTTGAACTTGGAAACGTCCCTTGAATTTGCCCGGCAGTTGCCCCAGTACGATGTCTACTGGTTCGAAGAACCTCTACCCATCCACGACTATGAAGGCCACCAGCAGTTGGCCGAAGCCTCCGGCGTCAAGATTGCCACCGGAGAAAACGGCTACCACCTAGCCCATTTCAAGACGCTGCTGGACCACAAGGGAGCATCGATCTTGAATGTGGACGTCGGCATCGTGCCTGGCTACGACGTGGCAATGGACATAGCCGGCCTGGCCGCGGAACGAGGCATCTCCATCGCACCTCACGGTTGTCAGGAATTGCAGTTACCCCTGGCGGCATCGATCCCCCACGGCGAGTTCTTGGAGATCTACCCGGTGGCCGTTGACCCTTTGCGGGCGGAGATGTTTCAACCGCTATTAAAGCCAGACGATGACGGGTTCGTGACCGTGCCCGACAGACCTGGCATCGGCTACGAATTGAACATGGATCTTCTAAATCGCTACCGGGTCGGGTGAACGATATGACCAGTCAGAATGCGATCACGATCCGGCCAGCCTTGGTAGAAGATGCCAAGCTAGTCCTGCAGTTCATCAAGGGCTTGGCCGAGTATGAAAAGTTGTCGGATGAAGTGGTGGCTACAGAGGCCAATATCCGAGAGTCTCTATTCGGTCCCAACGCCAATGCGGAAGCATTTTTCGCCTATCACGGCACTGAGGCCGTTGGCTGCGCAATATTCTGCCAGCACTACTCCACCTATTCGGGACGATCCAGCCTGTACCTGGAAGACATCTTTGTGCTACCCGATTGGCGGAGCCATGGCATTGGCCGAGAGTTGATGGCCTACGGCAGCGGGTTGGCCCAAGATCGCGGTTATCCCCGGATGGAATGGTCGGTATTGGACTGGAACGAGCCGGCCATAGGGTTCTACGAAAACTTGGGCGCCGAGCGGGTTGAGGGCTGGTACACCTACCGGTTGTCCGGCGAGGCCCTGAAGCGCCTTAATACCCGGGATTAGCGCCTAGGTTCTAGGCAAGACATTCCACCCAACCGTTCGTCCTGAGCTCGTCGAATGACTGGCCAGCAAGAGACTTGGTATCCGCAGATTGTAGGCCCTCACCCTAACCTCCTCCCAGGCATGGGAGAGGGAATATCTGCTACCGGGCGCTAAATCCCCTTGAACCACTGGCTGAATTGCTCGGCTAACGCTCTGTCTCCATCCACCGCCAGATGACCAGCAGCCATTGCCTCTGCCGCTGGCATGCGCCCGTACATCAGCAGGGCGAAGATGTGGGTGTGGCAGCGGAAGGTGACGTCCGCTGTTCCTTGAGGCGCCTCTTCGTAGCGGAATTTGTCTCCCTCCACCACGATATCGGCGGTTACAGCCACCGGGCTCTTCACCTCGAACCGGTAGCGCACAGGACGATCCAACGGCGGCCCCGACCAGAAAGCCCAGCGCAGAGAGCCGGAAGCGAAGGACTCCTGAATCAAGATGACCATGGAGCCCAAACTCGCAGCGGAAAGGCCTGATTTCTCTTCGATGACCGACCGGATGTCCCACTGGTGGAGCACAATCTCCTTGAACCTCAGGTCCACGAAGTTTCCGGCGGGCACGATGCTGCCGGGATGGTAACAGGGTTTGACCTGGTCCTCGGGGCTTAGTCCGGTGAGAAGGTTGATCAAGATGTTGTCATTCTCCAAGTAGGTCTCAAGGAGCTTGTCCCCCAGTCTTTCCTTGGCCTCGATGGACGACTTTGCCAAAGCCGCGGCGCTGATGGAAGGGTGGCCGGTCCCGGCATCGGGGCGGCCTTCCGGCGGAGACGATTCGCCCTGCAAACCACGGGTGACGGTACCGGCGTAGAACTCTGAGTTGCCCACCAGGTGGGCGACCACGTCGCCGACCAGCCACTCGTCACAGGCGCTCTGCCGGCCCCAAGATTCCGAAGGCAGGGCCGTCAGGTACTCCTGAAACGCCTCGGATTCAGATTTATACAAACTGGCCCGTTCTTCAAACGATTGCATGATTCCTCCAGGTCCATTCCGCGACCGCCGAAAGTATAAGTTTTAAACGACTCCGAAGCAACGAACACAATCTCTCTTTCTCGCTCTTCAGCCCGGTATAGACATAGCTGCCCACTCGGCTTAGAATCCCGAAGTTCAGGCAAGCCGTTTCACGCAAATTACGTCGCTTAAAGACGATAGGAATCCTTGAAGAGGGAGGTTTCATCATGACTATTTCCGGAACACCACCGGCCCCAACCGACGTGGTGCACCATATCGGAATCGCTGTAGCCGATTTGGACTCGAGCATCGATTTCTATCGGAGTATATTTGGGCTGGAGCCAGGCCCGATCATCGTACGGGAAGACATCGGTGTACGCGGTTGCTTCGTGCCTATTGGCGCCACGAACTTGGAGCTTCTGCAAGGGCTAGAGCCGGGAAGCGGCATATCGATGCATATCGAAGAAAACGGGGAAGGGCTCCACCATGTCTGCTTTGAGGTGGATGGGATCGAAGAGAAGTTGAAGAACCTTGATGCCCTTGGCATTGACCTACGGGACCGGATCCCTAGGAAAGGGCTGATGGGCGGAGACATCGGATTTCTGAGCCCTTCAGCGGCGCGAGGGGTGCTGATCGAATTGGCCCAGCACGAACATTGATCGGGCCTGAAGCCGAAAACATAGCCCCCAAAACACAAGACAGGAGTAAATGATATGTCTGTTGGCGTAATAGTCCCTCTACCGGCGTACACCTTGAACCCGGCATTCATAGCCAAGAAGGCCGAAGACTTGGGGTTTGAGTCGATCTGGTACCACGAGCACCCGGTATTACCGGTAAAGAGCGAAAGCGCTTTCCCGGCGACCGGAGGAGAGATTCCTTGGACCTACGCGCATTTCTCCGAGCCTTACATCTCGCTGGCGATGGCCGCGGCGGTAACGAGCAAGATCAAGCTGGCCACCGGTATCACGCTAGTGCCGGAACGCAATCCCCTGATACTCGCCAAAGAGATCTCGGTCCTCGACCTACATAGTGGTGGCCGGTTCATATTTGGGATTGGGGCCGGCTGGAACCGGGAAGAGACGACGATGATGGGCGGCGACTTCGACCACCGGTGGACCCAGACACGGGAGGCTGTGGAGGCATTGAAAGAACTGTGGACAAAAGATGAGGCTGAATACCACGGCCGCTTCTATGACTTTCCTCCGGTCTACAGCTACCCCAAGCCGGCCCAGAAACCCCACCCGCCGATCCTTTTGGGCGGAAACGCCAAGAACGTGCTTAGGAGGGTCGCCACGTACGGAGACGGATGGTTGCCAAATCGAGCGACTGCCAGTCAGATCGAAGAGAGCAGGAAGATCTTGGATACGTTGGCCTCCGAGCGGGACCGAGACCCTGCCTCACTGACGATCTCGGTATTTGGTCAGGCGCCCGATACCACCAGACAGCAGGTGGATGACTTCATGAACGCCGGTGCGCTCCGAGTGTCCGCCTGGGCCCCGCACTGCGAAACCGAAAAAGAGATGGGCGACGAGCTGGAGCGGATGGCCGAGGCGATGGTCCGTTAGGTCTACCTGAAATCCCGAAAGAACGCCCGGACTTCTTCAGCCAATAACTGAGGCTCTTCCAACGCGGCAAAATGGCCGCCGCTGGCCATCTCGGTCCAGCGGCGCACGTGGTAGGAACGTTCGCCCCATTCCCTGGGCGGCTTAGATATCTCCTGGGGGAACATGGCCATGCCGGCAGGAGTGGGTACTTTCTGGTCTTTCTCCATCGTCCACAGGTGCTTCTGGTTCTCGAAATACATGCGGGTGGACGAGCTGATGGTCTGGGTCACCCAGTAGATGGTGACGATGGTCAGCAATTCGTCCTTGGTATAGCTCTTCTCCACGTCTCCGCCGCAGTCGCTCCAAGTGCGGTATTTCTCCACGATCCACGCTGCCAAGCCAACTGGAGAGTCGTTCAGTCCGTAAGCCAAGGTCTGGGGCTTGGTGCCTTGGATATGGTTGTAGCCGCCCTCGTCTTGGAACCACTTGTCGCGCTGGGTGATAAGCGCCTGCTCGGCGTCGGTGACCGGCTTGGAGCCGGGGCCCAGGTAGGGAGTTGGGCGGGTGATAGAAGTCAGATGGATGCCGTACAGGGTATCCGAGTGTGCAAAACCCAACCTAGCGGTGACGCCACTGCCAATGTCTCCACCCTGGGCGCCAAACTTGGGATATCCCAGGTTCTGGGACATCAGCTTGTTCCACATCCCGGCCACCCGCTGGATCTCCATGCCCCGGTCCTGGGCGTGGTCGGAGAACCCGAAGCCGGGCAGCGACGGCGCAACAACATCGAAGGAATCGGCTGCGTCTCCACCGTAGCTGGCGGGGTCGGCCAGCAGAGGGATGATCTTGGTCATCTCAAAGAAACAACTGGGCCAACCGTGGGTGATGATTAGAGGGATCGGGTTCGGGCCCTTACCCTTCTCGTGAATGAAATGGATGTCCAGCCCATCCACCTCCGACTTAAAGTGGTTGAAGGCGTTCAGTTTGGCTTCCTGGGCACGCCAATCGAAGTCCGTCCGCCAGTAATCGACCAGCTCTTTGATATAGGTCAGGTTGCTGCCGTAGTCCCAGCCGGTGTTGGGTATCTCGTCGGGCCAGCGAGTGTCAGCCAGGCGCTGGCGCAGGTCGTCAAGGACACTGTTTTCCACGGCGATGGTGAAGGGTCTGACTTTCATTTTAGGGCGCTCCTTTGCTGGGGAGTTCGTTAATCGTCGATGTTATAAACGCGGGCGGCGGTGTCATAGAACATGGCGGCCCGTTCGGTGGCCGAATAGCCGCTAGACAGGCGTTTAAAAGCATTCCACAGAACGTTGTAGGAGTAAGAGATCTTGTCCACTGGGTAATTGCTCTCGAACATGCAACGGTCCGGCCCAAACTGCTGGATGCAGTGTTCCATGAGCGGGCTCAGCGATTCGGCCAGTTCTTCGGAGCCGATCGGCTTCTCCCGAAGCTCCCAGCCATACGCGAACCGCGTCTGCCCGACGCCACCCAGCTTCAACACGATGTTGGGGCACTTGGCCATCTCTTCGATGCCCTTGCGCCAGGCGGGCAGGACCTCATTATCACGGTTGGCGTAGGGTCCGACTCGTACAAGACCGCCGATGTGGTTCAAGACGATGGGCAGGTCCGGTAAGGCGCGGGCGAAATCGGCCAACTCGGACGCTTGGTGAAAGTAGAGGGAATTTTCCAGGATCAAGCCTATATCGGATAATACCTTGGCGCCGGCCCGGTAGCCGTTGGTACCCAAAGCTCCTTTGATATCGCGGTTGGCCAGTTCCGGACTCTCATCCCAGCCCACCGAATGGCGAACGCCCCGGAACCGGTTGGGACTAGCAGCTTTCATGGCTTCCAAAACGGGGCGCACACCTTCGCCCAGTTTCAGGTCGGCATGGCCGATGATAGCGGCGGCGGCTTTGGTATGACCGTGTTGTCCGGTGGCGCTGGCGTCGGCGATGGTCTGGACGTATTCAACCTCGCCCACGGGCTTCATCTCATCCGGGCCATCGGCGCGGTACTCGCAACGGACCTCGATGAACACGGTGGAACGCACGTTGTGGCCGCTGTTCACATCTGCTGTGAGCTCTGGCAAAAGATACTGCTGGTAGTCAACGGGCTCAG
>Ga0257108_1000521_pt1 | contig 11215 bp, 6 predicted proteins | sample LP_taG_FD_190181 | JGI IMG/M metagenome (GOLD analysis project Ga0257108, IMG submission 190181) | Marine microbial communities from Northeast Subartic Pacific Ocean, Canada - LP_J_2011_P26_1000m | ecosystem: Environmental > Aquatic > Marine > Oceanic | place: Canada: Northeast Subartic Pacific...
CGTGCTCGGCGTGTGGGCCGCCAAGCGGCGCCGGGTCGAGCAGTTGCTCATCCCGCTCATGAACCTCACCCAGGCCATGCCGCACTTCACTTTCCTGATCCCCATCGGCGTGTTCATCGGCGTGTCGCACAAGGCCGGGGTCATAGCCACCATCGCCTACGCCATCCCCCCCATGGCCCGCCTGACCATCCTGGGCGTACAGGGCATCTCCAAGGAGGTCGTGGAGGCTGGGGTCATGTCGGGTTGCACACCCCGGCAGATGATGTGGAAGGTCGAGCTCCCGGCGGCCCGCCACGCCCTGCTGGTCGGCATCAACCAGGTGGTGATGGAGTGCCTGGCCATGGTGGTCATCGCCTCGTTCGTGGGCACGAGAGGCCTCGGCCAGGATCTGCTGTTCCGCCTCACCGGTCTTCACATCGGGGCCGGCATGGAGATCGGTATCGCCATCGTGGTCATGGCCATCACCTTGGACCGCCTCAGCCAGGCCCTCGGGAACTTGAGCCCCACCCACCACAAGGCCGACCTCTCGTTCGTCCGCCGCCACCCCTACCTGTTCGCCTCCGGTGCGGTGGTCCTCGGCGGATCCCTGCTGGCCAACCTCTGGGAGTCGGCTCAGCGAGTGCCCAAGAACTGGATGTGGGGCCACGCCCAATACTGGGAGAAGATCGTCGACTGGTCCCAGATCAACATTTACGACTCCACCGTCTGGTTCCGCGATCAGCTCGAGCGCTTCGCCCTCCTCCCACTCCGCGACGCCTTCGCCACCATCCCGTGGATCGCAGCCGTAGTCCTGGTGTTCACCATCGGTTGGTTTATCAATGGCCGACGAGTGGCCATCATCTCCTCGTCGATGGTGGCCATCATCGCCCTCACCGGCTTCTGGGCCCAGGCCATGATCAACTTTTACCAACTCACCTTCGCCGTCTTCGTGGCCACAATCTTTGGCGTTCCACTGGGCATCTGGACCGCCGGCTCGGATCGCCGCAATGCAGTGATCCAGGTCGTTCTGGACGCCTTCCAGACCTTCCCGTCGTTCGTCTACCTGCTTCCGGCCATCATGTTCTTCGGCGTGTCGGAGACGGCAATAATCTTCGCCGTGGTGCTGTCGGTGTCGGTGCCGGCCATCCGCTACACCATCTTCGGCGTGCGCAACGTGCCCAACCACCTCATCGAGGCCGCCACCATGTCGGGCTGCACGAAGCGTCAGACCCTGTGGAAGGTCAAGGTCCCCTTGGCCACCCCGGAGATCATGCTGGGCATCAACCAGACCATCATGTTCGGTCTGTTCATGGTCATGATTGGCGGCCTAATCAAGACCACCGGCCTGGCTCGCGAACTCATCGAGGCCCAGCCCAACGTAGATTCGGGTCGGGCCATTATCGGCGGCCTGGCCGTGGCCTGCATCGGCATGTCAATCGACCTGCTCATCTCCGAGTGGTCCGACAAGCGCAAGAAGCAACTCGGCCTGATCGAGGCCTAGACAGCCACGCTCCGCCTCGCCAGCCAACCCCAACCGACCAACCGGAGCACCACAATGACCCGCGTCGCCATCATCGGAGCCGGTCCCAGCGGCCTGGCCCAACTACGTGCCTTCGCCTCAGCCGAAACCGGCGGCACCGAGATCCCCGAAATCGTCTGCTACGAGAAGCAGGACGACTGGGGAGGCCTCTGGAACTACACGTGGCGCACGGGGGTGGACGAGTACGGCGAGTCGGTCCACGGGTCCATGTACAGGTACCTGTGGTCCAACGGCCCCAAGGAATGCCTCGAGTTCGCCGACTACGGATTCGAGGAACACTTCGGAAAGCCCATCGCCTCCTATCCCCCGCGGGAGGTCCTCTGGGACTACATCAAGGGCCGCGTCCAGAAGAGCGACGTGAGGCGGTTCATCCGGTTCCGCACCGCTGTGAGAAGCGTCTCGTTCGACGATGCAACCGGGCAGTTCACCGTCACCAGCCACGACCTGGTGAACAACCAGACCTCGTCCGAGGAGTTCGACTTCGTGGTGGTGGCATCCGGCCACTTCTCGGTCCCCAACGTTCCGCACTACCCGGGCTTCGAGAAGTTCCTGGGCCGCATCCTCCACGCACACGACTTCCGGGATGCCGTGGAGTTCTCCGGCAAGGACGTCCTCATCGTCGGAGCCAGCTACTCGGCGGAGGACATCGGCTCCCAGTGCCACAAGTACGGGGCACGGACGGTCACCTGCACCGCCAGGAGCGGGCCCATGGGCTTCGACTGGCCGGACTCCTGGGCCGAGGTTCCGATCCTCACCCACGTCGACGGGAAGACCGTCCACTTCGCGGATGGCGGGTCGAAGGACGTGGATGCCATCATCCTCTGCACCGGATACAAGCACCACTTCCCGTTCCTGCCCGACGAACTTCGCCTGGAGTCCAGGAACCGCCTCTGGGTATCCGGTCTCTACAAGGGCGTGGCGTGGGAGGCGAACCCCCGGCTCCTCTACCTGGGCATGCAGGACCAGTACTACACGTACAACATGTTCGACGCTCAGGCCTGGTGGGCACGCGATGTGGTACTGGGACGCATAGAGCTGCCCTCGGCCGCCGAGATGGCGGCCGACAGCGCCGCCTGGCTGGAGCGCGAGGAGGCCCTGGTGACCGCCTACGAGGAGATCGACTTCCAGGGCGACTACACACAGGAACTCGTCGATGCCACCGACTACCCGGACTTCGACATCCCGGAGGTCAACCGGATGTTCAAGCAGTGGAAGGACGACAAGAAGGCCGACATCATGAACTACCGGGACAAGGGCTTCCGATCGACCCTCACCGGCACGATGGCCCCCGTCCACCACACCCCGTGGATGGAGGCGATGGACGACTCGATGGCGACATACCTCCTGGACGAGGCACCCGAGGGCGGCGGCTGAGCCAGACCCCGTGGCCATTCACGTCAGATCGTTCTCCCCCGCCGACAGGACCCGTGTGGCCCGGCTCTGGGAGGCCTGCGGGCTGACGAGGCCATGGAACGACCCGTACCGCGACATCGACCGCAAGTTGGAACGGGACGCTGAACTCCTCCTGGTGGGCGAGGCGCCGGCCAACCAGCCTGCTGATGGCACGACGAAAGCAGGAAAGGTGATCGCCACCGTCATGGCCGGCTACGACGGTCACCGGGGCTGGATCAACTACCTGGCCGTCGACCCTGACCACCGGGGAGAGGGGCACGGCCGGGCGATGATGGAGGCCGCCGAAACCCGGTTGCTGGCCCTCGGATGTCCAAAGGTCAACCTCCAGGTCCGTACCGACAATTCCGATGCCGTGGCCTTCTACGAGGCGCTCGGATATTCGGTGGACCCGGTCGTATCGATGGGGCGACGCCTGATCAACGACGCCTGACCAGCGTGAAGCAGACCAGGATCAGGCTGGCGAGGGCTTGGCCGGTGGGAGTCCATCCTGCGACTATGCCGACATGTGATCGCGCAGCCAGGGCTGCCGGCGGAGAGAGGGGACACTGATGCAACTGGGACTCAGCCTGGGCTACTGGGGCGCCCAACCACCTACGGACCTGGTTCCACGCGTGCAGGAGGCCGAACACCTCGGCTATGACGCCGTATGGACAGCCGAATGCTGGGGGTCTGACGCCTTCTCGCCGCTCGTGTTCCTCGCCGCCCGCACCGAACGGATCCGACTCGGGACGGGAATCGTGCAGATGTCCGCACGAACGCCGACGGCCACGGCGATGCACGCCGTCACCCTCGACCACCTCTCCAATGGCCGCCTCATCCTCGGCCTGGGAGTGTCCGGGCCCCAGGTGGTGGAGGGCTGGTACGGACAACCCTCGAACCGTCCGCTGGCCCGGACCCGTGAGTACGTGGAGATCCTCCGCTCGGCGTTCCGACGCGACGACCACCTCTCCTTCGAGGGAGAATTCCATCAGCTTCCCTACACAGGAGAGGGATCCACCGGCCTGGGGAAACCCCTCAAGGTCATGACCCACCCGTTGCGGGCCGACCTCCCGATCTTCATCGGTGCCGAAGGCCCCAGGAACGTCACCCAGACGGCCCAGATCGCCGACGGCTGGCTGCCGCTCTACTACTCGCCGTACCGCCAGGAGGTGTACGCCGACCAACTGGTTGACCGGCCTGACCACTTTGAGATCGCCCTGAACCTGGCCGTCACCGTCACCGAAGACGATTCCCCCGACTCCATATCTGGCGCGCTGGCCCCCGTGAAGGCCATGCTCGGCTTCTACATCGGGGGCATGGGGGCCAAGGGCCAGAACTACCACACGAAGCTCATGGCCCGGATGGGCTTCGAAGCCGAGGCGCACCAGATCCAGGACCTCTTCCTGGAGGGCCGCCGCGACGAGGCCGTCGCGGCGGTGCCCGACCGCTTCGCCGACGAAATCTCGCTGGTCGGCACACCCGACCGAATTCGCGATCGGCTGCACGCCTTCGAAGAGAGCCCGGTGACCATGTTGAACGTTGCGCCACGCTCCAGCGATCATCTACGCCAGGTGGCCGAGCTGATCCTGGCCTGAACACGCCGGTCGCCGATTCCGGCTACAGGCAGGACCGGACGCCAGCCACTGATTCCGGCTACGGGCGGGAACCGACCCCAACCATCGATTCCAGCCACCGATTCCCACTGAAGGCAGGTTCCGGTGGCTTTTCAGGTTCCGGACCGTGGACGCGGTGTAGTTTGCGCGCCGTGCCGACGGGCCGTGGGGCCACCATCCGTGCGGCGGTATGTCGCGGCGTCGGCCTGCCACCGAGTATCGAGGAACTCCATCTCGACGCGCCCGGCGCAGGCGAGGTACGCGTGGTCGTGGAGGCCTGCGCCGTATGCCACTCCGACCTGAGCTATGTGGACGGAACATGGCCGACCACATTCCCGCTGGTCCTGGGCCACGAGGCCGCCGGACGCATCGCCGAGACCGGCAGCGGCGTGGACGACCTGGCCACCGGTGATCCGGTCCTCGTCTCCCTCATCCGGACCTGTGGCGAATGTCGGGCATGCAGGAGGGGACATGACGTGGTCTGCAGCGGCGAGTTCGCACTCTCCACCTGCAGCCCCCTGTCCGATGCCGACGGCAACCGCATCCCCCAGGGCCTCAACGTGGCCGGCTTCGCCACCCAGGTCGTGGTCCACCGTTCGCAGGTGACCCTGCTCCCCGACGACGTGGACCTTGTCGAGGCATGCCTCCTGGGCTGCGGGGTCCTGACCGGTTCGGGAGCCGTGACCAACACCGCCGGAGTGTCGGAGGGCGACGCCGTGGTGGTCGTGGGCTGCGGAGGGGTCGGTATCGGCGCCATCCAGGCCGCCCGCATCGCCGGTGCCGCGACGATCGTCGCCGTTGATCCCATAGCCGGCAAAAGGGAGGCGGCGAAGAGGTTTGGCGCCACGCACGTGTTGGATCCGACCGTCGATGACCTCGCCGCCGCCGTCACCGCAGCGACGGGTGGGCCACTCGCCGACCACCTGTTCGTGACGACAGGTGCACACGCCGCCCTTGCGGGCGCCATCGACATCGTGGCCCCGATGGGCAATCTGGTGATCGTCGGCATGCCGGCCGACGACTTCACCATCCAGGTCGCCCCCAGCTGGCTGGCCGCCGCCAACAAGTCGATACTCGGCTCGAAGCTGGGAACGTCGAGGCTGGCCGTGGACGTGCCGGCGTTGATCGACCACCACCGCGCCGGGCGACTGGACCTGACCGGCATGGTCACCTCCACCCATCCGCTGGCGGACCTGGCGGTCGCCTTCGACGAGGTACGCAGCGGCGAAGTCCTGCGGACCGTGATCCTGCCAAACTCCTGTGCAGGTGCCCGGGCATGAAGGTCACCAGCATCCAGACATTCGTGGTCGGCAACCCACCGCCGCGCCACGGTGGGCGGTACTTCATCTTCGCCAAGCTGACCACCGACTCCGGGATCGACGGGATCGGAGAGGCCTACGTGGCGACCGTCGGGCCCCACCTCGTGGCGGACATGCTGGTCGACGTTGCCGAACGCCACCTGATCGGCCACAGCCCGTTCGACGTGGAGTCGTTCTGGCGGAGGGCCTACGGAAGCGGCTACGCCCTGCGGCCGGACCCGACGCTCTGCGGGGTGATGAGCGCACTGGAGATCGCCTGCTGGGACATCATCGGCAAGGAGACCGGCCGACCCGTCTACGACCTACTGGGCGGACGGGTCCACGAAGCACTACGTACCTACACCTACCTCTACCCGGAGGACGAGGACGCATACGCCCCCAAGGACGGTCCGAACCTCTACACGGACCCGGAGATGGCGGCCGAGGCGGCCGTCCGGGCCGTCGACCTGGGCTTCACCGGGGTCAAGTTCGATCCCGCCGGCCCGTACTCCGTGTTCGATGGTCGCCAACCCTCCCTGGAACGCCTGGAGCTGTCCGAGCGCTACACCAGCGCCATCCGCGAGGCGGTCGGGAACCGGGCCGACCTGCTGTTCGGAACCCACGGCCAGTTCACCCCATCCGGCGCCCTGCGCCTCGCCCGCCGCCTGGAGGCCTACGACCCGCTGTGGTTCGAGGAGCCGGTCCCGCCTGACGACCTCGACGGCATGGCCCGGGTGGCCGCCGGCACCACCATCCCCATTGCCACCGGCGAACGGCTGACCACGGTCTCCGAATTCGCCGCCGTCCTGCGGGCGGGTGCGGCGTCGATCCTGCAACCCGACCTGGGACGCAGCGGCGGAATCCTCCAGGGCAAGAAGATCGCCTCCATCGGCGAGGTCCACCAGGCCCTGCTGGCGCCCCACTGCTACTGCGGGCCCGTGGTAGCTGCGGCCAACATCGCCCTCGCCACCTGTTCGCCCAACTTCCTGATCCTTGAATCAATCGACCGTTGGGACGGGTTCCATGCGGACCTACTCGAGACGCCGATCCGATGGGAGGACGGCCAGGTCATCCCGTCCACCCAGCCGGGCCTCGGCGTGGTCCTGAACGAGGAGGTGGCCAGGGCGCACCCGTACGAGGGGGATGAACTCCACCTGACTCCCGAGGACGTTCCGATGCCGTTCGAGGAGGACCTGTGAACCTGCCAGATGAGGCCAGGGGCACAGTCGGACGGACCGTCGGCCCGCTGAGAGGGACAAGCACCAAGCCGATGGGAGGCTGACCATGGGCCAGACGCGCCGGGGACGGTTGAGCGGCCGATCCAAGAAACGGGACCCGGTCGCAGCACAGCCCCCGTGGAGCCAGCCCCGCATGCGGTTCGACCCGCTGCGCGCCGTATCCGAGGACGAGCTGGATGCAATCCACCGTGCATCGTTGCGGGTACTCGCCGAGACCGGCATCGACTTCCTGGACGAAACCGCACTCCGCCAACTGGCCGACGCCGGATGCGACGTGGACGGGAACCGGGTGCGGTTCGACCCCGAGCTGGTCATGTCGCTGGTCGCAACGGCACCGTCGAGCTTCACCCTCCACGCACCCAACCCGGCCCGGAACCTGCACATCGGCGACGACGTCATCACCTACACGAGCGTCGCCAGCCCGCCGTTCGTGACCGGCCTGGGTCGCGACCGTCGCAACGGCAACCGTGAGGACTACCGGAACCTGCTCAAGATGGGCCAGGTCCTGAACTCGATACACACGGTCGCCGGCTACCCGGTGGAACCCATGGACCTCCACCCGTCGGTCCGCCACCTGCACGCCACCCACGACATGCTCACCCTGTCGGACAAGGTCCCGTTCGTTTACAGCCTCAGCCGACAGCGCAACGTCGACGCGATCGAGATGACCCGCATAGCCCGCGGGGTGGACCAGGCCACGATCAGCGACGAGCCGTCGCTCTACTCGGTGATAAACGCCAGCACGCCACTGCGCTACGACACGGTGATGCTCCACGGCATCCAGGAGATGTCAGCCAGCAACCAGTGCATCGTCATCACCCCGTTCACCCTCGCCGGTGCTATGGCCCCGATCACGGTGGCCGGCGCACTGGTGCTCCAGAATGCCGAGGCCCTGGCCGGCATCTCCTACACGCAGGTGGTACGGGCCGGTTCCCCGGTCATCTACGGCGGGTTCACGTCCAACGTCGACATGCGATCCGGCTCCCCCGCCTTCGGCACCCCCGAGTACTGGAAGGCCTGCCTGGTCGGCGGACAGCTGGCCCGTCGCTACGGGTTCCCGTACAGGTCCTCGAACGTCAACGCCTCCAACAGTGTCGACGCCCAGTCGGCCTACGAGAGCGTCATCGCCATCTGGGGAGCCGTCATGGGCGGCGTGAACCTCCTCCTGCACGGCGCCGGTTGGCTGGAGGGCGGCCTCCTGACCTCCTACGAGAAGATGGTCATCGACGCAGACATCCTGAACATGGTGACCGAGATGCTCCAACCGATCACCGTGGACGACGCCTCACTCGCTATCGAGGCCATCGCCGAGGTCGGGCCGGCCGGACACTTCTTCGGAACCCAGCACACCCAGGACCGCTACGCCACCGAACACTTCCAGCCCATGGTCTCGGCCTGGTCCAACTTCGAGACCTGGGACGAGGGCGGCAGGCTGGAAGCCCACCAACGGGCCGAGACGCTCGCCCACCAGGTCATCGACGCCCACGTGGATCCGCCCATGGACGCCGCCATCCGAACCGAGCTGGACGACTTCGTGGACCGGCGGGTCGCCGAAGGCGGCGTAGAGACGGACTACTGAAGCCCGACGCCTGGACCATCCGGCACGACCGGTGCGACAGGTGCGACCGGCTTCAGCGCCGACCACCTACACAACCACTCAGCCAGCCAACCACTCAGCCACACAACCAGGGGCCCAACCATGAAGAGCACTGCACAGGTAGTGGTGATCGGTGGCGGCGTGGTCGGCGCCAGCGTCCTCTACCACCTCACCCGGGCCGGCTGGACCGACGTGGTCCTGCTGGAACGGCGGGAGCTAACCGCCGGGTCCACATGGCACGCAGCGGGCGGCATGCACACCATCAACGGCGACCCCAACGTGGCGGCCCTGCAGCGCTACACGGTGCAGCTGTACGAGGAGCTGGAGAAGTCCTCAGGCGTGTCGTGCGGGGTGCACCTCACCGGAGAGGTGATGCTGGCCGACAACGAGGACCGGATGGACTGGCTCCGCATGGTGCATGCCCGCGGCCGCTACCTGGGCATGGAGACCGAGCTCATCTCGGTGGCCGAGGCAGCCCAGAAGGTCCCGTTCCTGGTCGAGGAACACTTCGTCGGCGCCCTCTGGGACCCGGTGGGAGGCCACGTGGACCCATCAGGCGTCACCCACGCCTATGCCACTGCGGCCCGCATGTCCGGCGCCGAGGTGTACCGCAACACGTGGGCCTACGACATCGTCGCCAACTCCGACGACACGTGGGACGTCGTGACCGAACAGGGCACCATCACCTGCGAGCACTTCGTGAACTGCGGAGGCCTCTGGGCACGGGAGGTGGGCCGGATGTGCGGCCTGGAGCTGCCCATCCTCGCCATGGAGCACCAGTACCTGGTAACCGAACAACTACCCGAGATCGCCCCGTGGCTGGAGGAGACCGGGGGCCACGGCGTGGGAGCCATCGACTTCGGTGGTGAGATCTACACCAGGGCCGAGGCCGGAGGCCTGCTCCTGGGCACCTACGAGAAGGCATGCGTGCCCTGGTCCACGACCGAGACGCCCTGGGACTTCGGATCCCAGCTCCTCACCCCTGACCTGGAGCGGATCGCTCCGTCGCTGGCGGCCGCATTCGAGCACTTCCCGATATTCGCCGACGCCGGCATCAGGAACGTGGTGAACGGACCGTTCACCTTCGCCCCCGACGGGAACCCGCTGATCGGACCCATCCGGGGCCAGCGCGGCCACTGGGTGGCCTGCGGGGTGATGGCCGGCCTCAGCCAGGGCGGCGGCGTGGGCCTCGCCATGGCCAACTGGATGACCACCGGCGATCCCGGCTTCGACGTCTGGGGCATGGACGTGGCCCGGTTCGGCGACTGGACCACGCCCTCGTACACGAAGGCGAAGGTCATGGAGAACTACAGCCGACGCTTCTCCATCTCGTTTCCGAACGAGGAGCTACCTGCGGGACGGCCCCTGCACACGTCGGCGATCCACGACCAGTTGGATGCGGCGAATGCTGTCTGGGGAGCGAGCTACGGCCTCGAGTATCCGCTGTGGTTCCAGCGGCCGGGAGCCGAAGCGGTGGAGCAGGTCACGTTCCACCGGTCCAACGCCTTCGACGTGGTCGCCGAGGAGGTCCATGCGACACGCACGGGGGTGGGCCTTCTGGAGACCACCGGCTTCGCCAAGCACGAGTTCACCGGCCCGGGCGCCCGCGCCTTCCTGGAACGGACCATGGCCAACCGCATACCGGAACCCGGTCGGATGGCCCTCACTCCCATGCTCAACCATCAGGGCATGCTGATCGGTGACTTCACGGTTGCGACCATCTCCACGACGACCGACCCGACCAATGGGTCCGAGGGCCCGGAGAGGTTCCTGGTCTTCGGGTCGGGAGCCGCCGAGGGCCATCACGAGCGTTGGTTCCGATCGCAGCTCCCGCACACCGGCGACCGGGTGGCCTACCGACCGCTCTCCCATGAGATGGCAGGACTCTCCATCTCCGGTCCGGCGGCCCGCCAGGTGCTTGCGTCGCTGACCGACATGGATGTCTCCAACGACTCCTTCCGGTTCCTGGACGTGCGCAGGATGGACCTGGGAATGGTCCCGGCGCTCGTGGCCCGGATCAGCTTCACCGGCGACCTGGGCTACGAGTTCTGGGTCCCGGCCTCCCTCCAGCAACGATTGTTCCAACTGCTCACCGAAGCCGGGGAACCCCACGGGATGCGGCTGTTCGGGCTGAGGGCACTGGATTCGATGCGCTTCGACAAGGGCTTCGGTGCCTGGGCGAGCGAGTACCGGCCCGTCTACACGCCGTGGGAGGCTCGCATGGACCGGTTCGTGAAGCTGGACAAGGGCGATTTCATCGGACGGGAAGCCGCTGCTGCCTCGCTGGCCGCCGGCCCCGAGCGACGGCTCTGCCTACTCGACGTCGACGTCGACGGTGCCGACGCCCTGGGCGACGAGCCCATCTGGCACGACGGGGAGGTCGTGGGTTGGGTCACGTCGGGCGGCTACGCCCACTGGTCGGAGGTCTCGTGTGCCCTCGGATACCTGCCGGTCGCCCTGACCGGAACCGACTCACCGTCCACGGGCTTCGAGGTGGAGGTGCTGGGTGTCCGGCGGGCCGCCACCCGCCTGGACGAGCCGTTGTTCGACCCCTCGGG
>Ga0257108_1000522_pt1 | contig 11213 bp, 7 predicted proteins | sample LP_taG_FD_190181 | JGI IMG/M metagenome (GOLD analysis project Ga0257108, IMG submission 190181) | Marine microbial communities from Northeast Subartic Pacific Ocean, Canada - LP_J_2011_P26_1000m | ecosystem: Environmental > Aquatic > Marine > Oceanic | place: Canada: Northeast Subartic Pacific...
ACTCATCCATATCCTGGTGCGTACACAATTTTTAATGGGTCAAAATTAATAATTTGGGGTGCAGAATTCTCTAATGAACAAAGTAAGGGTATTGGCAAGATTATGCGTGTAAATAATTTTAATGTGGAAATTGGTACTGGTAAAGGTGTAATAATTTTAAAAAGAATTAGTTTTAATGATAACAAAGAAGTTCCAATATCAAAAATATTTACAAAAGATAATGTGGATTCAATTTTAGGATAAAAATGAAAAGAAAAATTTCTGTTACTACAGGTACAAGGGCTGAATATGGGCTAATTCGACCAGTTTTAAAAAAGATCTTAAAAAATAGAAAATTAGATTTGTTTCTAATTGTTTCCGGAATGCATCTTTCAAAGAAACATGGATTATCTGTTAACGAAATTAAAAAAGATGGTTTTAAGATTTATTCAAAAATTGATATGGTTCCTAAGGGTGATTCTGGTTTTCACATGGCTTCTTCAGTTGGAGAAGGAATTTTACAATTTTCCAAAGTTTTTAAAAAATTAAGACCTGATATTAATTTGGTATTAGGTGATAGGGATGAGGTACTTGCATCATGTATAGCTGCTTATCATATGAACATACCTAATGCTCATATTCACGGAGGCGACATAACTGGAGCAGGTATTGATGAATATAATAGGCATGCAATAACTAAAATTTCTAATATACATTTCCCTGCAACAAAGAAAAGTAAGAACCGAATTATTAGAATGGGCGAGAACCCAAAAACTGTTTTTTTAACAGGTTCGCCAGGTATTGATGAAATAGCAAATAATAAAATTTCTGATAAACAAACTTTAGAAAAAAAATATGGTATTAAGTTTACCAATAATGAAATTTTAGTTGTACAACATCCTGTTACATCAGGTTCTCAAAAAACTGAGTCTTACATTAAAAATATTTTGGATGCAATCGTTAAAGAACAAAAAACAACCATTGTAATTGCTCCAAACTCTGATGCTGGAAACAAAATTATTTTTTCGTATATGAAGAAATATTCAAAAAAATATAGTTTCATCAAATATTATCCAACAATTCCTAGAGCAGATTATCTTGGAATGTTAAAAAATTGTAGATTATTAATAGGAAATTCAAGTAGTGGTATTATTGAAGGAAGTTATTTTGACACAGCTATAATACAAATTGGAATTAGACAGCATAATAGAGAAGTAGGAAAAAATATCATTCGAATTGATGCAAATACCACTAACGATGTAACTTCAGCAATTAAAAAAGCATTTAAAATGAAGATGTTGAAAAAGAAGGAAAAAATTTATGGTCAAGGAAACTCATCAGAGAAGATTGTAAAAGTTTTAGAAAATATTTGTCTTAGTAATAAATTAATTAATAATAAAATGTTCTATTAAAGAAATAAAAATTCTTATATGCGAATCAAAAATCAAACAATTGAAAGTTTTGATAGTTCTAGGTCTTAATCATGGGGAAATGAATTCAACTGCGTCCATATCAATAGATGGAAAAATAGTATGTGGAACACCTGAAGAACGAATTACTAGAAATAAAAAAACAAAATTATTTCCTCAAAATGCTGTAAAATTTTGTTTGGATTTCATAGATAAAAAATTAGAAGATTGTGATTATATCGCACAGGGATGGAACCCTGGTGAAAATTGGCAAAAATACAACCCATTATTTTCCACTTATCGTACAAAAAGAGAAGATTATTTTTATACAGTAGCTGATAATTTGTATAATTTTGTAGATAGGTCACCACCAGAATGGGTTTTGATGCAACAGTCAGAAAAAAATAAAATGCCACCAATTTATTTCGTTAGACATCATTTAGCTCATGCAGCTAATGCATTTTTTTTGTCTCCGTTTAAGGAAGCTGCAATATTAACATGTGATTGGAGAGGAGAATTTCAAACTACGAGTTTAGGAATTGGTAAAGAAAACGAGATTGAGATATTTTCAACAAAAGAACTACCACATTCACTTGGAATGTTTTATGCCACATACACTCAACTATTGGGTTATAGAGATGGATATGATGAATGGAAGGTAATGGCCTTATCAGCTTTTGATGTAGATTGCACAGAACATCTAGAAAAAATTCGTAAAACTATTAAATTAACATCAGATGGATTGTTTGAATTAGATCAGTCATATTATCAAGGAGTCATTTTAGATAAACCCAAGTTATACACAGATAAACTTGTAAATTTACTAGGTGGGAGAGAGGGGATAAAAGGAGAAGAACCTGATGAATGGTATTTTTCAGTTGCAAAAGCTATGCAAACTGTTTCAGAAGAAATTGCACTACATATGATTGAAACTCTCTATAAAAAAACAAACAATGAAAACCTTGCTCTCAGTGGAGGTTTTTTTATGAATTCAGTTTTGAATGGAAAGATTTTAGATAAGACTCAATTTAAAAATCTCTACATATCTTTTGACCCTACAGACGCTGGCAATAGTATTGGCTCAGCACTTTATGTTTCTCATTGCGTTCATGGAGAAAAACGAGATTATTCGTCCACTAGCAGTTATTTGGGTAAGGAATACACAGAAAATGAGATAACTGATGCACTTGATAGACGTAAAATAAAATCTGAAAAACTAGAAAATGTGTCATTAACTACAGCTAAACTTCTTAGTGAAGGAAAAATAGTAGCCCGTTTTGATGGAAGAATGGAGTTTGGAGAAAGAGCACTAGGAAATAGATCAATTTTAGCTGATCCACGAATACCAGAAATGAAAAATAAAATTAATGCAATCATCAAATATAGAGAAAGTTACAGACCTTTTGCTCCATCAATTATTGAGGAAAAAGCAAGTAAATTTTTTGATGTGCCAGAAAAATTTCAATGTAAGTATATGGAAAAAGTAGTTCCAGTAAAATCAGAATTTAGAAGTAAACTACCATCTATTACACATGTTGATGGTTCAGCAAGAGTGCATACTGTTAACATACAAGATAATAAGAATTTTTATAATATACTTATAGAAATGGAGAAGTTAACTGGTTTTCCAATTGTTCTAAATACATCATTTAATATCAACGGTGAACCTATAGTAATGTCTCCTAATGATGCACTAAACACATTTTTCAATAGTGGTTTAGAATATTTAATTTTAGGAAATCAACTAGTAACAAAATAATTGTGTTAATAATATGAAATTAAGGTTTAAACCAAAATAGTTTTTAATTTGTGAACTTGTGAGTATATATGAATATTTTAGTAATCGCAGCGCATCCTGATGATGAAGTACTTGGAATGGGTGCTACCATACGAAAATTATCTAAAAAAAATCACAAAATAGATCTTTGTGTTGTTTCAGAAGGTACAACTGCACAGTATGAAGATAACAAGATGATAGAAGTTAGAAAGAAATCATGTCTGAAAGCAGGAAAACTACTTGGAATTTCTACATTCAACTTTTTAGAATTTTCTGATATGAAACTAGATTCTGTACCTCATCTTGAAATCAACATTGAATTAGAGAAAATAATACAAAAATATAATTCTCAGATTGTCTATACGACTCCTCACAATGATTTAAACAAGGATCATCAATTAGTTTTTGAATCAACTTTAGTTGCTACAAGACCATTATCAAGTAATGTAAAACAAGTTTTTTGTTATGAGTTACCTGGATTAGTAAAAACACCCTTTCAACCAACAGTTTATGAGAACATAAAAAATGAGTTTTCATATAAAATTAGAGCTTTTAGAATGTATAAATCCGAAATAACAGAATTTCCACATTCTAGATCTATTGAATCTATTGAAAATCTGTCTGTTCAAAGAGGCATAGAATCAGGGTTGCAAAGAGCAGAGTCTTTTCAACTAATTAGAAGTATTTTAGATTAATTTCTGAATTCTAATGTTTAGATTTCTTAATAATTTCAATTATAGCCTTTCCCACTCTTTCATAGGCAAGTCCATCAGCCTTAAAAATATAATCTTCAACAAACTCATTTATTTTTCTCTCTGTTGCAGGATTTGAAGAAATAGCTTGGTGAATAGATGAAACAATTTTGGATGGATCAGTACATTCAGTCACGATTTTTCTTTCTAACATTATATCTCCAGCAAGATTTAGATTAATTATGATTATTGGTTTTTTTAGAATTAGTGCTTGAATGGGTCCAGAAGAAGCGGAATATGCTAATACAACATCAGAATTATTAAGAAATTCTTGGATATCCTCCTTTTGATAAATTGGTATTGATGAATCAATAGGATGAATTAATTTTTCATAATCTGAAAGGATTTCACTGGAAGGATGAATTTTTACAACCAATGACATTTCGTCTTTGTGTTTAGAAATTTCAGTTACCAACACTTTAACTAGATCATCACGTTGTTTTCGAGTCCATAATCCATGTTCGTACATGCTATGAGTAAGTAACAAAACTCGGATCTTACTATTTTTTGTAGATGGTGAAATATGTGATAAATTTTGAAATACTTTATCATATACAGGGTTTCCCGTTAAAATCAGACTTGATTTATTGTATCCACTTTTAATTAAACTGTTAAATAATAAATTACCTTCAACAAAATGATAGTCTACAGCAAATTTTGGGTCGTTCAGATTTTTCCACTTCGCATGGGCTAAAAAAAATCTAAAAAAATCTTCAATAATTTTTAATAGACTCATTTTTACAACAAGTTGTGTTCTTAACAAAAAAAGATATTTGTTAATCCAAAACTTTCCTCTTCTCATGAATTGTTTTTCATTTTCGTTAGTATCTGTTGAAACTGAATTTTGAAAGAACCCAGAAATATTTGTTCGTATCATTTTTCTTAATCTATCTTCTGATACAGCCTGAGAAACCACATCAGCAACTACAGGTATTTTGAAGTGTTTGCCAGCTAACCTAATGGCTATATCTGGTGCGATTGGATATGCTGCAGCATAAATTATATCAGGTTTAACATCACGTATTAGATCCACAGCATTTTCATAATCATAAAAATCTAATACTTTGTATTTCTCATTTTTCTGTAAATGAGGTTTAATCCTATCAGGCATATAGATAAACCATTCAACTTCAACATCACGGTCTTTCAAAAATGGTAAAACTTGTTCAAATATTAGTGTCCTAAAACTTCTAATTTCAGGTAATGCATAGTGAGAGACTAAGATTTTAAACAAAACACATCATCGTTAAATCCTTCCTTATGGCTGTTAAATTATTTTCGGCTAATAGGAGCGAGTATATAATAGAGTTTTTGTATTTATAATTACTAACTTGTCAGGAATCAGAGTCACCTATTCTGGATTGATAACTTTTGTTTTTGGAATAATTGGAATTATTACAGGAATGATTCTAACAATAATTCTAACCAGAAGTTTGGACCAGACAGAATATGGAACATGGGGATTAATTACAAATATTATTGGATATGTGATTATCATAGAACCAATTATTTCTTACTGGACAACCAGAGAGATTGCAAGAAAAAAACTAGTTGGCAAGACAGCAATATTTTCGAGTATGACATTTTCGTGTGGAGGAATAATAATCTATATACTAATTGCATATCTTTTGGGCTATAATACAGATGCAAATAATTCAGTTTTAATTTTTGCAGTAGTTTTGGTTCCAGCTATATTTCTGAACAGAACTTTAATGGCAATTGCCTTTGGGTGGAAGCCTCACATAGTTAGCTACGGGTTACTAACATATGGAATTTTTCAAATTCCATTTAGTCTGTTGTTTGTTTTCCATCTAGATATGGGTGTTTCTGGAATAATAATTTCAACTTTAATTGCAAATTTTGCAAGTATAATAATTTATGCAATATATACAAGAGGTATAATCAGAACCCAAATAAAAATAGGCTATTTAAAAAGATGGCTTAAACTTTTCTGGTTACCCACTTTATATCCAGGAATTTATAACGTTATGACCATTTTGGATATTGCCATTTTTTCTTTGGTTATAGGATCCATGAGTGGTCTAGCATTTTGGATTGTATCACTTACTCTGCCAAATTTAATAGCACAAGCAGCAACCATTTCTAGAGCTGTATACCCTAAGCTAATTGGTGAAGGAAAGAAAGATTATCTTACAAGTAACATTACTTTGTTTTTTTATTTCCTTATTCCATTGACTGCACTATCAATTATTTTTGCTAGACCTATATTATTTGCATTAAATCCTATTTATGAACAGGCATATTTGATTGCAGTATTTACTAGTCTATTCACATTTTTTGCCGCAATGAGTCACATCTTTCAATTATTTTTAACAGGTCAAGAGAATGTAGATGCTGATCAAGGATCACGTTTTAAAGATTATATTAAAAGTAAGTTGTTTGTTGTTCCCTCAATTCTAATTTTACAGTATATAGTATATTTAGTGATATTAACAGTGATATTTATCATATTCAGGGATGAATACTCAGAATTACAACTAGTGACGTATTGGGCAATTACGGCCTTGATTACTAGTATTCCCTTTTCAATCTATCTTTTTTCACTAGTAAAGAAAAATTTTGCTTTAAAATTAGAAACAAAATTGATCATGAAATATCTTGGAGTTAGTATTATGATATTTGGTTTAATTTATGTAATTTCAGAGAAATTTTTAGTGTATACTGAAAATGTTTTTGAATTTATCCCCCAGTTATTGCTGTTTGCGACTATAGCAATTGTTGGTTATTTAGTAACTACCTATCTGCTAGACTTGAGAACCAGAAAATTGGTTAGTGCCATAATTAACGAGTTTACCAATAAATCCTAGTTATATAATAGAGGTTCTTAGTTCATTAATTTATTTATAATATATGATAAACGTGTCCCTATCTTTTCAAAAGTATTTTCTTCTTCTATTATTTTTCTTCCATTTTGACCTAATTGCTCACATAGATTTTGATCTAACTCTAATTTCAAAACAGAATTAATAAATGAATCAAGATCACTTGAATTAGTTCTTAATCCAGAATTTGTTTTTTCTATATATTCTCCAATTGCACCATCAGAACAACAAATTATAGGTCTTCCTACTGCCTGATATTCTAAGATTTTTGTAGGTAGAGAATAATTAACAAGTTTACCTTTTCGCATTGGTACCAATAAAACATCTGATGTGTGCAAAATTTTTGATATTTTTTCATTAGGTACAAAGTCTGTTTCAATCAAAAAATTGTCTAGTTTGTATTTTTCTTTTTGCTCTTTGATGTATGACAAAAGTTTCCCTCTTCCTCTGATTATAAATTGTATATTTTTTCCTTTTAGCTGTTTTGCTGCATTAATAAGAAGATCAAAATCATATGTTTCTATTAAGGAACCAAAATACATTAGAGTAAAAGTATCATTACGGGTTTTTTTACTATATGTAAAAATCTCAGTGTTTATCCCATGAGTAAGTACTTCAAACTTGTTATTGTTAATTCCGTATGAAGTGTGTACAATGTCTTTCACAGCATCATTAAGTGGTATAATATACTCCGGGAAAACATAAGAAAATTTAGCCAACCGATTAAGAAAGAATTTCAGTAAGCTAGAACAAAAAATTCCTCTCTCATACAGGGATTCTGGCCATAAATCATCTATTACTCTAATCACCTTACCGCCACGTAACTTTGAGTAAAAAAAAGCAGGTATGATTGAAAATAGGTTTGGTTCAAAAGCAAAAATTATGTCTGGTTTAATTGAGAAAATAGGAAATATGGAAGAAGCTAAAAATGACAAATTCAGGATTGCGCTATTAAATACAGATGAATGTAATAATGAAGGTATCCAAACACGAATTATTTCAAGTCCATCCATTTTTTCTTTTAAGATAAGCTTGTGTCTGTATTTTCCAGTTACAGGTCCATGTTGATGAGGATGAGCAGTAATAACAGTGACCTGATAATTTTGCTGCTCTAAGCATTTTGAATAATTAAACGCTCTTGTTGCACCTCCCGAAACATCAGGCGGAAAATACTGTGAGATTATTACAACGTGAATTTTCTTTTTAACCATGATTAACAAGATTATATTGCAAAGTTATATTTTTTCATAAATGTGTCAAACCATGATTCTAAGCAAATCAAACTCCAAATTTTAGCATAATTACTTGTTTTTCCTTTCTTGTAATCTTCAGATATTTTCTTTACATATTCATAATCAATTAATTTTTTTTCTTCTATTTTCTTTTTTGATAAATATTTTGATTCTAAATCAGACAGTGAGTCATTTAACCAATTAATTAATGGCGGAGTAAATCCTCGCTTCTTTCGATTCAAAACAGTTTTTGGCAGATCATCTTTCATAGCCAATTTTAAAATATGTTTCATTGAATTATTCTTAATTTTAAGAGAAAAAGGAATGTTTGCAGCAAATTCTGCTATTTTATGATCTAATAATGGTTCTCTTACTTCCAAGGATACAGCCATACTAGTTTTATCAGTATATTCCAATATGTTATTTGGAAGATAACTCATATTTTCAACAAAAAAAAGTTTTTCAAAAAAAGATGAGGCATTACATTTTTTTGATTCTAAAAATAATTCATCAATAACCCTTCTTGAGGGAAGTGATTTAAAATTCAATAATTCTTGCTTATCATGTTCCTTAAAATATGAAATTAGAGAAAAGTATTGATCCTCTGGATTGTCCTTCCATGAATCAAAAAAGATCTTACCTTTTACAACAGATTCGCTGGTTTTATCAGGAAGTTTTTGAAAAACAGTTCCAAATTTCTTTACAAAAGATTTTGGAAATTTTTCAAAATCTTTAAAAATTTTTAATGCCTTGTATTTTGGATAGCCGCCAAACATTTCATCACCACCGACCCCAGATAAAACAACTTTTGATGTTCTGCTAGCAAATTCTGAAATTATGTAATTTAATGTAGTAGTTGGATTCCCGAATGGCTCATCTAGATACCAAGATACTTTATCTAACAATTTAAAAGCATCATTTGAATTTACTATAATTTCATGATGATCTGTGCCTAGGATATTTGCCATATCTCTTGATTCTTTTAATTCGTCGTATGAGCTATCTGCAATATCTTCAAAACCAACTGTGTATGTATTTAATTTGTCATCAGATTTTTTTGTAGCTAGTGTGGCTACCAATGAAGAATCTATTCCACTACTAAGCAATATTCCTACAGGTACATCACTAACCATTCGTAAGTCAATTGATTCTTCCAACAAATTACGGAGTTGTTTTGCACAGTCTCCTTCGTCTTGCTTAGAATTTTGGAATTCAACATTCCAATATCTTTTGGTAAAAAAATTCCCATCTAAATTGAAAACAAGTATTTCTGCAGGTCTAAGTTTTTTTATTTCATTAAATATCGTTTCAGGTGCTGGAACATACAAGTAAGTTAGATAATCACTTATTGCATTACGGTTTATAGTTGGGTTGATCTCATGATGTTTTAATAGTACTTTTAGCTCAGAGGCAAAAAGAAGTTTGTTATTTTTAATATGGTAATAAAGTGGTTTTACACCAAGTCTATCTCTCGCTAATATGATTCGATTCTTTTTTTCATCCCAAATAGCTATAGCAAACATACCTCGAAGATGATTAACAAAGTCAAGATCATACTCTTCATATGCGTGAACAATTGTTTCAGTATCACTATTAGTTTTGAATTTATGTCCTTTTGATTTTAAACCGTCCTGAAGCGATTGATAGTTATAGATTTCACCGTTGAATATAGTCCAAATTTCTCCATCTTCATTCGAAATTGGTTGATTTCCACCATCAATATCTATTATGCTTAACCGTCTAATTCCAAGACTGACATTTTTGTTCTCAAAAAAACCATCAGAATCAGGACCTCTATGTTTTAATAAATCACACATATCATGCAGTAAAGCATTATCTTCACAATTTACTAATCCAGTTATTCCACACAATATCTACACTTTTTCTGGTAATTTTGTAATCATTGATTTCTGAGCAGCGATTGTTGCACGAGATGAGAATAGTGATAGCATGAACTCGTCTTCCATTCTATCTCCAGTTTTTAAATTTTTTATGAGAAATTCAAATTCATTTTTATGCCCTTTGTCTTGGCCTAATGTATTTTTTTTATTCACTTCTTTCTTATCACTAATAAGCTTCAAATTTTTAAAATTATCTAATACTGCAGTTTTATTATCCGCAAAGAATTCAGCATGTTCTTTTGAATGTTTTTTATTGCCTTTAGAAGTGTAGATGACTGAACCTGTTGAACCATCTTCAAAAGATATGTTTATAGCAAAATTATCCATAACGTCCTGAGATTTTTGCGTCGCTATAGAGCTTGTAAAAACTTGAACAGGTTTTGAACCAATTACATATGTCAAGTAATCAATAAAATGGCATGCTTCACTAATTATCCTTCCACTACCTTCTTTTTTATCATAAACCCAATGATCATGAGGAATGTTTTCTGCACTTACTCTATAATATGCAATCATAGGAGATACACGATTTTTAAAAAATGCCTTTATTTCGTTAGTAAATGGAGCATATCTTCTGTTAAATCCAACCATTACTATTTTAGCAGATTTATGCCACACATCTTCAATTTTGTCAAGTTCTTGATAATTAAGCCCTAATGGTTTTTCTACAAATACATTTTTGCTTTTTAATAAAGAATCGCAAACGATATTTGCATGTAAGCTATTTCGAGTCATAGCAAAAATTAGGTCAATTGACTCATCTTCAAGCATATCATGATAATCAGAATAAAGATTGTTAACTTCATATTTTTCTGAAATAGATTTAGAACTTAATCCACTTGCAGTGGAAACCGAAGTTATCATCATATCTTTTATTTTTTTCATGATTGGAAGTGCAATTGATGTTGCATAGATACCGCCCCCTATAACACCACAATTAATTTTATTGGGATTTGGAACCATTTTTGTAACTGAGATTATTCTAGATTTGACATTATTCTCATTATTTTCATATTTAATAACAGACCCAATTCTGAGTTCAGCAGATTTTTCAAAATTTGTATAACTTTGAACTGCAGAGTCAATAGAGAATATTTCAGTAATAATTTTTGATGGTGTTAGTTTTTTCTCTTTTATTAACTGTAAAACAGCATGCATATTTCGTGAAATTGTCCACCTAACAAAGCCAACTGGGTAATCATGACCATGTTCTTCGTAACTACGATCATATCTACCAGGACCATATGAGCTAGGTATCTGAACAGACAACTCTTTTTTGTAGAAGTCTTCTCTTGGAATATCTAATTTGATAGCACCTAT
>Ga0257108_1000530_pt1 | contig 11076 bp, 12 predicted proteins | sample LP_taG_FD_190181 | JGI IMG/M metagenome (GOLD analysis project Ga0257108, IMG submission 190181) | Marine microbial communities from Northeast Subartic Pacific Ocean, Canada - LP_J_2011_P26_1000m | ecosystem: Environmental > Aquatic > Marine > Oceanic | place: Canada: Northeast Subartic Pacific...
GACATCTTACATATAATCACCCAGAAGTAATACAGGCCATAATTAAAGAAGTAAAAATTCAAAAACGAAAACCTGAATTTGATTTATACAAATAATTTTTACTAAATTATATTATAGGTATACTGAATAAGATTCAGTTTGCTAATTGATAAAAAAATGATGGTTAGTGGTGTGATGATGATTATTGTAGGTATTACCATTTCATGGTATCTTACAGAAATCACCCCAATTGGTAAAACTGGTATGACTGAAGAGGAAAAAATAAATTTACTGCTTGCAGAACGCGAAAATTCTGATTATCGCATATTGCCAGGATTGTTAATTGGATTTGGTTTTTTATTAATATTAATTAGTTTTGGTGCAAGACGAAAACGTGAGGGTAGTGCTAAAAAGATTGAAAAAAAACCATCAGTATAAATTCAAAATGTTCTAAGGATGTTAAAAAATGTGTCACGCTGTGCAGGTTCCCTTTTGATTTCTTTGACAAGATTTACAAGATCCAAAAGTGATGAGTTAGTTGGTTTTCCAGCAGCACGATATACTTCTTCAGAAAACGCTGTACCAACAAGATCATTTCCGCCATGTGATAATGCAACCTGTGCAAGCTTTTTTCCGTCTGCAACCCAATAAACCGAAATGTTGTTTAAAAAACCAGACAGCATTAATCGTGATAATGCAATTACTTTCAAATCATAAATTGATGAACACTCCTGAGTTAACATACTCTTTTGTTCAAGTTCAGTATTTTCCAAACTAAATTTAAGCGGGATTAACGTTAAGAATCCGCCTGTTTTTTTCTGCAAATTTCTAATCTTTATTAAATGATCAACAATATGCTCTGGCTTCTCAATGTGTCCATATAGCATTGTAGCATTACTTTTAATGCCAAGATTATGAGCCTGCTCCATAGTATCCAACCATTCTTGACCACTACATTTTCCACGTGCAATTTTTCCTCTAATTTTTGGATGGAATAACTCTGCACCCCCGCCAGGTAATGAATCAAGTCCCGAATTCTTTAATCTAGATAACACTTCCTTTACAGAATTTTTTGTTAATTTAGCAAAGAAGAAAATTTCTGCTGCAGTAAACGCTTTGATTTTTAATTCAGGGTGGTTTTTTTTGATAATCTTCATCATTGATTCATAATAATCTAGTGATAGTTTTGGATGAAATCCACCAACAATGTGCATTTCAGTAGCACCCATCATCTTTGCCGTTGATACCCTACCCTCAATTTGTTCTGGTGTTAAGGTATAAGCATCATTATCATTTTCCTTTCTATAAAATGCACATATTTGACAACTAGCAACACAAACATTAGTGTAATTCAGATATGATGACGCTGTAAAGGTGACTTTATTACCAACAAGTTTTTGCCGTGTTGCATCAGCAACAGCACCAATCATATAGTGATTATCATATTTCATTAATTCTATTCCATCTTGCATGCTTAGCTCTTCCCCAGCAATCGCTCGCTCTAATACCCTCGATTCGCCAATTAGTTTTTCCAGCATGTTTTACATGAATCGTATGCAAATAAATACGTAAAAAATAACTAATCACCACTTATACTGTTCCTGTTTTGTGTTATTTTCAATAGTATTTACCGTATGCTTCCATAATCAAGTCATATAATTCAGGGTCATATTCTGAAATGGCCTTCAAACTTATAGGATGTTTTCAGCCTTTAACGTCTGTATTAACTCAAACAATGAGATAAATCATCATGAAATTTAGCTTGTTGTACATCTGTAAATTCTTCATCCTTAAATTCTAGGGCAAATTTCTTCATTTCTTTACAAGACCAATCTTCCCAAACTCTTGGATTTAGTACATTCTCATCATACCAATCCATGTATAATACAGTTGAAACAATAAGAATGCCCATACCAATTATAATTACTATCAATGTTTTTCCACTTAAGAACTCGAGAACCGTCATAAAATAGAATAGTTTAACTAATAATTATACGGTTTTTCATAATCAAATTCTTTATCTTTATTTAAAAAAAGTGAATAGGTTCTAACGTTTTCTTTTTTTACTTTTAGAACCTTTTCTTTTTCTTGCAGCTGCCGATCTCTTTTTCGTCTTAGCAGCAGCGTTTCTTTTTCTAGTACGTGCTGCTTTCTTTGCAGATGCACTACGTTGGGCCTTTGTTCTTTGTGCCATAAAAAATACGTTATACACTAGCTATTGTACTAGTAGTGTTGATAAAATTACACTAATAATTCATGTAATATTCATAAAAATTTGGTGTGATCACTCCAAGCAAAACATCTTTTGGTGATGTTAGAACAATGATTTTCTTAATTATGTAACGTTATGTAACATTTTTTAACATGTTGAACAAACATAATTTAATCCGTAAAGGTATCGAGTGAGGAGTTGCGACCTCATTCGAGCCTACGAAAGATTAATACTATTTTTTTATTGATAGAATCAAGCATCGTATCTAGTGTAATTCAAAAAAAGAAATTTGTAAACTGTCTTATCAAGAATAGTGTTCTTTGAAGCCATTATCTGTAAGATAGAGTTCAACCTTGGGACCATCTTATCCATAATAAATAGAAAGGCAATTCCAGTTTTTAGGCTTTTATTCCTTTATGATTTTAATTATGCTAGTATCTTGAAATCTATGTTTTTCTCTTTCAAGTGTTGTATTATCCGATCTGTGTGTTTCTGATTTTCTGTTTCCAAGCTTAGTGTTACACCTGTTGTTCCGGCATACACATTTGAGCTTAACCTGTCATGAGCAACTTCGACAATATTTGCGCTAAGTGACGCAAGCTCATCAACAACCTCCTTCAGTGCACCAGGCTTATCCCTCAACAAAATGAAAATTTTCATCATTCTACCCATTGTTGCCAAGCCCTTTGCAACTATTTGACCTAGCAAATACATGTCAACGTTGCCGCCACACAAGATTGGAACGACTTTTTTTCCAGGTGATGGTTTTTTACTTATCAAGTATGCGAGTCCAGCTGCACCTGCTGGTTCAACTACAGCCTTTGATCTTTCCATTAAAAGAAACATTGCCTTGATGATTTCCTCGTCATCGATAAGCACAATCTCATCAATCATATTCTTGATAATTTCAAATGTTTGTTTGCCAGGCGTTTTTACTGAGATACCATCAGCAACAGTAAATCCTCCATCAACCGTCTGTAACTTACCGGAATCTATAGAATTCTTCATTGATGGAAAAGATTTTGACTGAACGCCGATAACTTTGACGTTTGGGTTTTTTGTTTTTATTGCCATTAAAATTCCTGCCGCTAATCCACCGCCACCTATAGGAACGTAAATCTCATCAACGTCAGGAAGTTGTTCCATTATTTCCAAACCGATTACTCCTTGTGCTGCAATAATTTGTGGATCATCAAATGCATGAATAATCTCTGCACCAGATGCTTTAGCAATTTCCTGTGCCTTTGTCCATGATTCATCATAATTTTTACCTTCTAAAACTACATTAGCACCATATCCTTTAGTGGCTGCAATTTTTGCAGGTGAAGCATTTTTTGGCATTACAATTGTACAATTGATTTTTTCCATTGCTGATGCAAGTGCAATACCTTGTCCATGATTACCTGCTGAAGCAGCAACAACACCTTTATTTTTTTCATTTTCTGTCAAATTTTTAATTTTATGATATGCACCACGTAGTTTGAATGATCCAGTTTTTTGCTCAAACTCATTCTTTAAGTAAACCTTTGAACCAGTTAATTGAGAAAATGTATCAGAAAAAACTAAAGATGTTTTTCTAATTACATCATCTTGTGTTTTTTGTGCATTTACAATATCATCATATGTAACATTCATGAGATTTCCTATTTTTTATGCATATTTGATTATTTACTAAACCTTTCAATTGTATAAACAGCAAGAATACTAGTAATACCATGAAATCGGTTGCCGATAAGATGATTTACACTAAAATTTTTAGATAAGGATTATCCTAGTGTGTTAAGATGAAGCCAACGTCTGACCCAGATTGGAAAGAAAGAAGGGAAAAAATCGAAGGCTACTATCGTGACATCGATAAACTTGGTATGACTGATATGGGAAAAATCAAAGCAATTGTTGTAAAATCAGGTGATAAATTAATTGTTGAGTTTGATGATGGAGACGGAATACTCTATGAAATAATTGAGGATCTGATAAATCCTTTGAGAATGATCAAGACCTTATCAGAGAATGAGATAAAAAAATACTCATGAACGATAAAGAAAAAATTAAAGAGTGTAATAGTAAGTATTGGTTTACCTGTTCTAGATGTAGACAACTTCTTGTAGAAGATTTACGTGCAATTTTCAGACGAACTAAAGATAATTAAAAAAAGTTTTTCGTCTTAACGCTTTGGATTTACAAGATTTAATTAACATTATTTATTACTCCAAAAACTTGACTAATCACTGTTTGAATTTTTTCTTTTACATTATCCGAAATGTTATTTGAATCAAATGATCCAGTTTTCTGATCATTTTTAATTTCCTCAATGTCTAAATTACAAACACAGCCTTCCTCACCTGATACAAGCCTTGCTTCATCAATTAGAACTGGTTCAATTTGATATATTTCTAAAAGTAGATCATCCAAGTTTTCTAGTAATTTATTTTTATGTTGGTTAATTTCCTGCAGGTTTCCATCAGTTTCTGTTTCAATTTCATTCATAATCTTCTCTCTTATTTTATCATCAGTGTAAAAAATCTCAAAAAGACTTTGTGGATCAAGTTCTTTATATCCCTCCTCCCTTAATTTTTTAAGAATTATTTGATCACTTTTTTTGATAAGTTCTTCTTCATGTTTTTTTGTTGTATCCATAAAATCAGACAATTCTTTTTGTTTTTCCATCACCTCATAATTTGGCTGGTAAAACAGCAATACATGATATTGTAGTGAAAAATGCAGCAAAATTTGATAGTTTTCAACTATTTTATCGAGTTTTATGAAGTTTCTTCTAAGATCATCATTGTTTGTGCTTGATATTCCCCCGAATGTCCAATCTTCTAAACCCACTGCAATATTTTTGAAAAACACTTCTATCTTTTGTGCATCAAACGTTTGTTGTTTTTTTACTGTTCCATCTTGTAACATAACATCAACGGAATATTTTTCTGTAATTTTTTTCACCTTTTCAAGAAAAGCGTTCCGAATTTCTTCATTTTTTTTGTTTAGGGTGATTAAAAATTCAGACTCGGTATTAATTCCTAGTCTCATATCCATCACTAAAATTTATTACATAAAATCATGATCAAACGGTAAACTTTTCAGGACATTCAACATGTTCGTAATGATGTTCCGTAAATTTTTCTTCAATAACATACATTACAAGTTTATGCAATTCCATTGGATGTATGTCTTTTTTACATTTTAGACATTTCTTTTTTTGCCGTTGAATCATTTTTATTCAAAAACTTATGATCGCTATAAGGATCAACGATCGACGTGAAGTTCGAAAAGTTGTAATTTATGAAAGTATCTTGACTTTTGCATATTTTCTACCCATACTAAAGAACAAATATACCAACATATTCTGAAAAACATGGATTATTTCACTGCAAAAAGACTTTATAATATGTATGGTCTTACAACAGATTTTTCTGCATTGGCACCAGATTCAATTCGTTATCCACCAGGTGCAAGCATTCCAAAGGGTTTAGTAAATACACCCAAACTAAAAGAAAAGATGTCTGTTGATAATGCTGCACTTACTCCTAAACTAGAAAATTTTGCACAAATGTATCAGCAGATGGCAGCGGGTCTTCTAAACATGTCAATGGATAAATTAATTCCACCTGGACATCCGTTGTACTCAAAAGAAAATTCAATTTTACTACTAAAAGATGAAAAAGAAAAAATTCTTAAAGAAAATTTAGAATTGAAAAAGAAATTAGAAAATAAAAAATAATAATTTAAACTATTTAATAGTTATAATTACAATAATTTAATAAAAACTGAAAATTTTTAGTCTAGGCATAAAATTGCAACAAATAACACCAAGTCACATTTCTAGTCACTAACGAAAAATTCCCTCACAAAAGTGGAAAATATGTTTTATCTATATCTAAATTTTATATTTTATATGAAAAATTTTTCAAAAGTAATGTTAAGCATTATCTTTTTAGCATTAATTGTTGGTTCAACTCAACCTGTTTTTGCTGATCATATTACTGATATATTTAAACCAGTTCCAATAAAAAATTCAGAATATCAGTTTCATCTACAAGTGATACTTAGAGATGCAGATGATAGATTGATTAGTGTTACAGAAGCTACAAATGGATATTATATTCCACATGATGTAACGGATGAAGTATTTGACCATAATTTTGGTAAAAAAGAAATCGTTATTGTTGATAATATAAAATACGAAAAAGTTCAGTATACAGAAAAATATAGTTTAGACTTACCTCTAAAGTTAATGTTCTTTATACCAACTATAATTGAAGTCTCTCATGGATCGGAAATACTAATAGTTGATGCATATATTTTTCAAGCTTTAGTTCCACTTGTATATCTAGAAGAGGACGATGTGATTAATACTCAATGGACTATATTTCGAAAGCTTAACTAATTTTTGAGTTTTCGTTGTCATTCATTAAGTGAAATTATTATAACAAAATTGCTCTTTGAATTAGTGTAAATATTCTAAGCTTAACTACAAATAATTCTATGAGTAAGTCTTCATTTTTCCCTTACGAAACGAGGTATCTATTTTTAACGATAAAGAATAAAACTCTAATTGTTAGTTGATTACTAAGAATTAGATGGGCATTCTATTTATTACAGTTTTTGTCGTTATAGTTGCCTCTTTTTCACTTTCATCAGTTTACGCGGAACCAGTTATCTATGACGATGATTACATAGTTGAAAAATTCGTGGGCAGGTTAGGATTTCCAACAACTATGATATTTGTTGGAGATGAAATACTGATTCTTGAAAAAAGTTCTGGAAATGTAATTAGGATTCATGACAATGGAGTACCCTATCCCGAACCTGTATTGCATGTTCCAGTGGAGATTAAAGTTGAAAGTGGTTTGCTGGGAATCTCTAAGGTGTCTAATCATGTTTATCTATATTATACAGAACCACTAGCCGGTTACGGTACGAGCTACAACAAACTTTCACACGGCTATGACGCTTCAAGGAATGCTGTTTATCAATACGATTGGAATGGAGAGAAGTTAACCAGTCCTATTTTGGTCAAAGAGTTTCCTGCGCTAAATGGTTATCATAATGGTGGAGTAATGACCAAGGGTTTAAACAACGAAATCTATTTCGTGATAGGCGACCTAGAGCAACGCACTGTTTTCCAAAACATTCCTGGTGAAAATGCTGACTTTGAAACCAGCAGCATCTTCAAGATTGACACTGAAAATAATAGTGTTGAATTGCATGCAATGGGAATAAGAAACAGTTTTGGTTTGGCAGTTGATCCCATTACAGGATATCTATGGGACACTGAAAATGGTCCTGATGTTTATGATGAGATAAATCTAGTAGAAACAAAGTTCAATAGTGGCTGGATGGAAATTCAAGGACCATCAAATGGCAAATTACTTCCACCGTTGTCAAAGTTTAAAGAATACAAGTATAGCGAACCTGAATTTAGCTGGGAATTGCCTATAGGAGTAACCGCGATAGCTTTTCCAGAACAAGGATTGTTTGAAAAATACTTTGGTTGGATATTTGTCGGCGACTTTCACAATGGTAATATCTACAAATTCAAGCTTGATGACACAAGGACTAAATTCATTTTTAAATCAACACATTTACAGGACAATGTTCTTAACATTTCAAAAAATTCTGCTGATACTGCATATGCCGGCAACACGGAATGTCGGGTCAAGAGTTATCTCTGTTCACTGCTTGAACCCATGAATGAAATTGTTTTCGCCAAAGATTTTCAAGGCATAACTGATATTAAATTTCATAACGGCGCGATGTACATCGCTGTCATTGGAGAAGACATCCATGATAAGGAAACGATCGGGTACGGAGACGGAAGTATTTACAAGATTTATCCAAAGGAACATCTTTCACCCTTAAAACAATATCAGAGTAGTACTCCCCACAAAAAGATTGTTTGTAATGAAGAATTAATGCCAATCATGAGCAAATCTGGTTCTATTTACTGTGTCTATCCTAAAACTGCCCTTACTCTTATCAACATACTGAATTGGAGCATTGAACATCCTGATATGCCAAAAATAGAGTTGAAAAATCAGGATTTGCATGGACTGAACTTTGAACATCTTAATTTAAGCGATTCAGATTTTAGAGGATCTGACTTTGATAACGCAAAGATCACTAATACAAACTTCGCTAAAGCAAATTTATCCGATGCAAACTTACTTGGTATGGACATGACAGGAACGATACTTACTGGAGCTGACCTGTCAGATGCAAACCTAGCTGGCGTTGATTTTTCTGGCATGGACTTGACTGAAACAAGACTGATTGGCACTGACCTGTCTAATGCAGTTCTTACTGGAACGATACTGACAGGAGCTGACATTTCTCAAACAAATCTTACGGGTGTTGATTTGTCTGGCATGAACCTTTCTGGAGTGAGACTGACTGGCGTTGACCTGTCAAATGAAAATCTTACAGATACGATACTTACGGGAGCTGACCTATCAGATACAAACCTAGCTGGCGTTGATTTGTCTGGCATGGACTTAACTGGGACTATACTTAGTGGGGCTGACCTGTTAAATGTGATTTTTACTGATACGATACTGACAGGAGCTGACCTGTCAGATGCAAACCTAGCTGGCGTTGATTTTTCTGGCAGAGACCTAACTGAAATGAAACTGATTGGCGCTGACCTGTCTAATGCGATTCTTACTGATACGACACTGACAGGAGCTGACCTATCAGATACAAACCTAGCTGGCGTTGATTTGTCTGGCTGGGACCTAACTGAAATGAAACTGACTGGCGCTGACCTGTCTAATGCGATTCTTACTGATACGACACTTACGGGAGCTGACCTGTCAGATGCAAACCTATCCGATGTTGATTTGTCTGGCTGGGACCTAACTGGAACTATACTTAGCGGTGCTAACCTTACCAATGCTGTACTCCCGAGTGATTATCTATCTGGAAATGATTTTACAAACACAATATTCGATGGGGTTGACCTTTCTGGAAAAGACTTATCAAAATCAAATTTTCATACTGCTAGTTTTGATAATGCAAATCTACAAAATGCAAATCTTAGTGAAGCCCGTTTTGTTCAAGTTGATCTTACCAAGATTAAAAATAAAAGTCTAGCAGGCGCTGATTTGGCTACTGCTTCATTTGCACATTCAAATTTGTCAGGCGTTAGCCTAGATAGCGTCATTCTGCATGGAGCTAATTTTGGGAACGCAGATCTCTCAGGACAGGATTTTACGACTATATCTGAGGCAACATCTCTGGGAACAACATTCGTAGAAGCCAACCTATCTAATTCAAACTTTGAGGGTGTTAATATGTCACCTAAAGAAATTTTTATTAAGACTTTCAAAAATAAGGCACATCTGAAAAATTTATCTAGTAAGGATTTACTTACAAATCTTTTTGGTTCAAGATATTTGGGCGATGAAGTTGGTGCTTATGTTGTAAACCTACATATAATTTCTATGGAAGTTCGTGGAAATGATCTAATACTTGACTATATTATTTTTGTTAACTTCCAAGACGCCAATCTTCAGAATGCAAATTTCTCTAACGCAAACTTGAATTTTGCTAAGTTCTTGTCAGCAAACCTCACTAATACAGACCTAACTGGTGCAGATTTAAGAAAGGCATCTCTATATAATGCAGACTTATCTAATGCAAATCTAGAGGGTGCAAATCTAGAGGGTGCAAATCTAGAGGGTGCAAATCTTTCTGGGGCTTTTGTAGATGAAAGTACAATTCTAAAATGTATAAATCATCCAATATGCCAAATGCCATAACATTAGTAACGCATCTAATTATATTGTAAATATCTAAAGTTATTGTGTAAGAGATTCTCCAAAATTTTTTGTGATTACTTGTCTATGACATTCAGAACATATACTTTTTTTTGATACACAAACTATTGTTTTTGTCATGTTATCACGTACTATTGTATACTATTCTAGACTTATTTTAGTACGCAGTTAGTTGTTTAACCAATGTTAATTTTGTTTAAACATGGTCATGGCGTGCTTGTTTTTTTCTTAATTCTGTTTAACCAATGTTTTAATTTTATTTTTTATGCGTAAAATCTTCTATTAAACCAACAAAAACATAGTATCTTAACTAATTAAACCACTGATCTAGCGAATGACTTCTTTTCTCAAGACTCCTCTTTAATCGATTTAATGAGGCTTGAACTCTATCTTGTGAGAAGCTTCTTTCATTTGCTAGATAATCCACAATTCCTGAATAATCAGTATCTCTAAACTCAATTTTGCCTACATCTGGCATATCTGGTTGCAAGAAAATTTTTCTTATTTGCTTGTAGTCGATTTGTTCGAGTTGTTCTTGTATTTTTGGTATATCTTCTAACTTCCCATATTCTTTAATCATTTTAAGGGCAGTTTTTGGACCTATCCTGTCAAAACCATCAGGGTTAAAGTCAGTTCCAATGAGTATGCCAATATCAATTATCTGCTCTCCTGTAATACCAAGTGCATCCAAGCTTTTCTGATAACTAATGATTTCAGGCTCGATGTCAATGTAGGTGTTACGGTTTGGAAGCTTTCTTCTACCAGAATTAGTGAAATTGCGAATGAGTTTTTTTGCACCAAACAATATAGAATCAAAGTCTTGGCTAGCAACTGCGTATGCCTTATCAGTTTTGTTCATGTATGCAGCAGTAGCTTCACCATCTGCTTTTGCCTGTATGTAAGGTATTCCAAATAAATCAAGAAGATGCTTCGAGTCTTCAACCATAGTATCCTGCATTGATGTTGTTTGTTGTGCGTACTTTCTTGCAGCTTCAAAGTCGCCACTTGCCTTGGCCTTTTCATACTTTATTGTTGCTTCCTTCTTACCTAATTTCCGCCGTTGAATTTCCGCCGTCTTTAGTGATGGCGGCTTACCGTCAAACA
>Ga0257108_1000537_pt1 | contig 11030 bp, 5 predicted proteins | sample LP_taG_FD_190181 | JGI IMG/M metagenome (GOLD analysis project Ga0257108, IMG submission 190181) | Marine microbial communities from Northeast Subartic Pacific Ocean, Canada - LP_J_2011_P26_1000m | ecosystem: Environmental > Aquatic > Marine > Oceanic | place: Canada: Northeast Subartic Pacific...
ATAATTCAGCAGTAAGTAATATTTGAAACTGGGGATTTAAATATCCCCAGTTAGTTTTATAATAATTGGTTATATTGTATAGGTTACTATTCAATAATATTTTACATTAAAGGAGATAAACATGGCAGAAGATAAACGCCAGTTTCCAACAGAGGTAGTTGATTTGCCTTCTAAGGGATTACTTTATTCAAAAGATTCACCATTGTCAAGTGGGAATATAGAGTTAAAGTATATGACCGCAAAAGAAGAAGATATTTTAACTTCTCGCAATCTTATTCAAAAAGGAATTGTTTTGGATAAGTTATTGGAATCTGTTATAGTAGATGAAAAGGTATCACTTGATGATTTATTGTTAGGTGATAAAAATGCAATTATGATTGCAACAAGAATACTCGGATATGGTAAAGATTATACCATTCAACTTAGTGATCCTGATACAGGAGAAAAACAAGAGGAAACATTTGATTTAACTCAGATTGGTGATAAGAAGATTAATACAAAGTTATTCAAGAGTGGTAAAAATGAGTTTGAATTTGACTTACCATCTTCAAAAACTAAAATTCTATTTCGTCTATTAACACATAAGGAAGAAAGAGAAATTGATGTTGAATTAAAAGCATTAAGAAAGTTTACAAAAGAAAGTGGTATTTCTTCAGAGATCACAACACGGTTGAAAAAGGCAATCGTGTCTGTTGGTGGAGATACTTCTATTAAACGGGTAAATGAATTTGTAGATAATGAATTATTATCTCGTGATTCTTTTGCGTTTAGAGAATATCTTAAAGAAATAACACCCGATGTTGATATGTCTTTTAACTTTATCAGTGAAGATACTGGTGAAGAAACGACTATGGACATTCCATTAGACGTTGAGTTTTTTTGGCCTGCGGGCCGAAGATAAGCCCGCGATACACGAGCAAGTTTTCTCTCTTTGTTTTCATGGCAAAGGAGGCTTCTCATTCACAGAAGTATATAATATGCCAACATATTTGCGCCGATTTTATATACAATCAGCTTCAAAATTCTACGAAGAAGAAAAGAAAGAATATAATAAAGCATCCAAGAAAAAATCTGGTGTTTCACGACCAGGTATCCCCCGAGGCTAACATTTTTTCCTATATATGATATTTATTATTGAGTTATACTATCCTGTTTAACCGCAGAAAATCTTAAAATAAAATCATAGGTAGGAGAAGAAAAATGGCTTCGTCCAAGAATAAATTAACAGAAGAACAATTACGAGAAGGTATCTTTGGCAACATACTTAGTAATATTTTAGATAATAAAATAGATAAAGTAGAAAAGGCTTTAAAAGATAACCCGAGATTAAAGAAAGCATCACAAAAGGCCGACAGGGCACTTAAAGAACTTAGAAAAGAACTTAAAAAACAAGGAGGACCTACAAGTGCGGATATCAAAAAGTCAAGTCCATCAACAAGATTGAAATTTATGAGAGGTGAACTTTAATAGGAAATTTTTATGGCTGACCAAAATATAAAACTCGCCAGAGAACGACAAAAGGTAGAAAATGATATTGCCGCAATTAAAAGGACTGCACAGGCTGAAGCCGAAGCAGCCGGCCGGAAAGAAATAATATATACTGATGAACAATTAAAGAAAATAGAAAAACTTAGAAAAGAGAAGTCCCGAATAGCAAAAGAGCAGGCAAAGTCAGATGAAGCCCAAAATACTGCTTATATGAAATCATTAAGTTTGATTTCAATGCAACATGATTTACAAGAAAAAGTTATGAAGGTGGTAAAAGTAAAGGGTGGTTATGAAAAAGTTCTTTCAATGGAGTATTATAAGCAGGGATCACATTTACATGGATTTTTAGAAACACATCTTGAGTATGCTGGCCAGGTTGATAAGTTGCAGAAAAACATCAAGATAGCAACGGGAATGTATGATAGCCAGAATGAAATTATTAAAGGATTTGCACCTGCTTTTACCGAATTAATAGATGGTCAAAAATCCCAATTAGATTTATCACAAAAATTAGGAGCATCATATGATCAGATGGGCCAAGGTTCTTTTCAGGATTTAACTAAAGAGGCTGAGGAACAACTCGAACTTGCTGAAAGGAAAAAACAGTTTATCAAGTCGGAAATGATTCCTACTCTTCAAAAACAATTAGAAACAGAAGATTTAACTAAGCAACAACAAGAAGAAATTAAAGAGAATATAAAACAAGCCAACGCGGCTGCTAATTTGGGAGTGAGAACTGCAAAAAATAATGTAGCACAGGCAGAAAAATTAAAAGTAATATCAAGTCAAACAGCTGCAGCGTCAGAATTAATTACAGGTCCTTTTAAAAAGTTACAAGGAATATTAGAATCAACTTCTATGGGGAAATTTTCATCAGAAATAGTAGGTGTAGATAAATTAATGGGTGATTTTACTAAAAAGGCACAAACACAAATATCTAATGCTCTTGATCCTGAAAATCCAATGAGTTTTGGTTTAGCTATGTTCAATATAAAGAGATCGGGTAAGAAGGCAATTAAGGGGTTACAAGAAGGATTTACAAAACTTGGTAAAGTATTCGGTACAATAAATAAAGCAATGGGTGGAATGTTAGGACCGGCAATGGCCATTGTCGCCGTTTTAATGATAGCCAAAAAGGTAGCAGAAATGTTTTATGGTGGAATGGCAGAAACTCGTAAAGAGTTTGGACTTACATTTGCAGAAGCAGGGGCATTACAAAATATTCTCAATACTACAACGATGGAATTTCAAATGATGGGTGTAAGTGCAGAAGATGTAAAAGCTGGAGCCCAAGGCATTATGGATAATTTAGGTGGAATTGGACAAGTTACACGAGAAACTGTTGGTGAAATGGCCAGATTAAACGCGTCTTATGGTTTAAGTGGAGAAAGTGCTGGTGTTCTTGCAGCTCAAATGATGGCTGTGGGTGCTGGTAGTATAGAAGCCGTTGGAGCTCAGATAGATTCAGTAGCCGCATTAGCACAGGCCAGTGGAGTTGCACCAGCTCAAGTATTAGAAGATGTTGCTGGGGCAAGTGAAGCATTTGCTGGATATGCAAAAGAGGGTGGAATGAATGTAATGAAGGCGGCCATATCAGCACGACAACTCGGTGTAAGTATGGAAACTGTAGCAGGAACGGCAGATGCTTTATTAGATTTTGAATCATCTATAAATGCACAAATGGAAGCAAGTATGTTAACTGGTCGTAATATCAATACAGACAAAGCACGAGAGTTAGCATTGGCAGGTGATTTGGATGGTATGCAAAGAGAAATTACTAAACAAATTGGTACTGCAGCAGAATATGAAAAATTAAATGTTGTTCAACGGAAATCATTAGCAGCAGCTTTTGGAGTTAGTGTATCTGAATTAGGTAAGATGGTTACTAACCAAGATAAACTTAATAATATGACTGAGGCACAAGTGAAACGAACCGATTTAATTGCCAGTTTAGTTCAAGGATTGAATTCAGCCTGGGTGGCAGTTATGGAGTCACTTAAACCAATTATTCCATTGGCTATAGGTATATTGTCACCAGTTTTATTGATAGCTGGTGCTTTTGCTGGTGTTATTATAGTTGTTGGTAAAGTATTAGCAATGTTTAATAAACTTAATATTGGGGGAGTTGGACTCGGTGACACGATTATGTTTATAACGGGTGTTATTATTGCTTATAGAATGGCAATGAAATTGGCTTGGGTCCAGAGTAAGATGAATTGGGTTATGGGTACAAAATTGTGGAAACAAACAATAGGAAGAATAGGCAATAAAATACGAGAAATAGCAACAGATAAAATGGCGTTAGTGATGAAGAAAATGAATTTGAAAATCACAAGAAATCAATATGCTTGGTCATGGAAAACAATCGGTGCTAATATGAAATTAATGGCCATTAAAGTAAAGGATTTTGCTCTGTCAAAGGCGAAACGGGCTGGGGAGTTGATATGGGTGGGAATTCTAGCAGTTTCATCAGCAGCTCAGACGATATACAATATGGTACAATCACAGGGAATTGTAGCAACTTTGGGGTTTATTGCCGCCCAAATTTGGTCGAAAGTTGTTATGGTAGCCGGTACTATTGCAACTTGGGCAGTAACCGCCGCAACTTGGGCGTTTAATGCCGCACTGACTGCGAATCCAATAGGTTTGATTGTAATGGGAGTTGTAGCATTGATTGTTGTGATAGCAATATTAATTAAGAAGTTTGGATTATTTAAAGTAGTTAAAGTAATGTTGATGGCAGCGTTTTTACCATTAATACTGATAATTGGAGTTTTCAAACTCATTTATAAGGGAGTTGCTAGTTTAGTTGAAAGGTTAGGTGGAATAGGACAAGTGATGAAATACGTTGGTATGATGCTTTTAGTTGTAATGGGTCCAATAGGATGGTTAATCGGAGCTGGAATACTGATTTATAAAAATTTTGATAAAATCAAGGAGGTTCTTTTCGCTGTTGGTAAGTCCATATTTGATTTTATGATGAAACCAATTAATTTTGTTTTAAATGGTATAAAGAGTATGGTAGCAGCTTTAGGTGGATTTAAAAATATGGCTATGACAGCGTTAAAAATAGCATTTTGGCCTTTGTTTTTAGCATGGAAAATATTCCAAAAAATGAAAAGTTTGATTGGTAAAATATTTGGTGGTGGAGGAGCCGCAGCCGGTGGTGGTGGAGCTCCAGCTCCTGAAATGCATTCTGGAGGTATGGTTACGGGAACTGGAAATGCAACAGTTCAAAAAGGAGAAGCAGTTTTAACAGAACAACAACAAGGTAGTATGATGAGTACTCAGGCAATGGAAAGTAAATTAGACCAATTAATACAATTAATGGGACAACAAGGACCTATTGCACTTGGTGTTAATCAAACAAAAGTAAATACAGCCAGAGTGGCTGACAGTATAGTATAGAGAAAATATATGGCACTTGTAGAATTATTAACAGATTTATCAAAATTCAAATATACGAATTATGAAAATGTTGGTGCTAATAATAGTAAAATAAAAGGTCGTCATGGTGGATATGAAGGTGGTGGAGAACCACCACATCCAGAAGAACATTCTAAATTTGATGATGGAGCTGGAGAAAATTTAAGTCAAATAAAAGGTCGTCATGGTGGAACTGAAGGACCAACTCCAGCACAACCACCACATCCAGATGACCATTCTATACATGATGATGGTGTAGGTTTTGGTGTAGCACCAAGTGATAATCCACAATCGTTTAATGTTCGTGGATATACGGTTACGGGAAATAAAAGATTTTATATTGGTTGGCAAGGTGATATTATGAATCATCCACTGTCAGATTATGGTATAGGAGCATTTAACAGTATCGCTGGAATTTTTGACCATACACAAACAAGAGATAAACTAAGAAAAGCATATGAAAATTATGATTCAATCGAATTTGGTGTTGATGGTTCTGTTCATGTTGGTGATCAAGATTTAGCGGGAGTTGTTGGTGGTGGTCTTTCTTATTATGGAAGTTTAGTTTCAATAATACCAAGAGGTTCGATTTATAGAGCAGGTGATGGAACATATAGAGTTCCACAATCGGGACATACAACTATTCCACCAGGAGTAACTATTCAGTATCCAAGTAATATTCCTACTTTTGATGGAACACAAATAACACACAATATCCCACAAATAGTTTTGACTGGTCCGTTTGGTGATGAAAATTATCAGAGTACATTACGAACAACACCTCTTATACCTAATGCACATGGTAGTGATTTTATGACCACACCTATAGGTGATTCGGTTTTACCAAGTAATACTGTAACTCATAATGTTGATATGATAACTTTAAGTGGACCTACAAGTCGACATTATCAGACAACATTAAATACAATACCGATAGCCACGGGAGCACATGGTAGTGATTTTCAAACCACACCAATAGAAGCATATAGTAGTATATTTGCCACACAAGATGGATTGATAATGGATACTATTTATGATTCTGGTTTTAATCGTAGTGATATGTACATTAAAGATCATCCACAACAATCACATCCCGAATTTAAAGTATTTAGTAAATCAGATAGTTCATTAAGAAGAATTGATTTTCCTCGTGGTGAAATGAAACTTTTCCAAACTGACGATGGTACAGGTTCTACATATAAAAATATTGATCAAGGATTTACATTTAAAGATAGAATACCATATAACATTCCAGCACGAGATAATACCGTATTTGGATTTGACCAACCATTTATTCTTAAAGATATAGGTGACAGATGGGGTCCAGGTGGATTAGGTGCCATAGATGAAGGATTATTTAGAGGTGGGTTTGTTACATCAGCAGCAAGAACGGTTGCGGATGTTTTAAGAATTGGTAAATTTATATTAACACCAAAAGGTATAATGTTTGGATTGAAACAGTTTGGACTTCAGTTATTAAATCCAAGAAAAGAAACTACGATTTGGAATCCATTGTCACTTATTGGTTCAGTTGCACCAATGGTTCATATGGACAGACATTTTGGTACTTTCACAGAAGGATTTGGATATGAAAGTGTAATTAATTTTGGTTTAGCTTCAGTTGGTTTTCGGCCGAATTCTATATTATATGGTTATGGTTTATCAGTTAATTTACCAGAAGGTAATATTCCAGCCATTGCAGCAGTTACTGCAACAAGAGTAACGGGAGCACACATAGTAGGAATGGTCCCAAGTGCAGGTGGTGTACCTGGTACATTTCCTTCAATTCCTGAGATAGATATAGATTTAAGTGGGGGTAACATTACTTCTTTAACTGCTAAACCAACTACAACTCACGCAGGGGATAATAAATACGGACCCAAAACTCTATTAGGTAATAAAAAATATACAGTATCAGATGGAACACCAATAATACCAGCAAGAAATCCAGAAGCTGGATTTAAATCTGGAATACTTGGTGGTAGATTTGGTGGTTCTCAACTTACAGAAATGTTTCTTAGTGAAGATGGATTATTTCCATCTGAAGTATTAACTGATGCAGTAATTGGTAATAAGTTTAAGGGAGACCAGTGGGGAGAAGGTAAAAGTGGTGGTAGATATGAACAATTTGCTTTTACTAATATAGGTGATAGAAAGTATGTTCAATTATTTGGTGGTGGTGATTTAATAACAGGAGCACTTACAGTAAAAACACACGCAGATGATAAACATGACGTGTTTAGTACAGAACCAATTCAAGGGACGATTGTAATTCCACAATTTTCTCTTACCAAAGATATGGCTAGACCATTTCAAACTCCTATACTTATAACTGATACTTTTACAGGTAATACATATTCATTCGAAGAAGGTAAAAGATATACAGATGGTTATGATGAAACTTCTGGTAAAAAATATGGTGGAAAATTGGCCATATCAGGAAAAGATATACATTTTGTTAGGAGGAATTATGGTAATTATGTAGCAAAACAAAAGAATTTTTATTCAATATCTTCTGATCCTTTAACATCAAATCAAATTGCAATTTATACTCTTGACGGGCAGAAAAATCTTGATACGGCCCGGGGAGGTAACATTGGATCAAGAGGTGATAGAATATTTAAAACTAATGTTTTTGAAGGTGATTTTTATTCAAAAGAAACACCATATGCAAGTGGTGATACAATAGCTTCCATACAAAGTTCTACTCAAGATGATATATCAGGATATATTCAAATTGGTAATTTCCTTAATGCACCAGTTGTAGATGCAGCAAAGAAAAGGTCAACTTATACTCATTTATTCGAAGGTGGTTCACCCATTATCTCACCAAAACAAGTTAAAGATGTTGGAACAGCAGCTAAAGTTGATCTAACACCATTACAGAGAATGTCACCATCACTCGGAAAAAAGATTTGGGAAAAAGATAGATATAATTTTGAAGAACCATATCCATTAAGTGGTAACGCATCAGGTGTTTTTGTAGATGGTGATGCGATGTTACTTGAAGATCCAAAATATTTACAACTTGGTCATGTAAAACCGGCTTCTAAAGATAAGGCAACAGGAGTTGCTAAAAATATAATTCATATAGGACCACTATCAAGAGATTGGGATGGACAATCACCAGATGAATATTTTACTACTTTAAGTTATAATGAATCAGATGTAGGTTTATTATACCACGCAGGACAAACATACCAAAGTCAAATTTCCAGTCTTATAACTGTATCAAGTCCTCCAGATAAAACAAGATTAAGAACTCATGCTGAAACAGGTGATCCTACTGTAACTATAAAGACTTCACATAGGGAATCTGATCCTAATACAGCAAGATTTAGTACTAAAGGAAAGTATGAGAAACTCGAAGATATAAAATTACAAGATTTTCCACTTATAAATTTTACAGGAACTGGTAATTTAGGTACAGAAAGACAATCTTTAGGATTTGTTAATAAAGAAATAACTGGATTACAAGGTAATCTATTTGGAATTCCTGGAAAAACGAGATCGGGATTTGGAATTCTTGGTAATAAGAAGTATACTGAAATAGTTCCAATTAAGGGAGATGGTACATTACAGGGTAAAGATACAGATGGGATTCCTAAAGTAGAAAAAACTTTAGCTTATGAACATAAATTTGCACCAGAAGGTATTAAAGATATATTAGAACCAAATACCGACCCTGACTTTAAAACTATTAAAACACCTAAAAATCTTGGACCAACTTTTTCAACAAAAACAACGGGTTTTACTAATCAAACCGGAAATATACTTGATAAATATAAAACATTGGCTTATGGTGATATACCAACAATAGCTGATGGGAGTGAAAAATATAGTAAAAAAACTGAAAAGGGTGATGGTAAAAAAGCAGGACAATATCGTGGACAGGCAAAGGATGAGGTGACGACAGACAAACAATATTCGGTACAGTATGAAAGGGAAGATGGAAAAATAGGATTAGGATTAGTAAAGAAAAACGCGGATAATACGGATTATAAGTATGGTTCGGGTACTGGTATCGGAGAACCTGATTTTGTTAATATGACTAAGTATGGTGACGATAGTGATAAACCTGATTACATTAAATTTAAATTTTATGATATAGTTAATAGTAAATATATTATATTTAGAGCATTTTTAAGTGGAGTAAGTGAAGCACTTTCTCCTGAATGGTCATCTGAAAAATATATTGGTAGACCAGATAGTGTTCATGTTTATCAAGGAGTAGAAAGGTCTATAAGTTTTGAATTTATGGTTAATCCAAGTAGTAAGCAAGAATTACCTATATTATGGGAAAAAATGAATTATCTTGTTGGTCTGACTTATCCTACTTGGAGATCAGTAGGAACTGGAAAACGAATGGAAGCACCATTTATAAATTTAACTATTGGTGATATGTATAATGCAGTTCCTGGATTTTTAAGCAGTTTAAGTATTACAGTTGATGATAATTCACCTTGGGAACTTGATGAAGGATTTCAATTACCTCATACAATAACTGTGGGATGTGAATTTACTCACATTGGCCAACATGCATTAGCATCACAAGGTGCTCATTTTGATTTTGGTGGACAAGATAAGACATGGCTCAAACCATATAATGTGGGAACTGGTAAAATGGAAGAAACCAGACCTAATGGTTGGGGTACAACTGGTTTGTTTGGAGTATAATAAATTATGAGTAGATATAGATTTACAGGAATAAAGATAGATAAAGATACTGGTAATCGAGTGATGAAAACTACACTTTATCCTGAAATAAGAATTAATAATGGAGATAGATTTGTGTATCCTATTGATGGAGATAGATTAGAAAATTTAGCATACAGATATTATGGGGATTCTTCGTTATGGTGGATTATAGCAAAAGCAAATGGTATACGAGATGGGTCGTTTGGATTAAAACCAGATGAAAAATTAAGAATACCAGGAGGTGTTCCACAAATAGTAAGTGATTTACGAGCAATTAATGAAGACGTGTAAAGGTTATGATAAATCTACAACCTATAAATATTAAAATAAGAAAAACATTAGCTAAAAAAAGTAAAACAGTAGCTAGAGATTTTGATCCACTCGAATCGACTGATGTACAAATACAAAAAGAATATGCTCGGGCAGTTTGGACAAAAATGTTTTCTCCCGTAGATAGTACAGCAAAAAAGGTAGGTAAAAAGCTAGTGCCGAATCAAAAACCTGGATTAAACACTGTAACAATAATGGGTGGTGCTTTAGGAGAAAAGGATAAAATGATTCATGGTTTTAAGGATCTATATACTCAAGGAGAACATGGTAGTGGTAAAACTGACGGCCCACTTGATCCCAAAAGTACAGAAGGAGCTAAATCATATAGACCAATTCCAGGAATTAAAGATATAAGTGTTGCTTATAAAGGAGGATTATCTGCCATAAGGGAGGCAACAATAAATTGGACTTGTTGGTCCTTTGAAGATTTAGAGAAATTAACACCACATTTTATGGCACATGGTAAGGGAGTTTTAATAGAATGGGGATGGAGTACTCCAGTTAAAAAGAAAGGTGATACACCAGAAACATCATTAATAACTACCGAAGAAATGTTAAATGGACAGGCATATTCTCTATTACAGGATAATATTATTAGAAACGCAGGTAATTATGATGCAATGGCAGGTATTATATCTAATTGGGAATGGTCTTTAAGAGATGATGGTGGATTTGATTGTACAACTACAATAGTTTCTCGTGGAGTAAACATTTTACAAGGAGATACATCTGGAACGGGAACTAAAATTACAAATAAAAAGGGTCAATTAGAACCAAATTTAAAAGAATTTGTGGGTGGATTACGAGAGAGTTTATATCGTCTTTGTGCGACAGCAGATCACTGGTGGGATAAAGGGGAAGCTTTACCTTTGTCACAATGGAATACTACTACATGGAAAAAGGGAGTAAATCAACCACCTGGAGTTTTAGTAAATATTCATGATAATTGGTTTACAAATGTTGCGGGTGGACCTTGGATTACTTGGGGATTTTTTGAAGATAATATTTTGAGTAGATTTGTAGGACAAGTAAATGAAGATGGAAAACCAATTACATCTTTTAGGAGTATAGAACCAGTTTTATCTGGT
>Ga0257108_1000543_pt1 | contig 10974 bp, 7 predicted proteins | sample LP_taG_FD_190181 | JGI IMG/M metagenome (GOLD analysis project Ga0257108, IMG submission 190181) | Marine microbial communities from Northeast Subartic Pacific Ocean, Canada - LP_J_2011_P26_1000m | ecosystem: Environmental > Aquatic > Marine > Oceanic | place: Canada: Northeast Subartic Pacific...
TGATACTAAACCTATGACTTCACCTTGACTTATAAGAGGTTCATTATTAAGTGTAAAAATTCGATCTACTTCTTTCGCCCAGTCACCGTTTAGTGCAAATATTTCCTGAATATATTTTTCATGCACCTTGAAATCATCTCGTTGTAATAATTCAGTAAGCTTCACCAAACAAACCTTGGCATCACCAACTAAAGTTGTGGCAGAATGTTTGCTGGCATCATCAGGTGAAACATTTATTCCTATAAATTTCACATCTTTGTTTTGAAACAGTGTCTTTGAAGCTGTAGTAAAATCGCTTAATCTTGTTCCAATACATATCACCAGGTCTGATTTCTTGGCTAATATATTTGCGGATGAAGTACCCGTGACACCAATGGCGCCTAAACATTGAGGGTGATCCCAAGGTATAGAACCTTTCCCCGCCTGTGTTTCTGCAACTGAAATTCCTGTTTTATTAGAAAAATCAATAAGAGCAGCTTCCGCATCTGAATAGATAATGCCTCCACCAGCAATAATAAGGGGGGTTTTGGAGTTTTTAATAAGCTCAGCAGTTTCTTGCAAAGATTTTTTCTTGGGTGACATTCTTGGAATAACCCAAACTTTTTCTGCAAACATATCTTCCGGATAATCATAAGCTTCAGTTTGGACATCTTGAGGTAAAGCAAGAGTTACTGCTCCAGTTAAGACCGGATCAGTTAAAACACTCATTGCTTCGGAGACAGCATCAATTAATTGCACCGGTTTGCTTATACGTGCCCAATATTTACTGACAGGTTTCAGGCAATCATTTACAGTAATATCCTGATTAGTTGGATGTTCAAGTTCTTGCAATACTGGACTTACATTACGTCTATTAAATGCATCACCAGGAAGTAACAATACAGGTAAGCGATTTATTGTTGCCCCTGCAGCACCAGTAATCATGTTGGTTGCCCCTGGTCCTATAGATGATGTGCAGGCAAATGTTTTTAAGCGTCTGTTTTGTTTAGCATAGGCAGCAGCAGCATGGACCATGGCCTGTTCATTACGGGGTAAGAAATGTTTTAATTCACCGTCCTGTTCAAGTGCTTGTCCAATCCCAGTAACATTGCCATGTCCAAAAATCCCCCATACTCCAGAAAAAAAAGCATTCTTTTTATTATCCCGTTCAACAAATTGGTTTTTCAAAAATTGAACCAAGGCCTGGGACATGGTTAATTTCATATCAAAAATATATTAAACTAATATTTACGTAAATCCCAGTTGGGATTTATATCCAATGAAGGATTGAATGCAGAGGCAATATTTTCCCAAGGTACTGCTTTGAAATTCTGATTTCCAACATCATTTCTTCCATCTTGAACAACAAATATTCCTTGGGAAAAATTAGCTCCCAGATACATATTACATACATCAATACCATCCGTTTCTGAGGTGCCATCAATATTATTGCCATCAACAATAGCAAATTTACCAATATAACTATTTTCTCCTTCTCGTTTATACACTGCATAAGTATTATCTCCCTGGCTGGAAGCAATCAAATATCCTGTTGAATCTCCAGAATAATAAATAGTCAACCCCTCTACATCGGCTGTTAGGTGAGTATTTTCCTCTACCAATGAACCTATATCACCATCACTTGGATTAGCGCCATATTTCCATATTAATCCTTTGTCTTCTTCACCAATATAAAGGTAACCTAATAAATCATCAGCTACACAACCCTCCAGCTTACTAGGCAATTTAAGGGTTCTTACTAGTGATGCATCCACAAGTCCAGAGCCATTATCAAAGAGCTTATACTGCTCAACATTGCCTTCTTTGTCATTCACTATAGCATATACATCGCCTGTATTGACATTTTTATACATGCATGAACCATATACTGTAATACCAACAATTATTTCCCGAGCAGCAACATTCACTAGCGATCTATTGTCTGAACCAATTTTAAATACACCTAATGTATTGGATGTCCGCTCACCGGTTGTAACAATATCAACAGTGTCGCCTCCCAGTTTAAAACCATATCTAATATCGACGTTATTTGCTTTTTCTATTTCAGTCTCATATATCTGGTTACCACTTAAATCGTAAACCCTTAATCCAGCAGAATTCTCATCCTTGTCTGTCCCAATTATTAGAGATAATGAGGGATCATTAGGATGCACCCAAATACATGGGTCATCAACAGTATCATCAGATGATGCTACCGGTTCGGTTTCCATAGTAGCAATAACCTGTTTAATTCTATTATTATTGCTTTTTTGCTTATTACATGAAATAGCAAATAGTAAAAGGATACTAATAATCACATTCATTAATCTGTCAACCATTTGGATCAGGAAATAAAAATAATTAAAGGGATTCTCAGAGCAGTGTACTGCCTTGAGAATCCCTAATTAACCAAGAACCATTAAAAATCATATTGCAGGCCTACCCTGAAGGACGGGCCATAGAGCTCCCTTTGAATTGGAGTTGATGAAGAACCCTGGAAATATCCTAACGGAGCATTATTCACATTCATTAAATCAGCCAATATTGTCAAGTTATCCATAGGATCATAACTCAATGAAATATCTATACGGTTCGCAGGTTCATAATAAATATCTTCATCAGCATCATCACCTACTTCAACAATATACTGATCTGAAAGGGCATAGGAAAATCTTGCGGATAATTTCTTGGTTTCGTAAGAAAGACTAAAATTCCCTGTATTTCCTGCTTGACCCGGCAGCGTTGTTTTATCTCTATCTGAGCCATAATAAGCTTCAGACGTGGTTGATGTATAGTTCGCGTATACACCAAGTCCGCTCAATGGACCAGGGAGAAAAGATAGCTGCTGCTGTACATTAAATTCCCAGCCACTTAAGGTAGCATTTTCACCATTTTGAGGCATTTTGACCTCTTCATAAGTTTTACCCTGCAATGTGTAGTTTTCCATTACTCCTACATAGAAATAGTCTGCTATATCTTTTGTGAAGTAACCAAAACTAACAATACCAAGTGGCCCGGCATAATATTCCAGCATCAGGTCAATATTTTTTGAATGTGCTGGTACCAGATCCGGGTTCCCGGCTTCAGCTTCTTCATCTTCAGCCAATACAAATGGGACAAGACTGCCATAGTTTGACCTGGCCATGGATTCAGTATAGGCTAAACGCGCAAACATATTATTATTTATTCCATATTTTACATGAAACATGGGTAGAGCAACGCTATGATCAGATTTGCTGGTTACCGCTGTAAGTAATGCTAGCGATTCCTCATAAGTACCCTCTGCATCCTCAATCTCTGCTATATCTCCGTTCCAGCTGGTGTATTCAGTTGCTGTATTTTCCATACGTGCTCCTGCAATAATATTTATTTTGCCCATACGCATATCTGCCATTCCGTAAAAAGCCGTAAGATCTTCTTTCGCATCCCAGGTTTCAAAAAAAACATCTTCATAGACAGGAAAAATTTCATAGTTATCTATATTAGCCTTCATATGATCATGAATTTTATCTACATCAATACCTAGAGTATGTGTATAGTGACCGTCCAGAAAATCCTCGCCATCCAACTCTTCGGTAAAATCTGTCATTGCAATGTCGTCATCACCATCCCAGCCCCACAGTTCATTACCTGTTCTGTCTGACGCTTTTTCTTTGCTGGACATCTTAACACCCGCTTTGACTTTTCCTGACAATGGACCTACTGACAGGTCCATTGAAACATTTAAGGCCATTATCTGGTCATCATCAGTAGCTAAATTGCCATCAGGGGTTTTTGCACTCGGGAAATATTTACCTAATAACTCAATTTCATCCAGTTCGTAATTCGATGCATCATCAGGATCAAATGATCCACCATCATCATCTGTGAAATTTGACATGGTAGGATAATGTTCATCTTTACTATACTCATAGTCCCAGTTTACATCTTTGACTTCAAATGTTATATTAGTACTCGGGGTTCTAAGTTCTTCAGCGTGGGATATAGTATAGCTGTAATCGACATCAATATTCCCAAACTGATGTTCGCCGCCAAGGGTATAGCTATTGATATATGAAATAGAAGTTCTTGATTTTAAGTCACGCTCGATTCTAGCAAGACTTACGGCTAAACCATCTGCGGGATCATAACCAGATCCTGGCTCTTCTTCATCTACTGATTTATCAAATCTGTATCGCATCCGGTCTCTTTCTTCCCAATCTGTGTACCTGTTCCACATGCTTCTTAGGTAAAACTTTGAGTTTTCATTGAGTTTGTAATCCAGGTTTCCTGTTATACCCATGCGTTCTCTTGCTAGATTATAATTTCTCAATTGAACATCGGTTAAAATTTTTCCATCCTTTTCTTCTACTACAAATGTCTCTTCTTCTTCATCGTCAACAACATCAGTTACATATTCATATTTATCATCCCACTCCATTTCAATATTATCCGTATGCATATCATTATTTTCATAACTGGTAGAAATAATGAGTCCCAGTTTATTATCCATTAACTGATCTGCATAATTAAACGCCGCCATTGAAGTATTTTTCCCGCGCATGGTTCTTTGGCCACCGGCTACTTTTAAATTCATCGTACGGCCATCGTAATCAAATCCATTTTTTGTAATCAAATTAACCGAGCCACCAATAGCATCTCCATCCATGTCTGGCGTAAGTGCTTTGACCAACTCGATACTGCCAAGAAGAAATGAAGGTATAACATCTAATGAAACTGTTCGTTCAGTATCTTCCGGGCTTGGAATCCTTATGCCATTCAAAGTAGTAGTATTAAGCTGCGCTTCGGCACCACGTATCTGAACATAGCGGCCCTCACCATGATCTGTTTCCAGCGCAACAGCTGGTAATCTCTGTATAGCATCAGCTACATTTTGGTCTGGAAATCTTTCAATCATGTCAGAGGATACTATATTTTTTATATTATTTGCAGATCTTTGCTGACTAAGTGCCTTGGCCTGACCCTGCGCCAAACCGTTTACATTTACAGCATCCATCGCAATATAACTCACACTTATCTGGGCATTATGAGTGACGGCATCAGGACCAACAGAAACTGAATTCGAATAATCACTGTAACCAACGTAAGTGACAATGAGCGTATAGTCACCATCTGGTACACCGTTAATAGTATAATTACCTGCTCTATCGGAGGACGTTCCATAATTAGTGCCTTCCAAAAAGACATTTGCTCCCGGAAGAAAATCTCCTGATCCCTTGTCCGATACCGTTCCTTTAATATCGCCGGCATAAACAAAATGGCTTAGCTGGACGATTATTAATGATAATACGATTATAGCTCTATTTATTCTCATTACTACCTCCTGATGGTTTTATTACTAACTTTATTAGTAAACACTATATGCAATTATAATTCTAATAACTGGTTTTTGCAAGTTTACCTAAATTGATTGAGTTAAAATTCACTCTTTCAGAAAGATCTTCAATAAACAATATTTAACTCATGGATAACAAAATATTACAAGTTGGATTAATTGGTGCAGGACGCATAGGAAAAATGCACGCAACTAACATTGCCAATAATTTTCCAGAAGTAAAACTTAAAAGTATTGCAGATCCTTCAATAGATAAAGAATTGATTGAATCATTAAAAATAGAAAATTGTTATACTAACCCTGATAGAATCATTAATGATGATAAAATTCATGCAGTTATAATCACATCTCCCACGCCAACTCATATCAAATATATCAATAAATGTGCAAAAAATAATAAACATATCTTTTGTGAAAAGCCTATCGCTTTAACAGTAAATGAAATAAAAAAAGTAATTGATATTGTAGAAAATGAGAATGTATTTCTTCAGGTTGGATTAAATAGAAGGTTTGACAATCATTTTCAAGAAATGAAAAAAAAGTTGCAAGATGGTTCTATAGGAGATATACAAACTATACATATCACAAACCGAGATTCATCCATACCAAAATTTAAATTTTTACGTTCATCCGGTGGTTTACTATTAGATATGTCAATCCATGACTTTGATATGGTTCAATATTTAACAGGGTTAAATATTTTGGAGATTTTCGTTAATGGAAATGTATTTATAGAACCAGATTTGAAAAAAATAGGTGATATTGATACAGCAACCATAACTCTGGAACTAGAAAATGATATCATGTGCTCTATTCAAAATTGCAGACAGACACATTACGGCTATGATCAACGAATTGAAGTATTTGGTTCTGAAGGGGCTCTGTTTGTTGATAATAATCATGAAAATTTATGTTATTTATTTACAGATAAAGAAACAACAAGATCACGGCTAATGAATTCATTTATAGAAAGATATAAAAAATCATTTATTTCAGAATTAAATCACTTTTTTGAGTGTATTCATTCTGGTCAGAAGCCTATTGTTGGACCCAGGGATATTTTGTCAGCCGTGCAAGTTGCTATAGCGGGACAAAAATCTTTGGAAAAGAACCAACCTCAAAAAGTCATTCGATGAATCAAATTAAACTAGCAGTAATTGGTTTTGGTCGAATCGGTAAAATTCATGCAGAAAATATTTTACATATGCAGGGTGTTGAATTAGCCCTGGTCATTGATCCCATCCTTGATGAAGATAGCCATCTATTTGATTCTAAAACTATAATAAGTAAAGATATTGAGGCTTTAACAACATTAAGAGAAATTGATGGCGTAATTATTTGTTCACCATCAATCTACCATATTGATCAAATAAAAACGGCAGCAAACAAAATAAAAAATATTTTTTGCGAAAAACCTTTAGCATTAGATCTAGATGAAATTGCATCTATACAAGAATTATCGCTTAAACTAAACTTAAATCTTCATATAGGTTTTAATCGTCGATTTGACCCTGACTTTCAAAAGCTAAAAAACGATACCTGCAATGGTGTGATTGGTGATATCTATCAAATTATTATTACTTCACGTGACCCATTGCCTCCTCCAATTAATTATATTAAAGACTCAGGAGGATTATTTTTGGACATGACCATACATGATTTTGATATGATCAGATATTTGACTAATGCGGAAGTGGATGAAATTTATGTAAAAGGTAAATGTATGGTGGACCCAAATATTGGTAAAGCTGGTGATATTGATACTGCTATTATTAACATGAAGCTTACTAATGGTGTTATCGCAAGTATTATTAACTCAAGAAAAGCTGTTTATGGTTATGATCAACGTATTGAAATATTAGGATCAAAGGGAAGTCTACAAGTTGGAAACCAGTTAGTACATGGTTTAAATAAAGGAACAAAAAGAGGGTTTTCAATGGGGAACCCAAATCACTTTTTTATTGACAGATATGCTGATTCATACGAATTAGAAATGCGGAATTTTATTGATTCAATTAAAGGTAAAGAAGTTTCATATCCTTCAGTAATAGACGCTTTTAAAACATTAGAAGCAGGAATAGCTGCGAACAAATCATTAACAAAGAATAAACCAATCCAACTATGAAATTTATTAATATGAAAAAATTAAAAACGGCAATATTGACTACGATTATTTTCCTTTCAGCATGTTCAAATCCGAAAGATACTACAGTTAAAGAAAAACAAATTTTTACTATAAATATGGTAAGCCATGGTCAAGCATCAGATCCCTTTTGGTCTACTGTGAAAAATGGTGCTGAAGCCGCTGCTAAAAATCTTGGAGTAAATCTTATTTATCAAGCACCCACTAATTTTGATATGGTAACCATGGCTCAAATGATTGATGCGGTAACGGCTACAGCACCTCATGGATTGATTGTGTCAGTACCTGATATTGCAGCATTAAAGAAAAGTATCGGGAATGCCATAGACAAAAATATACCAGTTATTGCCATTAATTCAGGTCAAGACATTGGTAAAGAATTGGATATCCTAACCTATATCGGACAAAGTGAGTTCGAAGCTGGTATGAAAGCGGCTGAGGGGTTATTAAAGTATAATATTAATAAAGCAGTTTGCATTAATCATGAAGTAGGAAATATTAGTTTAGATCATCGTGAAGAAGGCTTTAAATATATTTTGAATCAAAATGGTATTGATGTTACCACAATTCCGATTGACGCTGCTGATCCTTCAGAAACCAAAGAATTGGTCAGGTCCTATCTAAATACAAATCCTGGTACAAATGCTATATTAACGTTAGGTCCGCTGGGTGCTCTACCAATTTTAAAATTAATGAAAGAGATTAATCAAGACGGTAGAATAAAAATGGCTACGTTTGATTTTACCCCGGAAATAATTAATGGTATATTAAAAGAGGAAGTTGTTTTTGCATTAGATCAACAACAATATTTACAGGGATATTTACCGGTCGTTTTCCTTTATCTCTATTTAACAAATCAAAATACACCAGCATTTTCAGAGCTGCAAACTGGCCCAAGCTTTATAACAAAAGAAAATGCTCAACAAATCTTAGAACTAAGCAAGAGAGGTACCAGATAGTATCTTTTAAGAAAATTATTAGCCGGCCAGAAAGTGGTGCATTGGCAGGTCTAGCATTTGTGTGGTTCTTTTTTTCTATTTTTGGGCATGAAGCTTTTTTATCACTTTCAGGCGCAAGATCTTATTTACAAGTCTCATCAGAGATTGGTATTCTGGCTATAGGTGTAACCTTACTGATGATAAGTGGTGAGTTTGATTTATCTATTGGCTCTATGATTGGATTTTCCGGCATGACTGTAACTTTGTTAACTCTTAATGCAGATATATCTATGCCATTAGCTGCATTAATTACCCTATTAATAGTTTTATTATTTGGATTCTTAAATGGCGTAATTGTTGTAAGAACGGGGCTCCCTTCGTTTATTATTACTCTCGGTTCGCTTTTTATCATTCGGGGCGTTACTATTGCAAGCTCAAAAATAATAACTGGACGAACTCAGCTAGGAGGTCTGGAAACTGCTAATGGGTACGATATCATGACCTTCATATTTAATAACAGCTTAAAAATTGGTGGCGTTGATTTTCCTGTATCGATTATCTGGTGGATTATTTTAGGTATTGTTGCTTTTTTATTATTGACCAAAACACAAATAGGTAACTGGATTTTTGCTACAGGAGCAGCAAAGGAAACTGCAGAGTTGATGGGCGTCCCAATACATAAAGTAAAGATATCTCTTTTTATTCTCACAGCTTTTTGCGCCTGGTTTATTGCCATGACCCAAACAATAACCTATGGTGGAGCAGATGTTTTGAGAGGTGAACAAAAAGAATTCATCGCTATCATTGCTACAGTTATTGGTGGAACCTTATTAACTGGCGGTTATGGTTCAATTATTGGTACCATGATTGGGGCATTGATTTTTGGCATGGTACGCCAAGGAATAATATTTGCCGGTGCAGATGCAGATTGGTTCCAAGTTTTTATGGGAATCATGCTAATCATTGCAGTATTAATTAATGGAATATTTAGAAAAAAATATGTCACAGGTTGAAAACGGTCAGCTAAAATTAACAAATATTAATAAATCTTTTGGAAGTGTTCGCGCTCTAAATGATGTCTCCATATTTACTGAACCAGGAAAAATTCATTGTCTTTTGGGCGATAACGGCGCAGGTAAATCAACATTAGTCAATATTATCTCTGGTGTTTTAACTGCAGATTCAGGTGAGTATTTAGTTAACGGGGAAAAAGTAAATTTTTCAAATCCAAAGCAGGCATTAAATGCAGGCATATCCACTGTTTATCAAAATTTAGCAATTATTCCAATGCTGAGTATTTACCGCAATTTTTATCTCGGTAATGAACCAATAAAAAACAATTATTTTAAATTTATGGACAAAGATTTAGCAATTAGTACAACAAAACAAGAACTAACCAAGTTTGGCGTTACAGTTAATGATGTAAAACGACCGGCAGGCACACTGTCTGGAGGGCAAAGACAGTGTCTTGCGATTGCAAGAGCGCTTTATTTTGGTGCAAAAGTTCTCATTCTTGATGAACCCACATCTGCTTTGGGGGTAAAAGAATCTGCGAATGTTCTCAATCAATTAGTGTTATTAAAAGAACAGGGAATAAATATTGTTCTTGTGTCACATATCATTGATCATGCATATGATGTGGGAGATCTCTTTTTCATTTTAAAAATGGGAGAATTAGCAGGTTCATATGATAAGAATGACGTTTCTCCAAAAATACTACATTCCATTTTAAGTAAATGATTTTATACACTTAATTAGAAAAAGGTAATTAAATGAAAAAAGTTGGAGTTATCGGTCTTGGAAATATGGGTATGGGCATGGCTAAAAATTTGATAAAGTCCGGTTTTTCTGTTATCGGATTTGATTTGGATGACAAGCGCTTACGCAAATTAAAAGAAAATGGTGGATCAACAGCAACCAGCACTGTTCAGGTCGGTAAAGAAACAGATGCAGTATTTGTTATGGTTATGAATGGAGAACAGGTTAAAGCGGTTGTAGCGGATTTAGTAACAGGCCTTAAAGATCGAGGCACTATAATTTTAACAGCAACTATAAGGCCAGAAGAAGCTAGAGAAGCGTATTCTATCGCAGATATAGAAGGTGTAGCGATGCTAGACAGCCCTGTTTCCGGCGGGATGGATGGAGCACATAACGGCACTCTAACGCTCATGACTGCAGGGAAAAATAGTGTTTTTAATGACTGCATTAAAATACTCGAAGCCGTTTCCAGCAATATTTTTCACGTTGGTGAAGAAATTGGTGAAGGCCAAACTGTTAAAGCTTCATTGCAGGCCTTTATTGGAGCATCTTTTACAGCTATTTTTGAATCATTGGTGCTAGGATCAAAAGCAGGTATTAAAGGACAAACATTATACGATGTTTTTAGCGCCAGCGGTGTAGGCAGTCCTTTATTCAAAAATTGTGCTGGCCTTATCATGGATAGGAAATTCAATAATACCGGAAGCCACATTTCCACTATGTATAAAGATCTGGGTATAAGTTTGGATATGGCAAAAAAGAATGGAGTTCCACTTTTCACTGCAGGTGCTGCTTATGAATTATTCCAGGCAGGTATATCT
>Ga0257108_1000544_pt1 | contig 10955 bp, 14 predicted proteins | sample LP_taG_FD_190181 | JGI IMG/M metagenome (GOLD analysis project Ga0257108, IMG submission 190181) | Marine microbial communities from Northeast Subartic Pacific Ocean, Canada - LP_J_2011_P26_1000m | ecosystem: Environmental > Aquatic > Marine > Oceanic | place: Canada: Northeast Subartic Pacific...
AGAGTTCGGGGCTGGTGAAGACCGCCGGAATCGTGGCAAAAGCACGTTAAAATTGACCTCTAAAACCTAGAAATTGATGTTAAAAAGTGGAAAATAGAGGTTAAAAAGCTAATAATTGGATCAAGAATTAGAGAAACTAGTATAGTGATCAAACTTAACTAATTGCAAATGTTCGTCATATAATGAGAATCCTGCTTCTCCCGATTCTTGCAATTTTCGCTGTTGGGCTTTTTGCAATTCCTGGGGCATTTGCAGACCATCTTGTTATTTCGATAGACATAGCAGAGGGCTCCTCAGTTCCAGGCTGCGAGGAAACAGATGATGGCTGCTACATTCTAAACACTGTTGTGCTTTCAAAGGCCGATGCTCAGGTTACTTGGTATAATACTGATAATACAGCCCATACTGTAACATCTGGGATACCAGCTGATGGGCCAGATGGTCTTTTTGATAGCGGTGCGATTCCGGCAGGTGGGCAATATATGAAAGATTTTGAGCGTGGTTTCTCGGACGGAACATACGATTACTATTGCGTAGCTCATCCATGGATGACTGGTACTCTAATTATTGGAGACGCTCCACAACCGGTAGAACCTGAAGCTACTATTCCAGACTGGATAAAAAACAACGCGGGCTGGTGGGCTGCTGGTAGCATAGATGATGATTCATTCCTAAACGGAATTTCATATCTAATTCAAAATGGCATAATTGTCATTCCACCTACAGATGCTGGAACAGAAGGTGGTGCAGTTCCCGAATGGGTGAAGAACACTGCGGGATGGTGGGCAGATGGAACCATTGATGATGGGACATTTGTCAATGCAATACAGTATCTGATCAAGGAAGGATTAATTCAGGTTTAGATTTCTCATTTTTTACATGCATTATACATGCATTTCAAAATTGTAGAAACTAGTACAATGATCAAACTTATCAGAAATTACGTTTATCCGTGTAAAGGAAGTTTTAGTTATAACGAGTCTATTCGTCTATTTTCGCGTACAATAAGATCATGCCAAATTATTTATTACAAAAAATTAAGCAAAATTGAATGAAGTTATCATTATTCAAAATTAGCATTTTACTTATAATCATTGGAGCGTCAGTAACAATAATTGTCTTTTCAGAATCAGAAAAATTAGAACAATTCATGATACTAGAACAAACAGAATCAGACGAAATTAGCTTGTATTTTGAAGCAGGAGATATTGGATATCACAAAGTTACAATTCCAGAATTTGATGGCCAAGGATACTTTTACAGGATTGTTGATGATAATTACGATACAAAGAAAGGAGATTATATTCAAACAAAGATGTCAATCAGGTACTTTGATGTAAAAGAATCAGGCATATATACAATGATTCTGTCAAACACTGCTAAAGAAAAGATGAATTATCAAGTGGAGATTGGAAGTACAGATATTATGAATATCAGCATTCCAACCGGAGTCATGTTTGTTGGAGGGTTGTTGTTACTCTTTACTTCCTATCTAAAATTAAAAAATTATAGAATAGAACAACCTGATGAAAATATTAAATGAATAGGAATGCATTGAACGTAGTGACCAAAGTATAGAGCAAAATTAAATCCAAGCCAGCTTGTTATGAGTAAGAAGGTTACAATTGAAAATGGCAAAAATGCCTTAAGATTTGAATTTTGGCGAGCCTTAATTATTAGAAATCCACCCAGTGCTGAAAGAACAATTCCAATCTCCAGTGGCTGGTGAGTTAATGACAACAAACCATCAATTCCAAATATGTCATGAGAAATAGAATCACCAAATCCAGAGATAATCTGTATGACAGAGCCAATTATGACAAGTTGCATTCCTCTTTTCAGAATTCCTTGGATGAAGTTTTTCATTAACAAGTTAACAGAAAATATAGATGCAATTGCAACCATGAAAACTCCACCATACACTACAATGTGTGGGTCAGACCAGAAAAATTCAGGCGAATTTTGAATATGATTTATAGCATCCCATATTCCTGCTACAAGGATTACAAGAGTTCCAGTTACTGCAAGAATGGAAGTTATGGCTATCTGTAAATTTGAAGCTAAAGAAAGATGGTTGAAAACTTTCCCAAGAGTTACGGTAAGCATGATTTCATGCCAATTTTTTTACATTAAAAATCAATCTCATGAAAAAGATTGGACCTAGCATCTAAAAGAAGAATTGAGAATATAGAAAAAGTGTTAGATAACCACTTCAAAAAACTAGAGATAGAAACACTAGATGACTATGCAGGAATTAGACAATGGTTCCATTTCCACATATACAGTATTGAAAATTTCAAAATTTAGAAGTACTGTCAAATCAGCCGTTTTTTACACCCTATTTACATACTATCAAATGGTCATTTTTTCCATCTTTTCCTACCAATCATGAAAATAATCCAGCCGCCAACAAGGCAGGTAACGCATAGGACGGCAAGTAACTCGTTCATAATATCAACCTAAAATTTTAGAATAAAAAATGCTATTGTTGCGATGACCAACACTATTGTGGCAATATAGTAGGTGCGAATTGGGTTTACTTTGTCCACAATATATGAAAGTATAATCTTGCTTTAATTTCTTCTATGATTTGGGAAGCATTCCTTGCAATAAACAGGTCTGTCCTCCTTTGGCTTGAATGGTATTTCACACTCGTTGCCACAGTCGCCACATGTTGCTTTGTGCATTTCTCGTGGTCTGTCGTCTCTTGAACCTCTGTTGTAACCGCCTCTGTCACCACCTCTATCGCTTCGGCCAAATCTGCCGCCTCCGCCTCCACCTTGTGGTTTGTGCTTCTGAAAGCATTCGTTACAATAAACAGGCTTGTCTCCTCTTGGCTCAAATGGTACTTGACATTCGTTGCCACAGTCGCCACATGTTGCTTTGTGCATTTCTCGAGGTCTGCGTTCGTAAGACATATTGTATTTCCTAATTAAGACCCCTAATATACTAATGGACTGGGCATATCCTGACTATACTTAAAGGGACAAAATACCTTAATTCTGCCATGGGATTTTTTGGAAAATCCAAAGAAGTGAAAATCGCCGAATTTAAGGAAAAACAATCCATGAGTAATGGCAAGGAGCTTAAGAAGATCCTAACGGCATTCAAAGAAGACCGTGATGAAATAGAAAAGCGCACGGGTAAAAGACCGGATATAGATGACACGACCAAAATGTTCATGCAAAAAATCCTAAACGTTTGGATGTCTGAAGGAAAGGACATTGATGACGAGAAGTTTTGGAATGCCGTTGACCATAACAAACAGTTTGATTTTCCAGTTGAATATTACGAAAGAGAGCCCAGGAAATCCTAATTCTAGAATTGAAGATTTATGCCTATATTGATCAAAATCATGCTTTTTGGCTAATTTTTCAGATATGATAAAGTATTTGAAAAAACATGATTTTGTATATGGATCTAGGTATGCCACTAATGGCGGTTTGTGCAGCTTGTATAGTAGCCATAGTTGGGATTCGGATATACATGTTTTTTAAGAAATAACCTAAACTCTGATTGTTATGGAAAATGGGTATTTTGCCGAGTTCATTCTCTTAGCAGCTGTAGTTGGCGGGATAGTTGCATTTTTGTTTGTAAGACGATTGCGTGAAGAATAACAAACTTTTCGATTTCAGCGCTAACGCCAATCGCTCTTTTTTTCTTTACAAGTGTCACACTTGAGACCGATTATTTTTTTGCCGCAAGTTTTACAATGCATTGTAAATCCAATCGTGGCATACTTTGACGTCTTTGAATATTTGTAAAATAAAACAGCGGCAGCTAAAATTCCAGCTGCGGCGAGAATAATCCATGTTAACATGCTATTAGTAGATCAGAGCTACATTAAATTCAATCTATCATGCCTGAATCGAAACCAGACATGCTTTCAATCAAAAAGTATTCCAAAAATCCTCCAGCTAAAAGCAGTACTACTAAAATTACCACCTCAATGCAAATAGCACGAATGTCTGGGCGAATTGGCATTTTTTTGATTAATTTGTGTATCAGTATGTAGCTCCTAGACATTGCAATGGAGTAAGCCGCAACTTCCATCAAACCGACTGGTGACATGAACAGAATGCTGAGTGATGGAACTTGGTTTAACAACGGAATTGTGCTTTTCATTGCGGAAAACGCAATTCCAGTTGAAAATGCAGCAAAGAGCCCCCAAATTATACCAAATCCTGGAATAAACATTGGAAGTGCAATAGAAACATTGTGGACAAATATTCCCATTGCGTCTATTCCCTTTGTCATGGTATCAAATTCCTCCATAATTATCGTGGTCTCATCTTCTGACAGCTGAACTTCAGAGGCAAGTGCGAATGTCAAAGAAAAAATAGCTAGAAAGACAAAAAATGATAAAATCCTAAGGTTTCGCATAATTACAAAAACCTCGATCGTAGCTGCATATTATTCATATTGAAACAAAATTATAAGAAATTGACAATTTAATGTGCCATAAAATCTAAAAGTGATTATTCAACTGGTTTTCAAACAGACCTAATCTTCTTCTTCTTCATCAGTTTCTTGAGCTCGTCTGCTTGGCCTGATCGGGATGTAGATTTTTGACATTTCTAACTATAATAAAAAAAACTTTTGCATATGATAGGGGGTTATCAAAATTTGTCATGTTAGTTAGTTAATCTTGCATTCGGACGAAATGGACTTTGTTGTAGTATAGTAAACAAGGCACAGTATCCCAACCGACCCAAGACGGAGAAGAATTTCATAGTTTGACAAAAATGCAGTAGCTGTACCAGCAACAGCCCCAAATGTAGAGATTAGTGCAAACCCAAATGGACCACAGCTACAAATTCCAGCTGATGCCCCAATTATGGAACCCAAAACGCCGCCTCCAATTTTGGATGTACTTTTTTGCAATGTCCTAATTCTGTAAACATTCATGGGAATAACAATTGCTGACATTGCAGATACAGCAAGAATCAGTACAAATCCAAATGATTGCTCATATGGTATATGAAATATAAAAAATGGCTCAAGAAAAATAAATTCTGATAATATTAGCAGTGGTATTAGCATAACAAAAAAAATCACCCCTGCCAGAATTGTATATGCGGTGCTTGAAAACACAAGCTTGATGTTTTTCAATTTAGAGCATTGGTTCTATTACTTGTGAAAAAACAGAATATGGTTGTGCACTAGTAATTTTCTTAACTGCACCATCGGGAGAAATTATAAGAAATGTTGGAGTTGCCTCAGCCCCAAACCGTTGGCTTTCATCATAATTTGCCTTAACACGTTTAGCATACTTTGACGAATCCATGCAATCATTAAACTCATCCAAATTCATATCCAAATTAAATGCAAATGAAACAAGTCTGTCTTTACTAGCCCAGCCGTTGTCAATTGCTTCTTGAAAGTTGTAAAGTGTTTCATGGTATTCCCAGTATTTTCCCTGATCGTCTGCACAGTAAGTTGCTTGTGCTGCAGTAATAGAATCACGCCCTAAAAATGGCAGATCCATAAAGACTAGGTTTACTTTTCCTGTTTCAATATAGTTATCAATTATGTCAGCACGTGTATTGTGATACCAATGGTAACATGCTTCACATTGGTAATCACCAAATTCTACTATTGTGATTGGTGCACTTGCTGAACCCAGTACTGGAGATCCACTTGTAAGATTTATTGGTGCATTTTGTCCTGACATATTCACTCTGTGTTCTTGCATTACGATTATCCTTTCATAATATGATGAATACGCAATAGCTACACTTACAATCATAACGACAAATATAGCTAAAAGCATAATTCTCTTATCCATTTGATTTTAGCATTTTAATTAGAATTAAAAACCTTTTTTCGAATGAAGTTGAGTGTTATTTGTGCCTAAACAGGCTAGCAACTTTTTCAACAAAAGAGTCAATGGGGCATGTTTCACAACAAACACCATGCTGCCTCTGAGAATGTGTTTCAAGACCTTCTTGGGTAAAAAACGAGGCATTACACTCATCACAAAAATATCCCCGCTGTGAATCTTTTATTTCAGACACAAATTATATGTCATATTTATTGATATAAAGAGTATTTTTTGCAGTTTTTTAGAAAAATGTACAATTTCTGCTATACATAATGAATTCTAACATGGTTGTTGTGCTCAACTTCATACCTGGTCACATGACCACAGTGTGCACATGAAAACATTTGTTCAGTAGACTTCTTTGCCTCACGCTCAATCTTCTTGCCAAGAATTGATTTGATCATAATCTTATTAGAATTTGAGATTACAGCAAAGCTTTGTTTCTCTCCTATGGATTCCAAAAATTCCTTAATTGATGTGACGACTTCAACTTGGTTAATTTCTTCATCATCTTCAATAGGCGAAAGCACAAACTGATGTGCTTTAAGTGCTGGAACTGCTGCTACTTGATCTGAAACATATATTGCAAGTTCATTTAGTATAGGCTCAACATCTTTACAGTCTACTATAATCATGCAATTTTGTTTTACAGAAGCCTGATTTATCTTTGATGTTGCTGAAGATAACATTTATTGTAAAATCTAAATTCCTAGTCAATATTCTTTCCACCAAAGAAGATAATTCCAATAATATTTTTCATATATATTATGAAATCACAATCTAATTCTTCAAGTTCTGAGATAAGAAAGACAATTGAAAATAACTGGCAAGAATATCTATCTAAATACGGAAACCTTTTCAGATCTGATTCTATTAGCGGTTCTAGTCCACCATCTATTTTTGTTGGTTCGTATGGATACCCAAAGGTGGGTGTTGGTCCAATGTTACCTCCAATTCATGGAGATACCACATTGCTTGACAGCCCAGAGCTTTGGCTTGGAAAAACTTTAGAAGATATTGTAAACTTTAGGCTAAGTCTGGTTAGAGGAATAGAGAAGATATCTATTCAAAATACACAAGGCAGATTTATTGAAAACCTTCATGAAGTTGCAATGTCTTCACATTCAATAGACACTGATCTACAGTTCCATAAAACTACTTTACCTGTAACAACCATCGACGGAGAAAGTGCGCCATTTGGACCTGTTGGCGATATCAAGTCTGCTAAATTTTTTGGCACCAGATCTGACAAGTCAATAGAGCGTGTTTATTATGATCACGATCTAAAGGCACAAGATGCTGTATTAACATTATACAATAAGGGAATTGATATTTCAAAAATTCAAAAGTGTTTTAGCATTGGAATGCTTGGAAAAAAAAGAAAGCTAGTTCCAACAAAATGGAGTATTACGGCTACCGATGACATAATATCAAAATCACTTGTTTCTGAAATACTTGAATTTGATCTGATTGATTCTTGTCGTATATTTTCTCATGATCATCTTGGAAATATGTTTTCAGTTATTTTATTTCCACATCGTTGGCTTTTTGAAATGCAAGAAGCGTGGCATGATGAAAACAAAGTAGGCTTTGGTTTTGACAGCGAGGACGCAAGAGGTATTGATCACCCACCCGCCATAGCTGGTGCTTATTTTGCAGCTAAGCTTGGTGTAGCTGAATATCTTGTGCAGAAAAAACTTCAAGCTGCTGTTCTTGTATTACGTGAAATTAGACCCGAATATGCTGTTCCGGTTGGTGTTTGGCAAATTCGAGAAGCAATACGTGCGGCAATGAAAAAAGAACCATACATTGCGGGAAATTTTATTGATGGTGTTAACTTTGCATCAAAAAGGATGAGTATAGGCAAATCCGAGTGGCTTTCTAGGGGTAGGCTACTTAAGATGCTAAAGCAAAAATCAATCTCAGAATTTTTTTAATACCATAATACAGGGTCTTTCTATAGCGTTTTATTGAACTTTTTTTTGATTTAGAGTGATGCATAAAAATACAATTTTATCCATGTTACTAATTGCAAGCCCTATTCTATTCGTATTAGCTGCATACCCAGATTCCTTCAGTATGAGCTGGAATCAGGGACGTGGGGGATTTTTGTTTGGACTTGCATTTATTGTAGCCGAGATAATCGGGGTAAAATTTATTGTTTCAAAAAGACGTCTTATTTTTGGAATTCCCTTAGCTGCTGTCACAATAATTTACTTTGTGCTATTAGATTTTGGCTTACACGATTACATAATTAACGCTGCACCTGCATTCAATGTTCAGTTAATATACTCCTGGGAATGGTTTTGGGATTTTCTTGTGATTACAATCTTTGCTATATCGGCATCAATTCTTATGTTTGGTAAGAAATGGATTAGAATAGTTATTGCCGGACCAGTTTTTCTTGGAGGTAGTGCAATAATCTTATCTCTTGATGCATTTTTTCCATACGATACGTTGGGTCCGTTGCAGTACTTTGTCCCACATTTAGTGCAAACAAATGTTTGGATAATTAATGCATTTGATCTTGGAGTGGCCACTGCAAGAGACAATCTTATGTTTTTACAGGGTGATCATGGTCCCTTTGCTTTACAAGTTTTTTGGCCATCAGCTGGAGTACATAGTGTAGTTATCTATTCGCTTGTAATGATGGCATTTTTACTCAAGATGAATATAAAACAAAATAGAAAGTTCATGTATTTTGGCCTAGGAATATTAGGCACTATTATCATCAATATGATTAGAATATTTTCGTTATCAGTATTTGCTTTGAAGGTTTCAACAAATCCAGTAGAATTCGAGGAATATCATTCTGTTGCCGGGGAAATAATGTTCTTACCGTGGTTGTTTGCATTTTTACTCGTTGTAACTGTAATTGAAACAAAGCGAATGAAGAAAAAAGAAGCGTCACTTCAAAAATAACTTGTTATGTTACTTTGACCTTCTAACTCTGACAGCTCGGATACCTTAATCCCAAGCCTTCTTACTAGCATTGATTGATTTTCCAGCGCATCATGAAGTAATTGCTTTGAAGTTTTTTGTAGTTCATCTAAACTAGAAGTGGAATTTCTTAGCATCTTTGACTTTGTCTTGTTAGAGAGATCAGTTTGTGTGAATTGTACACCAACTGATTTGAATGCCTTATTTTTCTTCAGAATTATAACATGTAATTGATTACATAGCTCAAGTAGGCTTTCCTCTAAAAAATTATAATCATTCGAATCTTTTTTTAGCGTAGTAATTTTGCTTATTTGGATAATCGGTGCCCTTGGGGCTACTAGGTCATCATAAATACCTCTCACTGCGTTGAATATGTACGTCCCAGTTTTCCTTCCAAACATTTTGTTTAACGTGAAAATATCCAGATCTTTTGCTTGTAAAGTAGTTTTTATTCCCTCCTCAGCCAATTTCTCTTCTGTCTTTTTTCCAATACCAGGAATATCTCTTATCTTCAAAGTTTGGATAAATGCAGAAATTTTATCCGGAGTTATAACAGTGAGTCCATCTGGCTTTTTGTAATCTGATGCAATTTTTGACAGCAACTTATTGGGTGAAACTCCAACAGAACATGTTAGTTTAGTGCTTTCTCTAACTAAATTTTTTATCTGTTGAGCGATGTGACTTGCTCTTATAAAATCACACTCAGTTTTCTCTGACACATCAAGATATGCTTCATCCCTTCCAACATACTCGAAGATATTTGCAAACTCCTTGATTATGTTCATAGACTTTTCAGACATATCTGAGTAATATTCAAAATCTGGAGGCAAAAATATTGAATCATCTCTATCCTTCAGTTTTTGTTTTGCAAATTTGATTGGCATGCCAGATTTAACGCCAAATTCCCTTGCTGTATAATTTGCAGTAGCAACAGCACCACTATCATTACCCCTGTCTGAGAACATGCATATCACTACTGGTTTAGCTTTAAGCTCATAATTTCTCACTTCCTCACACTGCGCATAAAAATAATCAAAATCCACATGAAGTACTATGTGCTCTTTCATAGGCTAAATTAGATTAAAAGGAATATTACAATATCGAAAAAGACAATTATTGAGTATTGTTAAGAGTAATTCATGTCATATCCATTATCAGTTGAAAAGGATGGAATTAAGATAAAACCTGAACAAATGCAACCTGAAACTATCTACCATTGCATATTTCAAAACAAAATTATTATTATATACAAAGATCATGGTGAAGTTTTAAACTGTTATGAAATTGAAGAAGAAGAAATTGTTTCAAAAGTTAAAGCATCAAACAAAGAGAATATTGAAAAAATTCTAGAAGAATATATAGAAAAAGAAAATTTGAATCGACAGTGATTATTTGTTCCTGAAAGATGAAATAAAACCTATAATCTAGACATCATGATAATATAATCAATGAGTGCAGAAAACGAAAGCAGTGATGCGGAAGAAATTCTTTCTGAATTTAAAAAAACCCATGAAATAGAAAGTCCTGAAGAGGAACAACTTTCTGAACCACAGGCAGAGGTAGAACCACAGGCAGAGGTAGAACCACAGGCAGAGGTAGAACCACAGGCAGAGGTAGAACCACAGGCAGAGGTAGAACCACAGGCAGAGGTAGAACCACAGGCAGAGGTAGAACCACAGGCAGAAACTGAACCAGAACGACCAGAACAAACACACGACTTGATTATCATGGGAACAAAACCAATTATGTTATATGTGTCTGCGATTCTGGGAAAACTTGCATCCTTACCAATTGTCACAATAGCAGGACGTGGGAGACGTATTACTCAGGCGATTGATGTTTCTCAAATGATTATAAAACGAATGAAAGATGTTGGTTATGAGATTAGTGATATTCGTATATCTTCTGATTTATTAGAATCCAAGGACGGCCGAGAGCGTCCTGTGTCAAAAATTGAAATTGACATAAAAAAACTTTAGAACTAGATTTTACACTATTGGGCTTTAGATTTTTTAATATAACCAAACATTGTTTACCGATACATACTTTCACTTAGATCTCGGCTTTCTGTTTCTGCTTGTTTTATACCCTCTTCAATTTGTTTTGCTTCTTTTTCCAATAAAGACAGATTATTTGATATTCCAGGTATCAATTTTGCTAGACTATCACATAGATTAGAAGTGGCTTTCAG
>Ga0257108_1000545_pt1 | contig 10953 bp, 10 predicted proteins | sample LP_taG_FD_190181 | JGI IMG/M metagenome (GOLD analysis project Ga0257108, IMG submission 190181) | Marine microbial communities from Northeast Subartic Pacific Ocean, Canada - LP_J_2011_P26_1000m | ecosystem: Environmental > Aquatic > Marine > Oceanic | place: Canada: Northeast Subartic Pacific...
ATTTTAGAAGGTGTTCAAGTCGATTATAACTAATCAGGATGCGCTACTTCTACAACGTGGTCAGTGGGTTCAATCGTGCCCCCTAATAATTACAGTTGCCAACCCCATACTTAAAAGCTAATTTGGAAAAAAATCAGTTTAACTGTCCCAGTTGCTATTACTGAGGGACTAATACTAAATACCGGTTTAGCATTAGCAAACAAATTGGATGATTCAGCATGAGTGATAAAGACAATACCCTTAACAGACGACATTTTCTCGGAAAAAGCGCTTCCACCGCCGGGCTGACTGCATTGGCCGGGCTTGGAATCAGCCAGGGCGCGAATGCCCACACGGTAGAAATCAATGCCATGGAACCCACGCCGGAACAGGTCGAAGCGTTCATGGCCTTGCCCGCCAGACCCGTAGTCATGGTGAACCTGCTGAAGTTCAAAGCTGGCGGTGGCGCCCTGCAATACGCTCGCTACGGTGCCGCTGTGCGCCCGCTGCTAGCGAGCGTCGGCGCCAGAGTGCTGTTCAGCAGTCAGACGGCGATGTGTGTTTACGGCGATGCCGACTGGGATGCTATCGCCCTGGCGGAATACCCTTCACCACAGATTATGTTACAGATGATCAGCTCGCCGGAATACGCGGCCATCTCCGGTCCACGTACGGCCGGACTTGAGGGCCAGGTGAACTACGCCGTGTGGCAGAACGACATTTGAGTTTTACCAAGAAGGGTTTTGGCAATTCGTAGATGGTCAATATGATGAGATGTTATCCACTAGGAAGCCTGAAGAACTTCTTTTCGAGTAATTTTCATAGGAATCTTCCAAGCCTTAATCACTCTCTAATTCTAGAACACGACCAGTTGGTGATGGTTCAGTCGTGCCATCTTCCTTGGCTCGCATGATTTGAATCTTCCATGTCCGGTCATCATCAGGCTGATATAACTCTACAGGTGCGTCTTCCCTCCACCCGGCTTGAGTTTTTAGGTAAAACTTAGCCGCATGGATATTACCGTTCTTGGATTGTTCATACAGGCTAGTAGCCACGTTGGCTATAGCAATTGCCTTGCCTTTCCTATAAGCGGTAGAAACCTCCGGTTGTCTTTCTTTAACTGCACGGATAGTAACGCTTGCGATAATTACGATCGCTGACTATCGCCTGACGTACTTGCGTAATTGCCAGGGAGCAACGTCAGCGGCGTAAATAACAGTATCATCGGCGCTCGAGCTAATGCCAGAGGCACCGGAGATACGTGTCTGGTCCGCCAGTTCCAGATCGGGGTCAGGAATGAAGTACTGCAGCTCACCTGTTTGCGCACTGCCTATATAAATACCTCTCCTCACTCCGGAATTGGTGCTTGAGTTGGAGGTAGAGTCAGTGGCATAAAGCGTATCGGTTGCCCGATTGATGAAGATTCCGCTGGGGCGACCGAAGTGAGTCCATTCGTCCACGTACGTACCATCTGGTTCGAAGATCTGGATACGACTGTTGCCACGATCACCGACAAACAGCCGTCCCTCGGAATCGATTGCAAGGTCATGAGGTGTACTGAACTCTCCCGGGCCAGACCCGCTATTCCCCCATTCCATAAGATAGGTTCCATCGGGCGCAAACTTTACGATTCGGTTATTTGGCCCCTCACCATCCGCAACAAAGATATCGCCGTTTTCGGCAATCGCTACGCTGGCCGGGCGATTAAAGGTCTCGCGGTCCTGTCCCACCACCCCGGGCTGCCCCAGGGTCATAACCAAGTCCCCGGACGGGTTTAATTTATGAACAACTCCGCCCATTTCTTCGGGAATAAGCGCCACGTCGGTTATCCACATATTTCCCTCATGATCGACATTGAATCCATGCGGCCTGCCGACGAGCCCGGTACCAAACCCTGCAAGGAATTCTCCCTCGGGCGAAAACTTGAGAATTGGCGGATAACCAGACCAACGCCCTAGGCAGTTAGCAGTCAACCCATCGGAATGTCCGGGCGCAACATTAGGATCTCCCAACACAACTTTAAAACACCTATGGTAGACATAGACATTGTCCCTTGGGCCTACTCGGACCTGGATCATTTCACCCCATCGACCATCGTTCAGGTGAAGAGGAGGATTGGGCGCCTCAACACGCTGGTAAGGATTAGGTTGGGCATGGATTACAACCGAAAAAAAGATTGCAACTAGCGTTGCAACATAAGGTCCAGTTCGATATGTCAGTGCCATTAACCGTACCCGCGCTTCCATTGTCCGCCACCGTCTACCACCAACTCAGCACCGGATACATATTTGCCGGCATCCGAGACTAGGTAGACCACCGCATTGGCGATATCGTTGCCTTCTCCAAAAGTGCCAAGTGGAATATTTTTCTTTAGCTTATCTGCTAAACCCTGAGCAATGATAAGACGATCAACCCCTTCTGTGCCTTCTATTGGGCCCGGTGAAATCCAATTTGTACGAATCCCAAAACCGCCCCACTCAACAGCCAGTGACTTCATGAGATTCTGGATTCCAGCCTTAGCGGCACCGGCGTGGGCAGCCATGGGCCAGCCATGGTTAGCTCCAGTCGTGCTTATAGAAACGATACGGCCTCCGTCCTTGGCCTCTTTCAAGAAAGGTAACGCTGCCTGGCAACAATTAAAGGTACCATTTAGATCGATGTCGATTACGGTACGCCAGCCGTTGGCTGATAACTCCTCGGTGGGGCAGATGAAGTTACCTGCCGCATTGCAAACAAGAATATCCAGACCACCCATTTCTCCGGCCAACTCTTCTACGACTTCTTTAATCAAGTCCGGAACACGAACGTCACCAACCCGCCACAGCACTTCTAAACCATCGTCATTCTTAAAAGCCTCTACTGCCGCCTTCAGGTTCTCCTCCTTGCGACTAACAATACCAACTTTGGCACCCAGCGAAGCCAGCATTCTTGCGATATAAGAACCAATGCCAGTAGCACCACCAGTGACGACTGCTGTTTTTCCTTCCAAAATACCTGGCGCAAAACTCATATTGAATTACCTCTCCGCTTGTACATGCCCATCAAGGCATGATCTCCATACCATCTCTACCAACGATAATAGGGCCTTCATAGAACTCACTCATTCCCCGAATAAAAAGCCCTTCCGCCTGATCGGTCGGCGCGATCGACGGGAATAAATGGGTCAGGGCAAGTTTCTTTACGCCCATTTCCTGTGCCATACGTGCTAGCGCTAGTGATTCAGCATGGTATTCGACTCCTTCCTGAATCAATGCAACCTGGCGGGTATTGTTGCCAGCTCGCGCTAAGGCACTTGCCTGGTTCCACATCGCTTGATTTGACACCTCGCTAACCAGCAGGTCTGCATTACGCGAGCCTTCAGCAAATTCTGGACAGACATTGGTGTCTCCGGAAATTACGACCGACTCGTCCTTATATTCAAAACGATAGCCCACTGCCGGTTCTATAGGCTGATGACAAACGCTAAACATTGTAACTTTCAGGCCCTGCTCTTCGAAGATCACCCCGGGCAAATGCTCTGTAACGGTGGGGGTCATTACATCTTTACTAAATTTATCTCCGTGATGGGCAATACGATAGCCCAGATCCAGGCGATATGTGGCAATAATTCCTTCGACTACCTCTGTTGCCCCATCCGGACCACTGATTGGAATAGATTTATCCACTCCGGCTATACCGAAATTTAGCAATATCTCGCCAAGGCCTATAAAGTGATCGGAATGAAAATGCGTATAAAAAATTCCATCAAGGTCACGAATACCAGCTAGGTCCAGCGGCACAAGGCAGTTCCGCCCTGTGTCCACCAGAAACACCCGGTCACCCGCTATGACCGCTGTGCATGCCGTTGCCCTTGCGGGGTTAGGTATCGGGATTCCCGTGCCCAACAGTATTACAGACAGGCCTGCATCCGAATCGAATGCTCGTGGAGCAGGCCTAAGTTGAGCGATCGAACTCGCAGCACTGCTCAACAATGCCAAGCTTAGAAGCAGTCCAACCAATCGTTGCCAGAACCTGCTTTCTAATCCAGTGTGCTGGATCGGATCTATCCAGGAAGAAACTACTTTGTTGCTCACATTCTTCATTTACTGATCCCCATAATTTCCTGTAACTGATACAACAAAAGTTCCGGCACAGCCCCATTGCTAATTGGTGATGGATTGCCGAAGCAATTGCGCGCTTGAACCGTATTATTCTAAAAAGGATTATCCTTGACTTCGATATTAAGCTGACCCAAAAGACCTGCCTTACGATGTATAGCACTGGCCTGGTAATCGGGGTCCTGAATCATTGTCATCATGGCTTTCCTGCTGGGATACATTACGATCGCGACCTTGTCCCATAAATCTTCAACTTCCCCAAGCATAAGTCTGCTGACATTACCAAGGAAAATTCCTTTACCACCAACCTTCTCGATGTGAGCCTGAACTTCTCTTCCATAAACACCATAGGCTTCTTCACCGGTCATATCACCCTGTCTGCCATCTTCATATTCGGCTCTTTCTTTAAACTTGAGCAAGTTCAACATATAGATAGGTGAATCCGTGTCGCCCTCCTGAAATCCCTTTAATTGCTCTTCATTGGGGTGCAGTCTATTTTCTACTTTCATTTCTTCGCTCTTATCATTGATCGTTATTAAGTCGTTTCGGGGGATGGATTTACTGCGCTGTGGGTTTGTTATTTCACGAATCTATAACTCGAATTCTAAAAAGTTAATTTTATCGGGAGATTCGATTCTTAGCGTTCCTCGAATACATTTTTATTACGTAGTCTATAACGAATGTTGCTAGTATTACTAAACTAAGATTTATAAGAGTCCATCCTTCGATAACGAGGAATAATATGTCAGACGCAGAAGTTAAATCTATGGCAGAGAACATCGAGGCACCGGTGTTTGAAAACAAAGCTTTCACGATTCCTCCGGAATTAAGCAAAGCAACGGTTGCCATCGTCAGCACCGCTTCCCTGCATCATGAAGACCAAGACGATTTTGCTCCCGTCGACATAGGTTATCGGGTGCTCAAAAGTCAAAAGCGTGATTATCAGACAGGCCACTGGAGTCCAAATTTTGATAGCGTGGGCTTCGCCGCAGATTTCAACACGGTGATTCCTTTGGACCGCCTCGATGAGTTGGAGTCAGAAGGCAAGATTGGAAAGGTGTCGGACGTGCATCTTTCTTACGCAGGTAATCAGTTCGATCTGAGTGGAATTCGCATGGACAGTGGACCAGCGGGCGCCAAATTTCTGAAGGAACAGGGAGTAGATATTGCCCTCTTGACCCCGGTCTGACCTCTCTGCACACGTACCGTGAGTACGTTAGCGCATGTATTTGAGTCTGAGGGAATTGCTACCATCGCATTGGGTTCTGTGCGAAAGCAAATAGAAAACACTGCTCCACCACGGGGCTTACTGTGTGATTTCCCATTAGGACGCCCGCTGGGAAAACCTGACGATGCAAAATTTCAGCATCGTGTTTTATCCCATGCATTCTCGTTATTGGAAGCCAAAGAACCGGTACTGGAAGAATTTGAAGAGCCTGTTGCGGAAACCGGAACTGAGGGTCTAGTTTGTCCGCTGCCACCCAGATCGAATGATGATTTACTTCCCGTCATCGATGAAATTCGCGGCCTAAGACCTGCCTATGACCGGGCCATTGCTAAGTTTGGCAATCGTGCAGGAACCGGAAGAGTTGTAAGCGCCGATGGAATCGAAGCTGCTGTAGAATCCTTAATCCGCGTTGTTGACGGAACACCATGGAAAGAGGCTGGTATTCCCGGAATCCCCTCCAGAGTTGCGCAGGATATCCGTGGCTACTATGAAATTTCAGTACTCGGTCTAACTGATCATATTCCCGCGGCATGGTCTGGCACCAATTGGTTTTTTACCAAAACCCTGGCTGGGAAGGTTGTGTTGGCAGCAAGGGCAGCAATAGGTGATTCTGGTGCAAAGCGTCCTATTTGGTTCTACATGGCGCCGGGTGATCGTTAACCTGTTAGTGAAGCACTAAAGCAAAAGGAGCAATTCACAACCTGGTTACCCTCGGTGTCAAAAAGCCTAACTTGTAACAATGGGCCTTTGTAATTTGATTTTTGCCCTACTCTCTGTGGGTAATCACAATAATCATGGAGAATGGAAAAGTTATATACGCTAGTGGTGGAGATAATTAGGTCTTCTATTGCACTCAATAGATCTGAGCTGAATTTTTAATTCTCAGGCCCTACCAAGCACATCAATTACACGGTCAATATCATTCATATCGTTATAAAAAGAAGGAGATATTCTAAACCTATCACTATAAGTTGAAATGGAAACGTTAGCTTGCGCCAGGCGGTCATTCAGAGATTCGGAATTTTTATTGATAAAACTAACAATTGGTGATTTCGATCCTTGGGGGGTATAAGGTCTAAACCCGCGTTCCCGCAGAGTAGTCTGCAATGCTTCTATCAAGGGCTGCCTCCGAGCTTGCAAAAACTCGATACCAGTTTCCAATAGCATTTGTAGCGATATGTTGGCTGCGGCTTCAATCATCCTAGGGGGAAAGGAGCCATTGAAGAACCCTTCGATACCGCTTTTGCGTGAACTTATGTATTGAGGGCTTCCTGGTGTATCAAAGGGGTACATATGGGTTTCGGGCGAAACAAAATTTCTTGTCTGCAAATATCCATACCAAGGTCGCTGTAATTTTTCTAAATGAAGCTTATTAACATAAAGAAATGCTAGGCCAAAATCTCCCATCAACCACTTGTAAGTCCCACAACTTGCAAAATCAACCCCCATTGCCTTTACATCAATAGGCGTATTACCAGCGGACTGGATTAAATCAACATAAAGATATGCGCCCGCTGCATGTGCAATATCGCTTAGGGACTTTAGATCATGCTCGAATCCATTTATCCAGGAGACATGAGAGACAGCAATCAATACAGTTTCTTCAGTAATTGCTTCCTTATACTGGTTGAGCGAAATAGTGCCGTCTTCCTGAGATGGTAATATGATTACATCCATCCCTTGCCTCTTAAGCTGTTCATAAAGATAAAATGAACCGATAAAGTGTAATGCATCGGTAATTATTTGACCGCCGCTAGCAGGCATGCCCAGTGCAGTTGTTATAAGGTTTTCTCCTAAAGTAGTACTTGGAGCATAGGTAATCTCGTCATGGTTAGCATTAATGAGCTCCGCAAAATTGGTCCGTACTGAAGAGGAAACGTCTGCTTCATTGCCAGTTGCCAAACCTGAAACGTAATCTCGGACGGCGGCCGCCGCAGTGACTGTCATCGGATGTCGCGAAGCATTGTCGAGATAGGTGCCGGAGAGGTCGGGGTAATTCCGAGTTAGGAAATCTTGAGATTCTATAGAAAGCCCTAGAGAATGATTGTGTGAAAACAGACTCGCTGAGGTCATAGCAGCAAGACCTGAGACAAATTTACGGCGTGTCGAGTCCATCAAGGTCTTACTCGAATGTATTTTTCAAAACGTTGTCGCCCAACCTGCCCGGCATAGATATTCCCGTCCGCGTCCGATGCCAAGAATTCAATACCACTGCCGTTGGGTACTTCATAATCCGGAATAAATTCGGTCACATAACCGGAATTAACATCGCCAATCCGAATTCCACGCTGCCAGCCTGTGTTCCATTGTTCTCCAGACATGCCATCAGCAACATAGATGGTGTCATTGGCGTCAATCCATATGCCACTTGGGCGTCCAAACTGGGTCCAGATGTCCAACAGCTCACCATCCTGATCGAAAATCTGGATGCGGTTATTACCGCGATCAGCTACGAATATACGGCCCTGCGAATCCATCTTGAGATCGTGAGGATCATTAAATCGCCCACTCTCGCGACTGGTGTCCTGAACACCCCCACCGAGTTGCAAGAGTAGTTCGCCGTCGGAAGAAAATTTCATCACTCGATTGTTGCCGCCGCGGTGGCCATCTGATACCCATACCTCACCATTAGGAGCTACAAGAACTGCCGCTGGACCGTTAAAGTGCGTCGTGTCATCGCCAGGTACACCCGCTTCTCCTAACCGCATGAGTACCTCACCTTCCTGATTGATCTTGATTACCTGATGACCCATGCCCCTTTCCATCCCGGGCTCTCCTCTTGCATCGCCGTTAGGGGCCCCCTCGGTAATCCATAAGTCACCGTCCTCATCCATGTCGAAACCATGGGGCCAAGCAAACAAACCCCCTCCGATACTCGAGATCGTATTACCTTGCATGTCGAGCTTGTGCAGCGGGTGCAGATCAGAACCTGCGCATTGGTTGGCGCTACAGCGTTCCAGAACCCAGATATGTTCACCATCGGGGTCGGGTTGCACACCAGTAACCACCCCCATAGGCCGACCACCAGGAAGTTCACCCCAGTTATAGATGACCTGATAGGGATTTTCTTGAGCAATTAATTGTATGCTAGACATCGCTAACAAAATGGCGGCGAATAAGACGCTTCTTCTACTCTCTGTATTTATTTTATTAATCATCTCTTTGGTTCTCTTTATTTTATTCTTCCGGTAAGGCAAACAAGATTAACTCAGCGGGATCGTTGTTACGACCGCCACCGGCCACGGCAATATACTGACGGCCTTCGTGTTGATAGCTCATAACGGGTCCATGCAGGCGCTTGTCAACTTCGATTTGACCAACCTTATTCCCGTTAGTTTTGTCTAGGGCTACCAGATAGGATCCGTCTACTTCTGGCCCAATCTCATCTTTAAGTGCTAGATGCGAAATCACTAGAGATTTGGTAATCAGTATCCCTCCCTCCGAAGAGACATCACTGAAGACACTGCCAAGATCAGGTAAATTCAAATGTTGTAGCGCAGGATGATTGGCAGGCCCCCGTCCGAAAGGCACCTGCCACACATGTTCGCCCGTGTTGAGATCAATGGCAGTAATCCGCCGATAGGGCGGCTTCACCAGGGGAAGGCCCATAGGACCAACATTACGCTGTACCTGGATTACATAGGGCCAGTCGGATGTGCCCTCGGGTGGTGCAACCAGTGACATTGCGTAGGGCCGGGTGTGAGATGGCACATACAAGACATTGGTTTCCGGATCGACATTCGCGCCCGGGAAATTGGCCCCGCCTCCAGCTCCAGGCAAAAAGATTGTTGCGAGCTTACCGTCGGCCCCAGCTACAATCGGTGGTGTAAAAATGGGTCCCATCACGAAGTCCTTAGCCATTTCTCGTGCCGCTGCATTGATCTCAGGTGTAAAATCAATAAGATCATCTTCGTTCATGCCCTGCCGCTCGAACGGCAGAGGCCAGGTAGGGTGAGGTTGGGTTGGATGGGTGCGCTCGCCAGGCACATTACTTGGAGGTACGGGCCGCTCTTCGATAGGCCAGACTGGTTCACCGGTGAGACGATCGAACACGTAAGTCCAACCGGTCTTTGACACCTGCGCCACAGCCTTAATTGACCGACCATTGACCGAAATGTCCACCAGGTTGGGAGCCGAGGCAACATCATAGTCCCACAATCCATGGTGTACTGTTTGAAAGTGCCAGATCCGTTCTCCGGTATCCGCATCCAGTGCCACTAAACTTTCTGCATAGACATTCTCACCCAGCCGATATCCGCCCCAGTAATCGTTGGTTGGTGTGGACACTGGCAGGTAAACAATACCTGCCTCATCGTCCGCGGACATGAAGGTCCACACGTTGGTATTACCTGCTATACGCCAGGAATTCTCTTCCCAGGTTTCGTTATAGGGCTCGCCTTCCTGAGGAATTGTGTTAAAGCGCCACTTAAACTGCCCGGTGTAAGCATCATAAGCTCGCACGTGACCAGGGGGACTGCGATTGTTCATCGTGTAGTCGTAAATCTTGGATCCAACAATTACCGAGTTTCCAACGGCAATAGGTGGAGCACCATGGGTTATGTTGTTCATCTCAAATTCTAGCTTGCCGAAATCGTTCTTGAGATCCACGAAGCCGTTGTTCCCGAAGTTTGGATCCGGCTGACCGGTCTTGATATCAATAGATACCAGTTGTTTGCCTAGAGTAGCGATGAAAATGCGTTGAATCTCTCCGTCAGTCCAATACTCAATTCCGCGCGTCTGAGCAGGTGAAAAGAGGGGGGGGCCTAAACGGTAACTCTGCGGGTCAAAGATCCACAGCTCCTCACCACTGGACGGGTCAAGCGCAGCTACTTGGCCATGGTTGGTGTTTACGTACATCACTCCCTCAACCACCAGTGGCACGGCCCGATAATCACCTGTTGGGTAACTCAGATCCTGGGGGAGGCGCGAGTCAGCTGATACCCAGCGCCAGGCGATTTCTAGCTCGGCAAAATTACGGGCATTAATCTGATCAAGTGGAGCGTATTTTTCATTGAAATGGTTACCACCGGCATGTTGCCACTCGCCGGTGACATCAGTTGCGTTTTCTTCGCCCTCAAAACTGCAAGCAACTACAAATGCAGTCAGGGAAGCAATTGACAAGAATCTTTTCATTTATTCTTTTCATTTTCCTAGTTATCGATTCGAAAGTCAGTTAGGTAAACATGTCGAAGGGTTCGAAATTGCCATTTAGTAACCCGGGCCCATTCCGATGCCCTAACCAGCCCTCTATCATAGTCTGATACACCCGACGAAAATCTGTTGTATAACCAAGATTGTCCCCTTCAGCTAGATTGGTCAGACTAGGCAATTCACCATAATGACCACCCTTGACGTTTTTGCCGGCTACAAACATTGTGTTAGCGGCACCGTGATCCGTCCCCATGCTTACATTTTCGGGAACCCGTCGTCCAAACTCGGAAAAGACCATCAAGACAACATCGTCTGCACGACCGATCCGCTCAAGATCCTGCATGAAGCCATATACAGCATCGGAGGTATAAGTTAACAAGCGACGATGTAAGTTGTTTTGAAAAACGTGGGTGTCAAAGGCATTGTTGCGGTAGGAAACGTAGTAAAGCCGGGTAGGCATTCCCGCCTCGATCAACGACACGACCTTGGGTAAATCGA